>Ga0182015_10000154_pt1 | contig 96623 bp, 87 predicted proteins | sample 712P3MmetaG_FD_120478 | JGI IMG/M metagenome (GOLD analysis project Ga0182015, IMG submission 120478) | Permafrost microbial communities from Stordalen Mire, Sweden - 712P3M metaG | ecosystem: Environmental > Terrestrial > Soil > Wetlands > Permafrost | place: Sweden: Stordalen | collected...
CCCGGTTTCTTGCAGGAACCCCGTAAAAATGCATGTTAATGGCAGTCTTTGCTTGACCATTATGGGTTAAAATGGGTTGAAATGGGGCATTGTGGGGCGGGTCCTCAGCTCGCTAACCCCATGGCACATCCCGGCAAAGCATTCTTCACGGGCCTTTTCAGGCACACCCTCGACGACAAGGGTCGCGTCACAATCCCGTCGGCGTGGCGCGCGGCGCACGAGGACGGGGACGTTTTCCTAGCGACGCCCCATCCCGACGGGTACTTGGCGGTGCTGCCTCCTTCGGAGGTCGAGAAGCTTCACGCCAAGATCGCGCAGATGGCGCTCAGCGACGGCGCCGGCCAGGATTTCGCGTCACGGTTCTTCGCGCAGACCCAGTCATTCTCGTTCGACAAGCAGGGACGCGTCGGCCTCACGGCCGATTTGCTGGAGCACGCCGGGATCGCAAAGGACGCGGTCCTCGTGGGCTCCCTAACCAAGTTCAACCTATATTCGCCGTCCCGTTGGCAGAAGGTCGAGGCGCGCACTTCGGGAGAAAACTTTGGCGACATCATGCGACGCCTCGGAATCTGAACATGCGAAACATCGGAAGAATCTCCGCAACGAAGACGCTGCTCCAAAAGGCCGCCTCGATCGCAGCATCACGTACCTTCCCCGCCTGGATCGACGCCTCCGAATACGGCGTCGCCTCGTCCATCGTCATGCCGCGCGTCCGCGACAACCTCGGGCTTCGGCTCGTCGCCGGGAGGCGGCGGGAGCGCGACAGGAATCTCATCCATGCGACTGGTGCTCCCTGAGTTCGCTGGCGCGAGCATGATCCCGGGACACCAGCCTGTCCTCCTTCGCGAGGTGCTGGGCTTCCTTGCGCCCGCGGATGGCGGTCGATACCTCGATTGCACATTCGGAGGAGGGGGACATTCCCGCGCCATCCTCGAGTCGGCGCGCGACGTCCACCTCGTGGCGATCGACCGGGATCCGGAGGCGGCTCCCCGCGCCGAGGCCCTGGCGGCCGAATTCCCCGGCCGCTTCAAGCTGATCGACCGGGATTTTGGAAGACTCGGCGGCGTCGCTGACTCCGATTTCGACGGCATCCTCTTCGATTTCGGGTTATCGTCATTCCAGCTCGACGACCCCGGCCGCGGCTTCTCCTTCCGAGCCGACGGGCACGCGGACATGAGGCTGGATCCCCGGGCCGGCGTTCCGGCGGCGCGCTGGCTCGAGACCGCGACCGAGGAGATGCTGGCGAGGGCCGTTCGCGATTTTGGCGAGGAAACGCACTGGCGACGCGTCGTTCGCTCCCTTCTTGCCGCAAGGGGAACCGGAAAGCTCGAGCGAACCTCGTCGCTCGCCGACGTCATCTCGGGCGCGATACCGGCACGCGACCGGCGAACCTCCCGGATCCACCCGGCAACCCGCTCATTTCAGGGAATCCGAATTGCGGTCAACGATGAGATTGGCGCGATCGAGCGCGCGCTGCCTGCCGCTTTCGACAAGCTCCGGCCGAAGGGCGTGCTGTGCGCGATCAGCTTTCACTCGCTGGAGGATCGCCCCGTGAAGCAGTTTTTCCGCAGGATGAGCGGCCAGCCCGAAAGCTCGGACGACGCGACGCCGCAGGATCTCCGGACGCGCCTCGCCGAACCCCTGACCCGCCGCCCGATCACCCCCTCGGACGCCGAGATCGAGTCCAATCCCCGCAGCAGGTCGGCCAAGCTGCGGGCGATCAAGAAACTGTGATGCGCACCGGGCAACCATCGGGCACCCAGGCCTTTGTGAACCAGTTCCTGGTCTATGCGCTTGTCGCGATCTGCGGAAGCACGTCGATCGGCCTGGGCACGGTCTGGATGCGGCACCAGATCTCCCTGTCCGCGAACGCCAACAAGGTCCTCGAGTCCCAGATAGCCGGGCTCGAGCGGCGCATCGAGGAAGCCGACTCGGCGATAGCCTCGGAGCAGGACCCCGCGGTGCTCAACCGGAGGAACGCCGAGTGGCAGCTCGGATTGGTGGCCCCCGCTGAAACGCAGGTGCGTCGTGTCCCGGACGACGTCGTCATGCGCCTTGCGGCGAAGCACAACCGCACGCTTTTCGGCGGGGAGGTTCCGGCGACCGTGAGTTTTCGCGTCGCTCTCGTGCACTGACGACGGCTGATACCCCATGTCGAAGGGCTTCACCACCAATTATCGAATCGCCCTTCTCGCGAGTCTTGTCCTGACGATGTTCGCCGGGCTCGAGGTCCGGCTGGTGTGGCTCCACGTTGTCGACAGGGACGAGCTTCTGCGCTCGGTCGGCGAGGCCCGCCGCCAGCTGATCGTCGACAACGCGCGACGCGGGGACATCCTCGACGTGAACGGGGCGCTTCTTGCGACAAGCCGGTCGATCATCGTTCTGGGGGTCGACCCCCAGTCGGTGCGGTCCGAGGACCACGCCAAGCTGCCGGAGCTGGCGACCCTGCTGGGAATGCCGCTTTCCGACCTGGAAAGGATTTGCGCGACAAAGACGCGTCCCGCCGGGCTTGCTGCCGGGCCGAAGGCGGCTTCCAGCTCGCCGGCGATGACGATCAGCTTCGGACCGGCAGCCGCCGCCGAGGCTGCCCCGGACGCCGAGCCCGCGAAAAAGGACGACACCGAGCTCGACGACCCGGACAAGGAGGGAAACCGGCCCATCCGCTGGGCCAAGCTGAGCGACCAGGTTCCCGAGTCCGTCTATGCCACGATCGGCAAGCTCGGGATACGGGGCGTGTACGGAAGCAGGGCCTACCGGCGCGACTACCCCCACAACGAGATGGCGGCCCACATCATCGGGTATGTGGACCGCGAGGAGCGGCCGGTCTCGGGCATAGAGCACTACGCCGATTTCTACCTCCGCGGCGAAAACGGCTGGCTCGAATCCGAGAGGGACGGCCGGAGCCATGAGCTCGCCCAGTTCCGCACCCGCGAGGCTCCGGCCAGCGACGGATTCAATGTCTACCTCTCGATCGACACGACCATCCAGCACATGGCGGAGGAGGAGCTCGTGGGGATCGCCGCGCAGTACGACCCGGAAAAGGCGACCATCATCGTCAGCGACCCTCAGACGGGCCTGATCCTTGCGCTCGCGAACTATCCATCCTTCGACCTGAACAGCTTCAACAAGCTCGCCCGTGCGGACCAGCGCAGGATGCGCAACATTGCCGTCGCCGACGAGTATGAGCCAGGCTCGGTATTCAAGATCGTCGCGGTGTCCGGCGCGCTCAACGAGGGCCTCGTGACGACCGGGACGGAATTCGACTGCACGCTGGAGAAGATCGACTACAATGGAACCACGCGAAGCCTGCCCCGGGAGGACTCCGGGGATCATTTCGACCACCCGCTCACCGTTGCGGAGATCATAGAAAAGTCATCCAACAAGGGGGCCGCGCAGCTTGCGATGGCCCTGGGGGACCGCCGGTTCTACAACTACGCGTGCGCGTTCGGATTCGGCCAGCGGACGGGATTCCCTGTCGGCGGCGAGGTTCCCGGCAAGCTGAAGCCGCCGGAGAAATGGGACAGCCTGAGCATCACCCGCATGCCGATGGGCCAGTCGGTGACGGCGACCGCGCTCCAGATGCAGATGGCCATGGGGGTCATAGCGAACGGCGGGATGCTGCTGAAGCCCCAGATCATTCATGAGGTCAAGGACTCCCACGGCGAATGGGTCTACAAGTTCGACCCGGTGGAAGTGCGCCGTGTGATCTCCGAGCAGACCGCCCGCACAATGGCCCGCCTTCTGACGGCGGTCGTGTCTTCGGATGGCAACGCCACCGAGGCGGCCATCCCGGGTTTCGAGGTGGCGGGCAAGACGGGCACGGCAAACAAGCTTGTTCCTTTCGAGCTCCCTTCCGGCGCCACGGTTCTGCGCTACTCGGAGCACCACCACGTGGCCTCGTTCATCGGCTTTTTCCCGGCAACGCTTAGGCACAAGGGCGACCGGCAAGTGGCGATCGCGGTGATCGTCGACGACGCGGATGCCCGTTGCCCGAACGGTGTCGCGTACGGCCACATGGTTGCTGCCCCGGTGTTTAAGCGCCTTGGGGAACGGCTCATACCGTATCTGGACATCCGTCCGCAGATAGACAACGAGGCTCCCCGGGCGCTCGCGATGGGAGGGGCGCCGTGATAGGATACCTTGTCCAGGACCACGCGCTGGTGCGCGCATTCCGCAACTGGCCCTTGCGCCCCCACACCAGCGAGTACCTTGAATTCAAGCGCGCGATCAAAATGGCACCCATGCTTTCCAACTATTTCAGCGACGGCGAGATACTCGCCTCGAAGGGCAGCCTCGACCGCCCGATATCGGGGCTCGTCATGGACAGCCGCAGGGTCGTCCCGGGGAACCTTTTCTTCGCGCTTCCCGGATTGCGCGCGGACGGGGCCTCGTTCCTCGACGAGGCGGTCAGCCGGGGAGCCTCGGCCATCGTCGCGCAGAAGATCCCCGCGCACCCGCCCTCGAAGGTCACCTTTGTGCAGGTGGCCGACGCCCGCGCCACGCTCGCCCGCGTCGCGCAGCGCTACTACGGGTTTCCCGACCGCGACCTCTCGGTGGTGGGCGTCACGGGCACGAACGGCAAGAGCACCGTCACCTATCTCATCCGCCATTTCCTCAACGGGAACGAGCGCGTCGGGCTCCTGGGGACGATCAGCTACGACCTTGGCGCCCGCACCGTCCCGTCCTTCCGGACGACGCCCGAGTCGATCGACATCTTCGGCATGCTCGCCCAGATGCGCGACGCCGGATGCCGGCACGCGGTCATGGAGGTGAGCTCCCACGGGATCGCGCAGCAGCGGGTGCTCGGGCTTCAATTCGCGGCCGCCGTGTTCACCAACCTGACGCGCGACCACCTTGATTTCCACGGGACGCTCGAGTCCTATTTCGACGTCAAGACCCGCCTTTTCACAGGAAGCGTGGGACCCCCGCCTCGCGTGGCCGTCGTCAACCTCGACGACGCCCATGGCGAGAGGCTGGCCGCGAGGATCGCCGCCGACGTTCCGTCGGCGCGGCTTGTCACCTTCGGGGAGAATCCCCGCGCGGATGTCCGGGCGGAGGACGTCGTCCTCAACTTCAGGGACACCGCATTCCGGCTGGCATGGCCGGCCGGGAAGGTCGCCGTCGCCTCGCCGCTGATCGGGCGCTACAACGTCTCGAACGTCCTCGCGGCCGCCGCCGTGGCGTGGGGGCTCGGGCGGGACCCGGCCGCCTTTATCCCGAGGATCCGGAACTTCAAGGGTGTTCCGGGGCGCATGGAGCGGATCGAGGAGGGCCAGCCCTTCAACGTGCTTGTGGACTATGCGCACACCGACGACGCGCTGCGAAACGCGCTGGGCATGCTCAGGGCGATCACCCCGGGCCGGCTGCTGGTCGTGTTCGGCTGCGGGGGAAACAGGGACCGGACCAAGCGTCCCCGCATGGTGCAGGCCGTGCAGGAGGTCGCCGACCACGCGTTCGCAACCGCCGACAATCCCCGCTCAGAGCAGGTCGAGAAGATCTTTGGGGACATGAGGGCGGGCGTCAGCGACCCCGCCAAGATCACCTGGATTGACGACCGGCGCCGCGCAATCAGCCTTGCACTCGACATGGCGAGGGCCGGCGACAGCCTGCTGATCGCGGGCAAGGGCCACGAGGGCTACCAGGAGTTCGCGGACACCGTCATCCCGTTTGACGACCGTCAGGTCGTGCGCGAGCTGATCGCGATCAAGGCGCTGCGAACATGAAGGCCGCCTTTGATCCGGACTCCCTTTCAGCCTGGACCGGCGGCCGGTGGTCGGGCGCTCCGCCGTCCGCGGTGGTCGGCTTTTCCGTCGATTCCCGCGGCCTGTCGCCTGGACAGGCCTTTGTCGCCCTTAGGACCGACCGCCGCGACGGCCACGATTTCCTGGGTTCGGCCCTCAAGGCGGGAGCGGCCGCGGCGGTTGTCGCGCGCGCCAACCCCAAGGTCGCCCTACCGCAGCTCGTGGTGGCCGACCCCCTGGCGGCACTGCAGGCGATCGCCCGCGAACACCGCAGGAATTTTCGAGGGACCGTCGTCGGGATCACGGGCAGCGCGGGCAAGACCTCCACCAAGGAGCTCCTTGCGCTCCTTCTCGGGGGGGAGGGCGCCGGGGTGCTCGCGACCGAGGGCAACCTGAACAACCAGATCGGCGTCGCGCTCACGCTCTGCCGGCTTGACCCGGCGCGGCATCGCTTTGCGGTGGTCGAGGCGGGGATCAGCGCCCCCGGGGAGATGGGCGCGCTCGCGGCGATGATCGAGCCCGACATCGTCCTTGTCACGATCGTGGGGCCCGCCCATCTCGCCGACCTGGGCGGACTCGACTCCGTGGCCCACGAGAAGGCCGTGCTGGCCGGGTCCATCCGCAAGGGCGGGATCTGCGTGTTCCCGAGCTCCTGCGAGGCCTATCCCGCTTTCCGGTCGCTGCCGGCGTCGAGCTGCCTGGTGGTCGAGGCCGCCGTGGAACTTGACGACCGGGAGCCGCCGGCAGGACGGGCCCGTTTCGCGTCGACGCACTCCGGGGGGTTCACCTCGGTCGCCGTGGCCTTCGGCCCCCCCCCGCCCGTGGCGGTGAGGCTTTACCGCGTGACCGACGGCATGGCCCAGAACACCGCGATGGCGGTCTGCGTCGCGCTGAGGTCCGGCATGAGCAGGGAGCAGGTCGCGCGAAGGATGCTTTCGTGGCGCCCGTCGCCGCTCAGGGGGGAATGGAGGTTTTCGGATGGCAAGAGGCTCTATCTCGACTGCTACAACGCCAACCCGGCATCGATGGCGGACGCATTGGCGGCGTTCGGGGCGGTCGCCCCCCGCGACGAGCCGCGGCTCTTCGTCATAGGGTGCATGGAGGAGCTTGGGGCTGATTCGCAGCGTTACCACCTCGAGCTCGGCAGGTCCCTCGCGCTTCGCCCTGGCGACCGCGTGGTCGCAATAGGCGGCCAAGCCGGCGCGATCCGTCAGGGCGCGATGGAAGGCGGATGCGCCGAGGGCCAGATAGAGACCGCCGACACCGTGGAGCCGCTGTCCGCGCAGCTGGCCGGATTCCGGGGCTCGGTGTTCGTGAAGGGCAGCCGGCGCCATGCGCTGGAAAAGGCGCTCGTGGGAACGGAGTATGCGGAGGCATCCCATGCTTAGCTACCTGTCCAACTACGCCGACGTGTTCGGGCCGCTTCGGGTCCTTCACTACATCACGATTCGCACGCTCCTGGCGGCGGGCACGGCCGCCCTGATCGGGTTCCTGATCGGCCCGTGGCTCATCGCGCACCTGCGCCGGCTCAAGTTCGGCCAGCACTATGACGACGACCGGACCGGGGACCTTGCGAGCCGCTTCGACAAGAAAAACACGCCGACCATGGGCGGCCTGCTTATTTTCGCGAGCGTGCTCGGGAGCTCATTCCTATGGGCGGCGCCGAACGTATGGGTGGTCGTGGCCCTGTTCGTCTATGCGGCCCTCACGGCCGTGGGGTTCCGGGACGACTACCTGAAGGTGGTTCGCAAGAACCGTCACGGGATCTCCTCGGGCGCAAAGATATTCTGGCAGTCGGTAACGACCGCGCTCGCGCTCGCGGCGCTCCTTATGCACCCGGCAAGCTCCGAGAAGATCCGGGAGCTCTGGGTGCCCTTCGTCAAGCATCCCGTGGTCGCCAGCATGCCGATCGCGGCGCTTGCCGTCCTGATCTACCTCTGGATCGTGGGATTCTCCAACGCGATCAACCTGACCGACGGGCTCGACGGGCTCGCGATCGGCTGCACGATCACGGTGGCCCTCACCTACGGGATCATGGCCTACGCGGCCGGCAACGCAAAGATCGCGGACTACCTTCTCATCAGCTTCGTTCCGGGCACCGGCGAGCTCACCGTCGTCTGCGGGGCGCTCGTGGGGGCGGGGCTTGCCTTCCTCTGGTACAACTCGCATCCGGCCGAGGTGTTCATGGGCGACACCGGGTCGCTGGCGCTGGGAGGCCTCCTGGGGATGATCGCCTTCATGGTCCAGCAGCCGCTGACGCTCGTGCTGGTGGGAGGGGTGTTCGTGTGGGAGCTTCTGTCGGTCGTCATCCAGGTCGGGTATTTCAAGGCCACCCGGAGCCGCTATGGGGAGGGGAGGCGCTTCTTCCTCATGGCCCCGATCCACCACCATTTCCAGAAGCTGGGCTGGCCCGAGACGAAGATCGTCCTGCGCTTCTGGATTCTATCGCTTATTTTTGCCCTGGCCGGGCTGGGAACGCTGAAGATTCGCTGAACGATGTCCCTCGCCATTCCAGAATTCCTCAGCGCAAGGCTCGGCCTTCCCGTGGCCGTCCTCGGCGGCGGCGTGAGCGGCGACGGCGCCCTTTCCCTCCTGTCCCGCCTGGGCGCGAGGGCGGACCTCTACGATCGGAACGGAGCCGAGTTCACGCCGGACCGGGCGCGCGGGCACGGCCTCGTCGTATTCTCGCCCGGATTCAACCTTCACCATCCCTGGCTCGAGATGGCCAGGAAGGCCGGCTGCATCTGCATGGCGGAAATCGACTTTGCCTCGGTGTTCTGGCTCGGCCGGATCGTCGCGGTGACCGGGACAAACGGCAAGACGACCCTCACCGAGTTTCTGGCCCATGCGCTTGGCGCAGCCGGCAGGCGCGCGCGCGCCGCTGGCAACATCGGGCTGCCCTTCGCGCAGCTCGTTGCCGACGAGGATGGGGGAACGCCGCAGGCCATGGCGATATGCGAGGTGAGCTCATTCCAGGCCGAGCAGCTGGGGCACTTCAGCGCGGATGCCGTCATCTGGACGAACTTTGCCGAGGACCATCTCGAACGGCACCCCGGGATGGAGGCCTACTTCGCGGCCAAATGGGAGCTGGTGACCCGGACCCGGTCGAGCCGACTCTTCGCGGGGAGCTCGGTGCAGCGGTACGCCTCGCCGTTCGGACGCTCGATCCCACCCGCCTCGTGTGTCGCATCGGAGGGCCAGCGCAGGGACGCGCGTCTCAGGGGGACGCCGTTTGAGTCCTATCCCCAACGTGAGAATTTCATCCTCGCGGCCGCCTGGTGGCGGAGCGAGGGCCTCGACGAGACCGTGCTCTATGGCGCGGCCAAGGGCTTCCGGCTGGGCCGCCACCGGCTCTCGCGAGTGGCGGTGATAGACGGCGTGGCCTACTGGAACGACTCGAAGGCCACGAATTTTCACGCCGTGGAGGCCGCGCTCGCCGGCCTGGAGGGCCCGGTCGTGCTGATTGCCGGGGGCCGGTCCAAGGGAGGCGACCTGGCGGCCTTTGTCCGCAGGATCTCCCCGCGCGTCGCCTGCGCCGTCCTTGTCGGTGAAACCGGCCCCGCCCTGGCCGCGGCATTCGAGGCGTGCGGCGTTCCACACGCGCTGCGCGACACGCTTGAGGGCGCGGTCCGCGCCGCAGCCGGGGCCGCGCATCCGGGTGGCAACGTCTTGCTCAGCCCGGGCTTCGCCAGCTTTGACATGTTCCGGGGATACGAGGACCGGGGCGACCGCTTTGAAAAGGCCGTCAACGAACTTCATCCGGCCCGAGTTTGACATAGCTTTGGAAACGACAAACGACAACCTGACACCTGCGCGATAAATCGGCATCACTTCCATGAAAATAATCAAGATCCTGGGCATTGCGGCGGGCCTTCATGCGCTCGCCCTGATCCTAATTTTTTCCAACCCGGGCTGCAGCTACAGCAAGGCCGCCGGCCCCGACACGTCGCCGATAGCGCCGGCGCCCGTGAGCGACGCCCCCGCGGCCGTCGCGCCCCCCGATTCCACGACGATCCGGTACAGTCCGACCCGACCGGGAACCGCCGTCGCGTCCGCGCTTGAGACCCAGCCCGTGTCCGGCGTGACGCCGGCCACCACCTACACGGTGGGCAGGGGCGACAGCCTTTGGAGCATCGCAAAGGCGAACCAGATGTCGCGGACGGACCTTGCCGCCGCCAACAGCCTGAACGCCAATGCGGTCCTTCATGTCGGCCAAAAGCTGATCATCCCGACAAAGCCGGCGTCCGCGGGAACCCCGGCGGTCGCCGCACCCGTGGTCACCACCGCGGCCATGGGCGCCCCCGCAGGTCCCGGCGTCCCGGAAAAGCCCGCGATGGAGCCGGAGAGGCACGTCGTCAAGGCGGGGGAGACCCTGGGCGGGATCGCGCGCAAATATGGCGTGCGCCAGGGGGACATCGCCGTTGCGAACAACATCACGGACCCGAGGAAGATCCAGCCCGGCCAGGAGCTGCTGATTCCCGCCAAGTCCGCCCAGGCGGGCGGCAAACAGGCCAAGTCGTCGAAAGCCAGGGCGGAAGCGGGCGACGCGGCGAAGGCCCCGCCCGCGGAGGCCAAAGCCCCGGTTGCGGCGCCGGGCGCCGAGCAGGACCTGGATGCGGGGCTCAAGCCTCCAAGCGCCTCCGACGTTCCGGTGGTCAAGATCGAGGATTCCTCCACGGCCCCGCAGCCGAAGAACCCCTGACGCGCGCCATGGCTAGCGAAAGGTCCGCTGAATCCTTCCGCGCCCGGTCGATCGCAAATCCCGTGGCCGTCGTCCTTGTCTGCGCGATCGGCCTCACCTTCCTCGGCCTCACCATACTCTTCAGCGCCAGCGTCTCGCTCAAGCAGGATCCCTACTTCTATCTCGACAAGCAGGTGCTGGGGGTGGTGGCCGCCGGGATGCTCTGTTTTCTCGCGAGCAGGATCAACCTTGACTATGCGCGCCGGGCCTCGGTGGGGGTGGCCGCCGTGGCGCTCGTCCTGCTCGTCCTCGTGCTCATCCCGCACCTCGGAGTCTCGGTGAAAGGCAGCCGGCGGTGGCTGGGGTACGGCGTGGCGCGCCTTCAGGTTTCCGAGTTTGCGAAGCTCGCGATGGTGTTCTGCATGGCCCATTACCTTGCCCTCAACCAGACGCGGATTGGCGACTTCAAGAGGGGCTATCTCTACCCGCTCGGCATCATCGGCGCGTTCACCGGGCTCATATTGCTCGAGCCCGATTTCGGGACCGCGGCCCTCACCCTGTCGGTGGGCCTCATCCTCCTGTTCCTCGCCGGCGCCAAGTGGCGCTACGTCCTGCCGACGATCGGCCTGTCGGCGGCGGCGTTCGCCATGCTCGTCGCAAACAATCCGAACAGGCTGCGGCGTTTCACGGCATTCATGGACGTCGAAGGCAACAGGCAGGGCGGCACCTACCAGCTCTACCAGTCGCTCGAGGCGTTTGCTGCGGGAGGCATCGGCGGGGCAGGCCTGGGGCAGGGAAGGCAGCAGATCAACTTCCTGCCCGAGGCCCACACGGACTTCATCTTCGCCGTGGTCGGCGAGGAGCTTGGCATGTGGTTCACGCTGGCGGTCGTCGCGGTGTTCGCGGTCATGTTCGTGGCGGGGCTCGCGCACCTGCGACGGGCGCCCAACCTCTTCCACTTCCTGCTCGCCGCGGGGTGCCTGCTCCTGATGTGCCTTCAGTCCATCATCAACCTCGGCGTCGTGACCGGCGTCCTGCCGACCAAGGGGATGTCCCTTCCCTTTATCAGCGCGGGCCTGTCCAACCTCCTGCTCATGGGCCTGCTGGTCGGCATCCTCCTCAACACCCAGCGGACCTGGGGCCGCGCGGGACTCCGGAAGGGCGCGGGGTCGATGCGCGAGGTCCTGGCATGAGCAGGTTCCTCATCTCCTGCGGGGGCACCGGGGGCCACGTCTCGCCGGGCATCTCGCTCGCGGAGGGCCTCACGGCGCGCGGGCACGAGGCAACCCTCCTGATTAGCATGAAGAAGGTGGACGCGCGCCTGGTCGAGAAATACCCCGGGCTGCGTTTTGAGCGCATGCCCGGCCGGGGATTCTCGTGGCACCCCGTGCGAATGGCGCGGTTCGCGTCCTCTCAGGTGTCGGCGCTCAGATACTGCCTTGGGCTCATGCGGGCCAAGCGCCCCGACGCGGTCGTGGGATTTGGCGGCTTCACGTCGGCGTCCGCGGCGATGGCCGGGCGCATGCTGGGCATCCCGGTGGCGCTCCACGAGGCGAACCGGATTCCCGGCATGGCGATACGCGCATTCGGGTCGTTTGCCGCGCGGGTCTACCTTCCCCTGGGCGTCCGGGTCCCCGGCGTGCGGGCCGCGGCGGCGCGGTACGCGGGCCTGCCGGTCCGCCGCGAGATTGTGCGGATGCCGGCCGCGGCCGCCCGGCAGGCGCTGGGCCTCGACCCGAAGCAAAAGGTGCTTGCGATCCTCGGCGGGAGTCAGGGGGCCTCCGCGCTCAATGCATGGGCGCGCGAGCGCCTCGAGACGCTGGCCTCGGAGGGAATCCAGGTGGTATGCGTGACCGGGCTCGGCAAGGGCGCGCCCGAGACGCTCGCCCTTCGGTCTCGGATGGGCGAGCGGGTGGCGGCCGTCTTCATGCCGTTCTGCGACCGCGTCGCCGAGCTGCTCTCGGCGGCCGACATTGTCATATCGCGCGCGGGCGCGGGAACGCTTGCCGAGCTCATCCGGTGCGAGGTTCCGGCCATCCTTGTCCCGTATCCCCGGGCGGCCTCGGATCACCAGCGGGCCAACGCCGCCTTTTTCGAGCGACAGGGCGGAGGCCTCGTCGTGGAGGAGGCGTCGCTCGGGGGCCTGCATGCCGAGGTGCTCGACCTGATCTTCAACGACTGGCTCCTGCGCCAGTTCCGCGGCAACCTGAGGCGGATGGACCGGGCGAACTCGCTGGAGCTCATGCTGGCGGACCTCGAGGATCTCGCGCGGCCGGCAACCGGCGTGGGTTCCGCGCCCCCGGCGGAGGCGGCCGCATGAGACCGCCGCCGCTCCCTGACCTCTTTGGCCGCGCGGTGTGTCGGATCCACTGCCTTGGCGTGGGCGGGATGGGCGTCGCGCCGCTCGCCATCTACCTCGCGCGGGCCGGGTGGCGGGTGTCGGGGGAGGACGATGCCCTGTCCCGCGAAGTCTCCGTGCTGCTCGCCGGCGCCGGGATCGAGGTCGGGCCGCTTCCCACCGGGTGCGATCTGGTGGTCCGGTCCTCGGCCATCCCGGACTCGCACCGCTCGCTCACCGCCGCGCTGGGCCGCGGACTCGCCTGCGTGAGGCGGGGTGAGCTGCTGGCGGAGGTGCTGCGCGACAAGAAGCTCGTTGCCGTGTGCGGCTCCCACGGGAAGACGACGACGACGGCCATGCTGGTCGCCGTGCTCCGGGGCGCCGGCTTCCCGGCCGGCTACATTGCCGGCGGCCTTTTCAACGACTCGACTCCGCCCGCGGGGGTGGGCTCCAATGAGTGGGTCGTCGCCGAGGTGGACGAGAGCGACGGCACGATCGGCGGGTTCTCCCCCGAGATCACGCTCCTGGTGAATCTCGACTGGGACCATCCCGACCGCTACGGCAGCCCCGCGGACATCGAGGCGGCGTTCGCTGCGCTCTGCGCCCGCACCCGCGGCGCGGTCCTCGTCAGCGACGCCTGCGCCCTCTCGCTCCGGCTCGCCCCGTCCGCCACGACATTCGGGCGGAGCGGCAGCTTCTCCGGCGTCCTTGTCGGCGAGAACGAGGGGCGGATGACGCTGATGCTCGGCGGCCGCTTCAAGCCGGCGGAGGCGCTTGTCAGGGCGACCGGCGATTTCAACGCGTCAAATGCGACCGCGGCGCTTGCCGCCGCGCAGCTGATGGGGGCCGAGCCGTCGCGGCGATCGCTGGCGGACTACGCGGGCGTGCGCAGGCGCCAGGCCGTGCTCATGGACGAGGGTGGCGTGACCGTGATGGAGGACTACGCCCACCATCCCGCCGAGATCCGCGCCCTGCTCTCGAGCCTGCGCAGGCGCGTCGCCACGCGGGGAAGGCTGATCGCCGTGTTTCAGCCCCACCGCTACAGCCGCACCGCGCAGTTCAAGGCAGAGTTCGCCGCCTCCCTGGCGCTGGCGGACAGCGTCCACCTCCTTGACGTCTATCCCGCGGGGGAGTCGCCGGTCTCAGGGGGCACCACGGCCGATGTCTACGCCGAGCTCAAGAGGGGCGCGCCGCTGCTCCCGGTGAACTACCTGCCGGGCGAAGGCCCGGGGCGCCTCGCAGGGCTCCTCCGAGAGGCGAAGCCGGGCGACCTCGTCGTGTTTGTCGGCGCCGGCGACATCGACCAAGGAGCGCGGGTATGGGTTGATGCCGCGAGGAAGGAGGCAGCCCGCACGCTCAGGTGGGACCGGTTCGCCGAGGTGGTGCGCCCGCTTCTTTCCAAGGGGTCCAGGCTCACGCGGGATGAATCCCTGGCGTCGAAGACGACCCTCAGGGTCGGGGGCGCCGCGCGGCTCTATGGCGAGCCTTCGAACGAGGATGACCTGCGCACGCTGCTCCTCGAGGCCGGCAACGCCGGGATCCCCGTCTTCATGCTCGGCCGGGGCTCCAACCTGATCGTGCCCGACGAGGGGGTTGACGGGCTGGTCATTTCTCTCTCCCAAAAGGGGTGGTCCGGCTTCGAGACGCTCTCGGACGGCAGGCTCCGGGCCGGTGCGGGGCTGAGGCTGAAGAACCTGTGCGGGCTTGCGGCGGCGGCCGGGCTGGCGGGCTTCGAGTTCCTGGAGGGGATCCCGGGCAGCGTCGGTGGGGCGCTCAGGATGAACGCGGGCGCCATGGGCGGCTGGATATTCGATGTCGTGGACGAGGTGCGGCTGATGTCAGCCGGCGGCGTGGTAAGCACCGTGCCGCGGTCGGCGATGAACGTCGACTACCGGCAGTGCGCCGAGCTGCGCGATGCGATCGCGCTCAGCGCGGTCCTCAGGCCCATGTCGAGGACCGACGCCGGCGCGGTGGGAAGGCAGATTGACGACTATCGCCGCAAACGGCACGAGACGCAGCCCCGGGAGCCGAGCGCCGGGTGCATCTTCAAGAATCCCCCGGGCGCCTCTGCCGGCCGCCTGATCGAGGAGAGCGGCCTGAAGGGGACGCGGGTGGGCGGCGCGGAAGTCTCCCGCGTGCATGCAAACTTTGTCGTGAACCTGGGGGACGCCACGAGCGCGGATGTCCTCGAGCTGGTTCGCCGGGTGCGGGCGTCGGTCCGCGAGTCCACGGGGGTCGACCTAGAGCCCGAGGTGCTGCTGTACGGCAAGGAATGGAGGGACGTCCTGTGAACGGGCCCGCGATCGCCGTGTTTGCGGGCGGAACATCCGCCGAGCGCGAGGTCTCGACGGGATCGGGGCGCGCGTGCGCAGTCGCCCTGGCGCGATCGTTCGCGACACGGCTGTTCGATGTCGCGGCGGACGCCCTTCCAGGCGGCTATGACCCGGCAAGGCAGGTCGTCTTCTCCACGCTCCACGGCACCTTTGGCGAGGACGGGGGCATGCAGGGTCTGCTTGACGCCGCCGGCGGGGCCTACGCCGGCAGCGGCGCCGCCTCGAGCGCGCTGACGATGGACAAGGCGCTCACCAAGGAGGCCGTGGCCGCCCGCGGGGTGCGCGTGGCCGACGGGATGGTGTTCGATGCCGGGGCCGCGCCTTCGGCGGCCGAGGTCGCGCGGCGGCTTGGACACCGTGTCGTGGTCAAGCCGAACAACCAGGGCAGCAGCGTCGGCCTGAGCGTCGTCGGCGACATGGCGGGACTCGAGACCGCGCTGGGCGCTGTCGCCCGGGGACGCTGGATGGTCGAGCGCCGGATCGAGGGACGTGAGCTTTCGGTGGGCATCCTCGGGGGCTCGGCGATGGGGATCGTCGAGATCAGGCCGGCATCGGGCGTGTACGACTACGCGAGCAAGTACACGAAGGGCATGACGGAATACCTTGCGCCGGCGCCATTGGACGGCCCGCTCAGCGAGACGATCCGGGCCGCGGCGGAGACCGCCTTTGCGGCGTGCGGATGCCGCGACTACGCGCGCGTCGATTTCATGCTCTCGGAGCAGGGCGAGCCGTTTTTGCTCGAAATCAACACGCTTCCTGGCATGAAGGAGACGAGTTTGCTGCCAATGAGCGCGCGCTGCGCGGGACTGGATTTCACGGCCTTGGTGAAGGAGATGGTCTCACCCGCGGTGGAGCGCTTTCGCTCGGGCATCGCCTCGCGCCGACCATGAGCAAAGACACCTTTTCCCTGCCCGAGACCCGCACCTGGAGGGACATTCCCCAGCAGGTGAGGCCGCGCGCCATGTCGAACGAGGGGCGCCGCCGCCTGACGATAGGCGCCTTGCGCGCCACGGTGGGAGCCGCGGTGGCGGGCGCGGTGGCCTGGGGAGCGTGGGAGACGGCGGAGGTGCTTCGGGAGAGTCCCGCGGAAATGACGGACGCGGCCAGGTCCAGCCGGGTCCGGAGCCTGGTGCTGGTCACCGACGGCGTCCTCGACAAGGGCTGGCTGGCACGCACGCTCGCGCTTCCCGGCGACGCGACCCTCATGGGCCTCGACCTGATCAAGCTGCGCTCACGGGTGCTTTCGGACTCCCAGGTGGACTCCGCGTCGGTCACCCGCAATTTCCCCGACACGCTCACCGTGCGCATCTCGGAACGGTCGCCGGTCGCGCGGCTGATGGCCCAGTCGGGAGGCGGCGAGCCGCAGATGCTCCTCATGTCAAGGGATGGGGTCGCGTTCGCGGGCACCGGATTCGATCCCGCCATGGTCGCCTCGCTGCCGTGGATCGACGGGGTGAGGCTCGTTCGCAATGGCGGGTCGATCGCCCCCATCCAGGGAATGCAGGCCGTCGCGGACCTGCTCGCGTCCGCCAAGCTGGAGGCCGAAGGCCTCTATCGGACCTGGAGCGTCATCTCGCTCGCGCGGCTGGCGTCGGACAGCGAGATCGAGGTCCACACCCGCGACGGGATGAGGGTCATCTTCGGGGCGAACCAGGACTACCTGAGGCAGATCGCCAGGCTCGACCTCCTGATCGACGACTCCTCGGACCCGACCCGTCCGCTCAGGGAGGTCAACCTCTCGCTCGGCTCCCAGGTGCCCGTGGCGTACGGAACGGCGGCCCCGACGCTCGGCGGCCCCGTGCCCGGCCCCAGGGGCGCGCCCCCCTCGCGGACCTCCATCACGTTTCCCGCGTTCACCAACCTACACATCGACACGCCACGTGAGCCTTAAAACGACCTTCATCGGGGCAGTTGAAATCGGAACGTCAAAAGTCGTCGCGCTCATCGGCGAGTACACCGGCCGCGAGATCGTGATCATCGGGTGCGGGGAGTGCTCGTCGCGGGGGGTCATCAAGGGGTCGGTGGTCGACTACCGGGCGGCGACCGAATGCACGCACAGCGCGCTGGAGATCGCGGAGCGCGACGCGAACGAGCGGGTCGATCACGTCTACCTCGCCCAGACGGGCGGCCACCTGGAGGGGTTCTACAACGAGGCCACGCTCAACGTGAAGGCGGCCGACAACATGATCGAGAAGGACGACATCCGGACGGTCTGCGAGCTGGCGAAGGCCAAGGACCTTCCCCTGGGCCGGATGGTGGTCCACAACATCCGGCGTCCGTTCAGGGTCGATGGGAGGCTGGTCCCCACCTCGCCGGAGAACCTGGTCGGCCAGAAGCTCGAGGTGGGCTACTGGACGGTCCACGGCCAGGAGCAGCGGCTCGCCGACAACATCCACGTGATCCGGGGGTTCAACCTCGAGGTGAGCGAGCTGGTCCTGTCCAGCCTCGCCTCGGGTCACATGGTCACGAGCATGGAGGAGCGGCAGAACGGCGTGCTCGCGATCGACATCGGCGCAGGCACCACCGACTATGTGCTTTACCGCAACGGCGTTCCCCACACGACCGGGGTGGTCGCCGTCGGGGGCGGCCACTTCACGAATGACATCAGCATAGGGCTGAGGCTCACGGAGGCCCAGGCCGAGAAGCTCAAGCTCCGGTTCGGCCGCGCGGTCGTCCAGGCGCGCGACAAGAATGAGAAGGTCTGGCTCGACGGCAATTTCTCGATCGGCGACCGGCAGTTCCCGAGGCAGGCGATCGAGAACATAACCGCGGCCCGGGCGTGGGAGCTGCTGGAGGTGGTGAAGAAGAAGCTCGGGCACGCCTTTGCGCCGGAGACGTGCGCCGGCGGCGTCGTCCTCACCGGCGGGTCGGCCAAGCTGCCGGCCCTCGCGATGTGCGCGGCGAAGGTCTTTGGCGCCCCGGCCCGCCTCGGCGAGGCCCCCGCCTGGGTCAACGAGAACCTGCGCGACCCCGGCTTCCACACCGCCCTCGGCATCCTGTACTACGGGGTGAGCGTCCAGGGGGACCGGGCCGCCGCGGCGCGCAGCCGGGGCGGCTTCCTGAAGAACGTAACGCGCCTTTTCGCATCGACGTGAACAATCCCAACGAACTTCCCCTCGAACACCAGGTACTCGGCGACCGCAGCGTCGCCATCAAGCTCGTGGGAGTCGGCGGGGCGGGCACCAACGCCGTCGACCGGCTGAAGATGGAATGCCTGGAGCGGCTCCAGCTCGCGGTCATCAACACGGACCACCAGGCGCTTTCGAGCTCCCCCGTCCAGGACAAGGTGCTCATCGGAATGGGCACGACCCGCGGCCTCGGCGCGGGCGGCGACCCGGAGCTGGGGCGCGAGGCGGCCGAGGCCGACCGCGAGAAGATCGCCGAGGTGACCAAGGAGTGCGACCTGGTCTTCCTTATCGCCGGCATGGGTGGCGGGACGGGGGGCGGCGCGTCGCCGGTCGTGGCCGAGATCGCCGCGGAGCAGGGGGCGCTGGTCATCGCATTTGTCACGCTCCCTTTCAGCTTCGAGGGCGGCCGTCGCCTGAAGCAGGCGGAGGAGGGGCTGGCGGCGCTCCGGCGCGTGTGCGACGCGGTCATCCCGCTGCCCAACGACATCCTTCTCCAGGAGGCGGCCGACAACGAGACGGTGCTCGACTCGTTCGCGCGCGCCGACGAATGGATGGGCCGGGGCGTGAAGTCCATCTGGTCGATGCTCTCGAAGACCGGGCTGATCAACGTGGATTTCGCAACGCTGCGGCAGGCTTTCCAGCAGCGCGGTGCCAAGACGCTCTTCGGCCTCGCCGAGGGCGCCGGCGAGAACGCGGCCGCCGAGGCCATCGCCAGCCTCAAGCTGTGCCCCCTTCTTCACACCCCCGAGTTCTCGCGAAAGGCGGACCGGCTGCTCGTCAACATCACGGGCGGGACGGACCTGACGCTCCCCAAGGTGAACGAGATCATGAACGCCATCGCGGACCAGTTCGGCCGCGACTCGCACATCATCATGGGCGCCGTGATCGACGAGGGCATGCAGGGCCGCGTCGAGATCTCGGTCCTGGGAGCGAGCGACATGGGAGCGAGGGGCTCGGTCCAGCGCAGGCCGGTCCCGGCGAGGCCGCGCGCCCTGGCGCCGACCAGGCCGGAGGAGCCGGCGCCCAGGCAGGCGTCCGCGGCGTCCGCAGTCCCGGAAACAGCCCCCCCCAAGCCGACACAGGAGGAATTCGGCTTCGGCGAGGTGGAAAGCCGCGGGCAGTTCGAGCGCACGGACCGGAACCTTTTTGACGGGCAGGACCTCGACGTGCCGACCTATCTCCGGAGGGGAATCAAGATAGCGATTTGATACCGGCCCGAATCCCGGTAGCCTCCGCCCATGTTTGTCGATGAAAGCGTGATCAAGGCTGCCGCCGGCGACGGCGGGCGCGGCTGCATCTCGTTCCGCCGCGAGAAATACGAGCCCTGGGGGGGGCCCAACGGCGGCGACGGCGGCCGTGGGGGCGACGTCGTGCTCCTCGGGGACCACGACACGAACAACCTGGTCGACTACAAGTTCAAGCCGCACTGGAAGGCCGGGCGCGGCGAGCACGGGCAGGGCAAGGACTGCAACGGCAAGGAGGGGTCGGATTCCGTCCTCAGGCTGCCGCTCGGGACCGTGGTCACCGATGAGAAGACCCACCGGGTCGTGGCCGAGGTCGTCGAGGACGGGCAGCGCATCGTTCTGTGCAAGGGCGGCAACGGAGGGTGGGGCAACACCCATTTCAAGACCTCGACCAACCGGGCCCCCAACCGGGCGAACCCCGGACAGGCGGGAGAGAGCGGGGTGTTCCGCCTTGTCCTGAAGTCGATCGCGGACGTCGGCCTGGTTGGGTTTCCGAATGCGGGAAAATCCTCCCTCACCAACGCGATCACGAAGGCGCACCCCAAGACGGCCGCATACCCCTTCACCACGCTCCATCCCCAGATCGGGGTGGTCGAGTTCAAGGACGAGGTGCGCGGCAACCCGCGGCTCCTGCTCGCCGACATCCCGGGATTGATAGAGGGGGCCAGCGAGAACCGGGGCCTCGGGCACCGGTTCCTGCGGCATGTCGAGCGCTGCGCGCTGCTGCTCATCCTGGTCGACATGGCCGGCGCGGACGGCCGCGACCCGAGGGACGACTACACGCAGCTCCTCCACGAGCTGGAGCTCTACGATCCGGCGCTGCTCGACAAGCCGAGGCTTGTCGCCGCCAACAAGATGGATTTGCCGGAGGCGGCTGCGAATCTCGCGAAGTTCAAGCGCCGGCACAAGGTCGACGCACTTGAGATATCGTGTCTGCAGGGCGCTGGCCTGGAGCGACTAAAGAAGGAGTTGCTCAAGAGGGTCGTCGCGTTCCGCAGAAAGGAAAAGGTGTCGCCAGCGGCCGCTGCGTAGGCCAGACTTCGACCGCCGTGGCTACTGTAGCCTCCACAATGTCCCCCGAAAACCGCTCGCTCCTGATGCGGGCGAACCGCCTGTTCGGCGCGGCCCTGGTGGAGCACAACCTCGTGAAGATCGAGGACTTGGAAAAGGCGAACGAGAAGCTTCTCGAGCTCATCGCGGCCAACCAGCCGCGCCAGGCCACGGTGCTCGGGGTGCTCGCGTACGACCTCAAGGTTATCCGCGAGGAGGATGTGCTGCAGCACATGGTCGAGGCGGAGGGCCTTGGCCTCGTCGACCTCCGCAGCTACGAGCCCCCCGACGACATCAAGAAGGGACTGGACATGGACGCCTGCTGGGCGACCTGGTCGGTTCCCTTCGACCAGGAGGAGGACTTCATGTTCATCGCAACGGCGTACTACCTGAGCCCGGCGGTGCGCACCTACTGGGAGAAGCGGTTCAACACCCCCCTCCTGTGGTTTGGAACCACGCTCGAGTGCATCGCCGAGCACCTCGACCGCATCGGCGATTCCACCGGTTACAAGGCGGCTGACCCGCTGTCCGGCGGCGCCGCGCCGGCTCCGTCGAGTTCCGGGACGCGGCCGCCGATGGCGGCCACGCGCTCCGCCTGAACCAGCCAACCGTCCCATGGCACTAGGCAAAGTCCAGTCCCAGATTGTCGCAAAGCTCATCGCGATGGGCCGGCTCACCGCCGAGCAGCGCGATCAGATCGCGGCGCGGCCGCAGGACCTGAACGGCGACGCGCTCGACCGGCTGCTGCAGGAGGATTACAAGATCACCGCGTTCCAATGCCTCGTCGCGAAGGGCAGGGCGCTCGGGCTCGCTCCCTACAACGTCGCGCACTACAAGGTCTCGAACTCGACGTTCGAGCGGATCCCCCAGGATTTCTGCCACGAGAACCTCGTCCTTCCGGTGGGCCAGGTGGGCGACCTGCTGCTCGTGGCCTTCGCGAATCCGTTCGAGGTCACGCTTCCCGCGAAGATACAGGAGATGACGGGCAAGCGCGTCGTCCGCCTGCTCGCCCGGGAGAAGGACATCAAGGACAAGTTCAGCAAGGGCAACGACGAGTCGTCCGGGTTCGACGATGTCGTCCAGAAGATCGGTGTCGAGTACGGCGCGCAGGCGGAGACCGAGAGCATCAAGGACACCGACGTCAACGAGGAGTCCGGCCCGATCATCCAGCTCGGCAACCGCATCATCGAGGACGCGTATTTCGCGGCGGCCAGCGACATCCACATCGAGCCGCAGGAGAAGGACGTCATCGTCCGGTACCGCGTCGACGGCTTGTGCCAGGAAAAGCTCCGGCTGCCGGTCAAGGTGGGCCCGGCCCTTGTCGCCCGGCTCAAGATCATGTGCAACCTGGACATCTCGGAGCGAAGGCTCCCCCAGGACGGGCGCATCGTCTTCAAGCAGTACACGAAGAAGAACCTCGACCTGGACCTGCGCGTTTCGACCGCCCCGCTGAACCACGGCGAAGGGGTGGTCATGCGTATCCTGGACAAGCAGAAGACCACGCTTCCGCTGACGTCGCTCGGCTTCAGCGAGACGAACCTCACGAGGTACCGCGAGTGCATCCGCCAGCCCTACGGGATGATCCTGCACTGCGGGCCGACCGGGTCCGGGAAGTCGATGACGCTTTACTCGGCGCTCAACGAGATCAACACCCCGGACATCGTCATCCGCACGGCCGAGGACCCGATCGAGTACACGCTCCCCGGAATAAACCAGATGCAGATGCACCGGCAGATCGGGCTCACGTTCGCGACGGCGCTCAGGTCCTTCCTGCGGCAGGACCCCGACATCATACTCGTGGGTGAGATCCGCGACCTCGAGACCGCGGAGATCGCGGTGGAGGCCGCGCTCACGGGCCATCTGCTCCTTTCGACGCTCCACACCAACGACGCTCCCTCGGCCATCGCCCGCCTCACGGACATGGACATCGAGCCGTTCATGATCTCCTCGTCGATCCTGTGCGTATGCGCCCAGCGCCTGATGCGCCGCGTCTGCAAGCAGTGCAAGGTCCAGTATGAGCCCAAGGGCCGCGAGCAGGAGATCCTGGAAAAGGCGATCGGCTGGAGCGGGCCGATTTTCAAGCACAACGTCAGGGGGTGCCCGAAGTGCGCGGGCAGCGGCTACCGCGGCCGCGTCGGCATCCACGAGCTGATGATCGTGAACGAGGAACTGATCGAGGGCATCAACAAGAAGATGGAGACGGCCGAGCTGAAGAAGATCTCCGTGCGACAGGGCATGAAGACCCTCCACCAGGACAGCCTCTTCAAGGTGAAGGACGGCGTTTCAACGGTCGAGGAAGCCATAGCGACGGTTCCGCCGGACCTGTGATGAAGGCGCGCCTGGCCCCGGTGCTGGCGGCCGCGCTCGCGCTCGCAGGCTGCCGTCCGCGCGAAATAACGTCCCTGCAGCGAAAGGAGGCGGCCAGCGTCGCGAGCGAGGCCGAATTCGCCGTCAACCTGAGCGAATGGAAGCGTGCGGAGGGGCTGTACGCGCAGGCCGCGGGCCTTTGCCCCGACACCGGCGACCTCTGGATGAACCTGGGCATCGTTCGCATGCGCCTGGACGACCACCCCGGCGCCCGGTCCGCCTACAAGTCAGCGTTGTCCGCCTTTGAGGCCGATTGCAGCCGGGACCCGGCGAATTCGAGGGCCGTGCTGCGCCGGGCGTATGTGCTGGTGATCCTTGGACGAGCCGACGAGGCGCGCTCCACCGTGGACCGGGCGCGGGCGAGATTCCCGGATGACAGGCGCCTGCGCGGCTTCGTCGGGAGCGAAGGGGTGGACGGACTGGTCGCGGATCCGGCGGTCAAGTCCATCTCGCCCTGAGCCGACGGTGCACGGCTACTGGGAACAGTTCCTCAAGGTGGCGCTGGCCCATCTGCTCGCCGTCGCGAGCCCCGGGCCGGACTTCGCGATGGTCGTGCGCCAGAGCGTCGCCCATGGCCGGCGGGCGGCGGTGTGGACCAGCATCGGCATCGGGAGCGCCATCCTCCTGCACGTCACCTACTCGCTCCTCGGGATCGGCATCCTGCTGAGAAGCTCCCAACTCGCCTTCATGGCCGTCAAGTTCGCGGGCGCCGGATACCTTGCATGGATCGGGATCAAGGCCCTGGCCAGCCGCCCGCGGCACGAGTTGTCGACCGGCCCAGCGGGAGCCGAGGAGGCGCTTTCACGGGCCGGGGAGCCTGCGCCGCGCGCGGCCTGGACGACCGGCTTCCTGACCAACGCCCTCAACCCCAAGGTCACGCTTTTTTTCGTCGCCATCTTTGTTTCCGTCGTCGCCCCGTCGACCCCTAAGCTGATCCAGGCGGCCTATGGGGTGTGGATGTCGGTCGCCACGACGGCATGGTTCTCCATGGTCTCGTTTTTTCTCACGCGGGAGCGGATCAGGCGCGCGTACCTGAAGGCCGGCCACTGGGTCGACCGTGCAATGGGCGTCGTGCTCCTTGCGCTGGCCGCGGCGCTCGCGCTTGCGTCCTTCGGCTGACCGGACGCGACATCCGCCGCGGGCCGTCCCCGGCCGCTAGACGTAGATGCCGCCGCCGAGGAGCCGGTCGCCCTCGTAAAGCGCCAGCACCTGGCCTGCCGCCAGCGCGCGCTGGGGGCGTTCGAACTGCACCCGTCCGGTCCCGCCGCCCTCGGGGACGAAGCGGAGGGGGACGCGCGGATCGCGGTAGCGGACCCGGCCCTCGAGCGCGCGGGATTGCTGGACCGGTTCGCCGGTCCAGCTGAGGGAGTGGACGCGCACCTGGGACTGGAAAAGGCCGGGCGCGTCAGGGTGGTCGAATCCGACAAGCAGCGCATTGTCGGCCGCGCGCTTGCCCACGACGACATAGCACTCGCGGTCGGCATTGGACGGCACCCCGATCCCCCGGCGCTGGCCGAGCGTGTAATAGTGCAGCCCATTGTGGCGGCCGAGCTCCCGTCCGTCGGCGGCCCGTACGATCGGGCCCGGTTGTTCCGGCACATAGGCCCTCAGGAAATCCGCCATCCGGACCTCGCCGATGAAGCAGATGCCCTGGCTGTCCCTCTTGTCGGCCGTCGCAAGGCCGGCGTCCTTCGCGATCCGTCGCAGCTCGGGCTTCTGAAGGTCGCCGACGGGAAACCGCGCGTCCCGGAGCTGCTCCTGCCCCAGGAGGGCCAGGAAGTAGGTCTGGTCCTTGTTGCGGTCCGCGCCTTCGTGCAGTTCAACGGGGCCGCCCGCGCCGGCTCGCCGCCGCGCATAGTGGCCGGTGGCCACTGCCGAGAAGCCGTTGGCCAGCGCCCATGCGCGGAACACGCCGAACTTGATCTCGCGGTTGCACATGATGTCGGGATTCGGCGTGAGGCCGCGCTCATATCCATCGAGCAGGTACTGGACGACCTTCTCGCGGTAGTCGCGCATGAGATTCACGACCTGGAAACCGATCCCGATGTGCTCGGCGACCCGCCGGGCGTGGTCGATGTCCTCCCTCCAGGGACAGTTGCCGACGACGCCGTCCTCGTTGACCCAGTTCTTCATGTAGGCCCCCGCCACGTCGACCCCCTGCCTCTTCAGGAGAAGGGCGGCCACGGAGCTGTCGACGCCGCCTGACATGGCGACAAGGATTCTCTCGGGTGCTGGCATGGCGGGACAACGACGCGCCGCCCCGCGGCCGCTGTCAACCCAACGTCATACGACCGGCGTCTCGCTGTGCGAGCCCTCGAATCTGGGCGCGGGCGCCGCCTCGGCGGGATCCGACGCGGCGGCCTGCCGCTCGGGCGCGAATTCGTCCTCCGCGATCGGAAACTCCTTCAGGAACTTCGAGTATTCGACGAGCTCGTAGCGGCCGTCCCAGTGCTCGACGACCGCCGTCAGCGACTCGATCCAATCCCCCGAGTTGAGGTAATGGATGTCGCCGAGCATCTTGTCCGCCGGGGTGTGGATGTGGCCGCACATGACGCCCGTGCAGCCGCGCGAGCGGGCAAGCTCGGCGATGTGCTCCTCGAAGTTCGAGACGTGGCTCACCGCCGACTTCACGCGCGCCTTTATCGCCCGGCTGAGGGACCAGTACTCCAGCCCGCGCCAGGACCGCCAGACATTGTAGGCGCGGTTGATCCCGAGGAGCGTGCGGTAGCCCCAGTCGCCCAGGTGCGCGAGGAAGACGAAATTCTTTGTCACGGTGTCGAACACGTCGCCGTGGAGGACGAGATACCGGCCCCTGACACCCTCGTGCACGTATTCGTCGGCGATCATCAGGTTCTCGAACTCGAGCGGGAGGAACTTGGCCAGGATGTCGTCATGGTTGCCCCGAAGGTAGACGATCTGGGTGTCCCGCTTCTCCAGCATCTTGAGGACAATCCGGATGAAATGGGTGTGCGTCTTCGTCCACTGCCCGTTTCGCTTGAGCTGCCAGCCGTCGATGATGTCGCCGTTCAGGACGAGCTTTTCGCACCGGACGTGCCGGAGAAAGTGGTTCACCTCGGTGACCTTGGAATCGACGGTCCCCAGGTGGATGTCGGAAATAATCACGGTCCTGACGCGAAGCTTCTTCACGGGAACTGGAGCGCGAAGCCCGTTGCGGCGCGGTCCGCGGAGGGCGTGACCGCGGTACAGTCGGCCGGCACGATGAACCTCAGGCTGCGCGGCCGCACCAGGACCTCGACACAGGCGCTCGCCATGTGCGTCTCGCCGTCGGTGTGGATGATCCCCGCGGCAGGCCTCTCGATGAGGAAGCGGGAGCCCCGAAGGCGGCGGACCCTCGGGCTGTGGTCGATCGAGCCCACGAAGAGCTGGGCGCCGAGGACGGCTGCCCCGAGGAATCCGACGGGGCGCACGGCGACCAGGTCAAGAATGCCATCATCGACGCGGGCGTGCGGGGCTATTCTTGCATGGTTGCCGTACTGGTCGGAGTTGGCCACCGCGATCAGTATGGCCTCCACCATCTCGCGGTGGCCTCCGACAGCGATGGCGCATCGCTCGCTCCGGCGGCCCATGAACGCGGCGAGCGCCGCGCGGGCGTAGGTGAGAAAGCCGCGGCGCTCGAGGCGGTTGAAACGGCGGCTCACCTCGGCGTCGAGGCCGAACCCCATCGCATTGACGAAGGTGAGGCCGTTGACCGTCCCGGTGTCCAGCTCCGCCGCCCGCCCAGAAGTCCCGCTCGCGAGCTCGAGGGCCTCGGGGAGGCCCTTGGGCAGCCCCAGGTGAAGGGCGAGCCCGTTGCCTGAGCCGCAGGGGACGAGGCCCAGCGCCGCCGGCGTGTGGATGAGCGCCTGGGCGACCTCGTTGACCGTGCCGTCGCCACCCAGGGCGACCACCCGCAGGCAGCCCGCGGCGACGGCGTCCCTGGCGATCTCGGTGGCGTGTCCCGGCCCCTCCGTGGAGACCATGTCCGCGTCGAGCGACCTCGCCGAGATGAAGTCCCGCAGCAGGCCGAGGATCCCGGCGTTGCGGCCCTGCCTTCCCGAATGGGGGTTGATGACGAATCTGAGCTTCATCGCGTGGTTGCAGGCGCACCCAGGCGGCCTTCGCCGGCACCCCGGTTCACATGCGAAAGGACGTGCGCTACGATGGCTCTGGCGGCGTCTGGCCGCGACAGCGGCTCAAGGGCGGCGCGCCATCCGTCCCACGCGCGGCCCCGCTCCGAGAACGCGGCGCGGAGCGTCTCCATGACGGACTCGGGCGTGGTCGCGAGCGCCCCCGCCCGGTGGCGCAGGAGAAGCTCGCAGTTTCCCTCCTCCTGTCCGGGCACCACCTGGTTCACGATCATCGGGCAGCGGGCGGCGATGGCCTCCTGGGTGGTCGCGCCGCCCGCCTTGCTCACGACGACGTGGTGGGTCATGAGGAGGCGCGGGATCTGGTCCGTCCAGCCCAGGATGCTGGCCGGGCGGCTCCTCTTTTCCGCCGCCGCGGAGAGCGTGCGGCGCAGGGACTCATCCCGCCCGACCGTGCAGGTGACCTCCCATTCCTCCTCGGCGAGCAGCAGCCTCGCCGTCGCCTCGGCGTTCCGCGTTCCCGAGTTTACGATGTAGAGGACCCGCGGCACGCCGCCCTCCGAGAGCGCGGGCCGGGAAACGATCCCCTCGTTGTCCCTGAAAAAGGGGGTGACGGGGAACCCGGTGACATGGAGGCGGGCGGGATCCACCCCCGCCGCGCGCATGACCTCGGCCGAGTCCTCGTTCGGCACGAACCATCCGTCGCACCCCGGGCGCCACCAGATCGAGTTGATGCTGATGGAGTCGGTGACGATGTTGAAATGGGGCGCGTGGAAGCGGCCCTCGCGCGCAAGCTTCTGGAGGAGCGCGGCATAGGCGGGAAACGTGCTGCAGATTGCGGCCGGCCGGTTGCGCTCGATCACGGATTCCAGCATCCTCGACTGCGCCCCGAGCATGCGAATCCCGCTCGTCATGAATCCGGGCCTGTCCATCCAGGCGTAGACGTGCTTCCAGAGCCGCGGCGTCCCGTTTATCGCGGCTAGGTACGCCCTTCGAACGAGCGAGTTGAGCCTCGGGCAGGTCAGCGCAAAGATGTCGACGACGAGGGCGGTGTCCGGGGTGTCCTCGTTGAACGCGGTCTCCAGCGCCCGGGCCGCCGCGTTATGGCCTTCGCCATATCCGGCGGTCATGACAAGGATTCGCGGCTCCATTTTCAGGCGAGCGCGGGCGCCGCTCCGGACGGCGCGCGCTCCACGCCCGCGGCGCACGCGAGATCCCCTTCGAAGCGGGCGATGACCTTTTCCCATGACTGCTCCTCGACCGCCGCGCGCCCCGCGACGCGGAGCCTTTTCCTGAGCTCCGGGTCGGTGGCGAGCCTCACGCCGGCCGCCATGAGGGCGTCGGGTCGATCGCAGGGTGAGGTGAGTCCGTTTTCGCCGTCTTTCACGAAGATTCGGGCCGCCGCGTAGTCGAATCCGGCCGCGGCCAGGCCGCTCGACATCGCCTCAGTCAGAACGTTTCCAAACGTCTCGGTCAAGCTCGCATGGATGTAGATGTCGGCGGAGGCGTAGTACCTTCCGATCTCGTCGCGCGAGAAGAATCCCGCGAAGACGCAGTCGGGATGGTCGCGCATGAGCGCGCGCTTGAGCGGGCCCTCGCCCGCGAGCACAAAGCGGCACGCGGGATTGGCCTTCTTCATCGCGGCATAGACCCTGAAGAGCAGCGGATAGTTCTTTTCCGCCGCCATCCTGCCGACATGGATCACGACGGGATCGTCGTTGGCCGCGCCCCATTCGCCGCGAAGCGCGAGCGAACGGCGCTCCGGCCGGAATTGGCGGGTGTCCACCCCCCGCGAAAGGACCGCCAGGTTCCTGAACCCGAGCCCCGAAAGCTCGGCGCAGAGTTCAGGCGTGGGAACGAAGGTTGCCTGCGTCAGGTTGTGCACGTGGCGAAGCCAGGCGAGCGCCGCGCGGCGGAACAGCGATATCCCGTAGTGGCTGGTGTAGGCGTGGAAGTTCGTGTGGAAGCTGGAAGTCACCGGGATCGACAGCGAGCGGGCCGCCCTTATCGCGGAAAGTCCCAGGGGGCCCTCGGTCGCGACATGCACCAGGTCCGGGCGTTCCCGCGTCCAAACGCGCCGCAGTTTTCGGCGGGCCGGCAGCCCGACGCGGAGCAGGGGATAGCCGGGTATCGGGATGCCGGGCATCGGGATCTGCCGGTATTCGCCCGATACCTCCTGGTCCGGAAGGTCAGGGCGCCGGGGCCGGTAAACTGCAACTGAATGTCCGCGCCGCGCGAGTTCACGCGCAATCACCCCGAAGGTCATGGCCACCCCGTTGATCTCGGGAGGGAAAGTCTCGGTGACGATTGCGAGTTTCACGGGAGGCGTGGTTTACGCATCCCAACGTGCTCGCCGCACGTGTCAAATCGGTGTCGAAATGGTTACGACTTCGGCAAATCGTCCGACGACGGCTCCGTTGGCTTCTCGACTGCCGGGACGGACGGGGGCGCGGCGGGTGGCGTCGCGGGTGGCGCGGCGGGCGTGGGCGGCGGCGCGATCGGCGGCAGTGAGACGGCGGCCGACTTGGCGCGTCCGGAACCCTTGGCCTCGTAGAGACGGATGACGTGCCGGCGCTGGTCGAGGCTGATGATCTCGGCGTACCGGCCCCAGCTGAGGAGGGTGCGAAAGAGCGGGCGCGGCTTTTCATGGGGGAGCGCCGCCTGGAGCTCCCGGATGAGCTCCTCGCTCGGGAGGCACTGGTTCTCCTGGACCTTGATCAGCCGAATTAGGAGCTCGAAGATCTTCAGCTTCATTATCTGCTCGCGGACGATGCGCTTCTGGTCGGCGGTCGAGGAGCTCACAAGCTCCTTGCCGAGCGGGGTGATCTCGACGTCCTGGCCCGGCGTCCGGACAAATTCAAGAAGCTCCGCCGCCTTGACGACGCGGACGACGGCCCCGAACTCCTTCCCCAGCCTCTCCGCGAGATCGAACACGTCGCACGGCTCGTCGCCAAGGAGCGACATGAGTCCGAGGACCTCGCCCGCGCCGACGTTGGGGAGCGACACGGGTGCGATCCGCTTGCGGTTGTCCGCCGTCTTGGTGGTCACCTTCCCGGCGACGGCCGCGACGCTGTCCGGCATGTTCGTATGGGTCAGGATGCCATGCAGCTGCTCCACGATCTTCTTGAACTCCGGGTGGTCCGTGTCGCGGGGATAGGGGAGGGAATTCGGAACGATCACGTCGATCCTTCCGGGTCCCGTGGCCATGACGACGATGCGGGTCGCGAAGTAGACCGCCTCGACGATGTTGTGGGTCACCATGACCATCGTGCGCAGGGGATGGTTGGGATCCGCCAGGAGGCGGCCGATCTCGTTCCGGAGGGTCTCGGCCGTCAGGACGTCCAGCGCGCTGAACGGCTCGTCCATCGCGAGGACCTCGGGGTCGGCGATGAGCGCCCGCGCGATGCCCACCCGCTGCTTCATGCCGCCGGAGAGCTCGCGGGGATAGGAGTATTCGTACGCGCCCAAACCCACGGTTTGCAGCACCTTCTCCAGGCGCGCCTGCTGATCGTCGGCGGAAAGGTGGCCGACCGGGAGGAGGACATTGCCCCGAACCGTGAGCCACGGGAAGAGCGCGAAATTCTGGAACACCATCGAGACACCCGGGGAGACTCCGATCAGGAGCTTCTCCTTGTAGAGCACGTCGCCCTTCGTGGGCGCGATCAACCCGGCCATGATGCGCACGAGCGTCGACTTTCCGCAGCCCGAGGGCCCGAGCAGGACGACGGTCTCGTGCTCGGAGACCGTTAGGTTGATGTCGCTCAGGACGAGGTCCTTGTCCGATGTGCCGGCGTTGTACTCGTGGCTTACGTGTCGCAGTTCAATGAGCGGCTGCCGGGCGGTATCCATGGCGAAGGGGATCAGGTGATGAAGCGGCAGCGGTCGTTCGCAATCGCCTGAAGGCGCTTCCAGAGCGAGCGGTTGATGCCGACGACGACGACCGACATGACGATCACCGCGGCTGTCAGGTGTGGAAAATTATTGGCGTCGAACGCCTTGCTGATGTAGGAGCCCAGCCCGGTGGCGAGGTACTCGATTTTCCCGATTGAGACGACCTCCGAGACGATCGTCGCATTCCACGCCCCTCCGGCCGCCGTGATCCATCCCGTGACCAGGCCCGGCAGGATCGCCGGCAGGAGAAACTTGGTCCACCGGCGCCACCCCGACAGGTGCAGGACCTCCGCGCAGCTGATGATGTCGTTGGGAATCGCCGCCGCAGATCCCGCCACGTTGAAGAGGATGTACCATTGCGTGCCGAAGAGGATCAGCAGGACGGCCCCCCACTGCAGGTTGCCGTGGAGCAGGAGCACGAGCCCGAGAATCCACGGGTAAATCATCGGTGCCGGAAATGACGCGGCGAACTGGATGAAGGGCTGGAGCTTGCCGGAGAGCTTGGGATTGAGGCCGATCCATATTCCCAGGGGGACGGTCCAGAGGGTGCCGATCATGACGGCCGCCAGGACGCGCAGGAAACTGTAGCCGGTGTCGGCGAGGATCTCGCTCCAGTCGGCCACGCCGACCTGCCTCAGGAGGAGGAAGAGGCTCACCGCGCCCCAGGCAAGGAGGGCCACCAGCGCCCACAGCAGAATCGAATAGATGATCCGGCCCGTCCTGCTGCGCTTCGGGACGGGCGCGCCCACCTCGATCAGCGACGTCGCCTCGGTCGGCGGATGCGAGGGGCCGAGCAGTCTCATCTTTGCCTTCTGCCAGAACGCCGCCATCGCCTGGACGGACATCGACCGGGCAAGCCACAGCTGGATCGGATTCTTGGGCGACCGGCTGCCGCCGAAGTCGTCCAGCTTGAACTTGCGCGACCAGACGACGAGGGGCCACCAGATGAGCCTGTCGACGACGATGATCACGATCCCCATCGCGATGATGCCGAAGATCTTTGCGCGGGTGTCCCCCGCGTCGGTGGCCACTTGCATGTAAGAGCCCAGGCCCGGGACGCGCAGCGACACCCCGTTGATGGGAGGGGGTGCCTCGGAGACGCACAGGAAAAACCATCCCCCCGCCATCGATACCATGCTGTTGTAGAGGAGCCCCTGGGCCCCGAACGGCAGCTCGATCCCCCAGAAGCGGTGCCACCAGTCGAAGTTATAGAGCTTTCCCAGCATGCGGAAATCCCCCGGTGTGCCCCTCAGGGAGTCGTAATAGTTGAAGACCATGTTCCACACCTGGCCGGTGAAGATCGAAAGGATGCAGGCGAGCTCGAGGCCCGTGTTGCTGTGCGGGAAGAGCGCGACCAGGGCCAGGATGAGGCCGGGGAGGAAGCCGAGGACCGGGATGCTCTGCAGGATGTCGAGGGCGGGCAGGATGAACCTGCGCGTGCGGACGTCGTAGAACGCCCAGGAGGCCACCACCAGCGTGAAGACCAGGGAAAGGAAGTAGGCGATCCAGCCGCGCGCAAACGAGAAAAGCGCGTATCTCGGCAAGGCCGAGATGGATAGATCGATCGGGATCGGGTCCTTGAGGGGATGGCGCCACTCCGAGGCGACCTGGGCGCCGCTGAAAAAGAGCGCGACGAAGCCGCCCAGGACGAGCAGGTCTATCCAGAACGTAGGCCTATCCGCCGCAACGGCGATCGGGCGCGGAGTTATCATTGTTTGGGAACGCAACGCCAACCTCGTTCACGGGGGGTGCGCAAGCCGCAAACACGTTCGTCAGCAATATTTCACGTACTGAAATAACTGTTGCGCCGCGAACGTGCGGCTCTCTACTTTCAACCTTTTAGGCAAATGCAAACCCACGGTCCGAAACGGGTCTACACACCACATTCGCTTGAATACTGGTTCGACATGCTTGCCGACGATTGGTCGGAGACATTCTCCGCGAGCCAGCTGGACGAGGGCCGAAGGATCTACAGGAACGGGGAGGTCAGGGAGCTGGAGCTGACGGACCGCGACGCCATCATCCACCGCCGGATCGAGAAGAAGGACGAATACGCGGTCATCGAGTGGAACGCCGGGGGGCTTGCGGTCCGGTCGTCGACGACGGACCGGGAAATTGCGCATGCGCTTGCGGTGGCAGGACTTCACGAGATCGAGGAGCTGGTGGCCGACGAGATATCGCCTCTTCCCGCGGAGGCCGGCTCCACGGGGGCCGCCGTCCCCAACGGCGCTCCGGCAGCGGCCAACGGCGAGCGGCCGGTGGACGGGGGGTCCCGCAGCTCCCCGGTCCCGCGCCTCAACGGCCCCTCGCGCCCCCTCCTGCTCGTCTTCAAGATCAGGTCCTCGGGGCTCGCCTTCCAGGCCTTCTGGGTGAATTCGGACAAGAAGACGCGGCATCCCGCGCTGGGGCACGGGGCCCACGCCGGATCCAACGGAAACGGGCATGTCTCGTCGGGCGAGCGCGCGAAGCTGATCGGCCTGGCCGCCTACGCGCGCAAGGCCCATTTCCAGTACAATCAGGAGACGGGCGTCTACCTGATGGAGTCCCTGGTGGAGATCCCGAATTTCCTCAAGGTGACGCTGCCGCTCTGGAAGCGGGTGTTCTCCATCGAGCTCGACGACCGTACCGCCAACCTGCTGAAGGGGACCCGGAGCATCGAGATCGAGGCCGTGGCCGAGCGCGCCTCCGGTGACGCGGGCCTCAACCTGCGCTGGATCTTCCGGGCCGGGGAGCGGATGCTGACGGACACCGAGGTCTCGGCGCTGCTCAGGCGAGGGGGCCAGCCGGTCATCCTGCCCAACCTCGGCATCGTCGCCCTCTCGGCGGAAAGGTGGGAGTCGTACAGCTCCTGGCGCAAGAATGTCGAGGAGACGCAGGAGGGCGGCACGGCCCAGCTGCAGTACTTGGTGTTCTCCCTTTTCAACGACGCGCGCCTCAAGCTCACGCTCTCGCCCGAGATGGAGGCCTGGCGCCAGAAGGTCCTGGCTTCCCCGGACGCCCCCCCGGAGCTGTCTGAGGTCCTGCGCCCGTACCAGAGGCGCGGCGTCGAATGGATGCACCACCTCTGCCAGGTGGACTGCCACGGGCTCCTCGCCGACGAAATGGGCCTTGGCAAGACGCTCCAGGTCCTGTCCCTTCTCGCGGCCAGGCCCTCGCAGGATCGGCCGAGCCTCGTTGTCTGCCCGGCGAGCGTCGTCCCGGTCTGGAGGGAGGAGATGGCGAAGTTCTTCCCCGCGATGGCCGTGGATGTCCTCAAGACGGGCAACGATTTCTCGGCGCGCAAGGACCCCGTGATCTGGCTGTGCAGCTACACGCAGCTCAGGAAGCATCGCTCGCTGCTCGACAGCGTCGACTTTGGCTACGCCGTCCTCGACGAGGGCCAGTTCATCAAGAACCCGGACGCGAAGGTGACCCAGACCTGCTTTGCGGTGCGCGCTCGCCACAGGCTGGTCCTTACCGGCACTCCCCTCGAGAACCGGCAGCTCGACCTGTGGAGCATCTTCCGGTTCCTGCTTCCCGGGCTCCTCGGCTCGCGCTCGTCCTTCGAGGGGGCGCTCAACGCCGACCGCGAGGGGACCCTCGCCAGGCTCAGGGCCCAGCTGGCGCCGTTCATACTTCGCAGGACCAAGAAGGAGGTGGCGCAGGAGCTGCCCCCGAAGGTCGAGATGGACCTCATCTGCCCCCTCACGGATGTCCAGCGCGCCGAATACGCGCGTATCTGCACCGAGGGGCTTGAGCGCCTGGGCGACGACGTGGGGGCCGCGATGAGGGAGAAATCATTTGGCTTCCTGGCCCTCCTCACGAGGCTGCGGCAGACCTGCTGCGATCCCGACATGCTGCCCTGGCTCAAGGCGCCGCTGTCTGACTCGGGAAAGATCAACCTGCTCGTCGAGAAGCTCGCGGAGATCGTGGGCAACGGCCACAAGGTCGTGATATTCTCCCAGTTCGTGATGCTGCTCGACCGCGTGCGGGCCGCGCTGATCCAGAATTTCCCCGAACTGCCGCGGTTTGAGCTGACGGGGATGACGCTTGACCGGCTCAAGCCCGTGCAGGCCTTCCAGGGCGCGACCGGGGCGGCGGCCATGCTCGTGTCGCTCAAGGCCGCGGGCACGGGAATCACGCTGCATGCGGCCGACTATGTCTTCCTGCTGGACCCCTGGTGGAACCCGGCGGTGGAGGCGCAGGCCGTGGACCGTGTCCACCGGATAGGGCAGACCAACACCGTGTTCGTGTACCGCATGGTGACGGCGGGGACGGTCGAGGAGCGGATCCAGGCCCTCAAGGCGTCCAAGAAGGACCTGTTCGACCGCCTGGTCGGCGGATTGGGCGGGGACTTCGACCTGAGCCAGCATTTCACCTCGATGAAGAGCCTCGTGCAACTCACCGCGGCCGCCGAGCAGGAGCAGCAGGAGCCGGCTGTCTGACGGGGCGCGCCCGTTCGGCCGCCTTCGCTAGGCGCCGCTCCTCCCGCCGGAGGACCGCGAGGAGGGCGCAGGGCAGCGCGAGCATGCCCGCGGCCCGCACCGCCCCGGGAACCGGCGCGCGCCCGACGACGAAGGCGGCGGCGGTGAATCCGCCCGCGACGACGACCGCGCGCAGAAGGCCAGCCCTGACGGCCGGGTCGATCACGCCCCCGCCCTGGCGGCGCGGGCCGTCCGCCGCGCGGCCCGTCGCCCGGCTGGGCCGGCGGGTGCCTCGGCGGCCGGGGAGGGTTCCGCGACGGGCCCGTCATCCGGGCGCTTGATCTTGAGGAACTGGACATTCTCGGCGACGACCTTCATGCGGGAGCGCTTCGCGCCGCTCTGCCTGTCTTGCCACTGGTCCACGTCCATTCGGCCCTCGACGAGGACCAGCGATCCCGTCGTCAGGTAATGCGCGCAGGCCTCGCCGGACGGCCCCCAGACCTCGATGTCATTGACGAACGTGGTCTGGGACCTCTTCTCCCCGCTCTCGTCCCGCGTGTCGCGGTTGATCGCGACGTTGAGGAGGCAGAGGGCCGGCCTTTCGCCGGTGGGCTGGAGGCGCAGCTCGGGCGCCTTCGTCAGGTTTCCGATGAACGAGTAGCGATTGAGGTAGGGCATGGGTGGCTCCTTCAGGTTTGATGATGCGGCGGTTCGGTTTCGGGTATTCGGGACTCAGTTTTGGGGATCGACGGGATCCGGCTTTGCCGCCGGGGCCTTGGGCGGCGCGGCCGGCCCAGCCTCGAGCTCGCGCACGCGGGCCTGCGCCGCCGCGAGGAGTTCGGCGAGCTTTTTCCCCTGCGCCTCGAGCTCCATGGCCTGATCGGACAGCTCACGGCTGCGCCGCATCACGGTGTCGAGGGCGTTGTCCATCCTGGCGGAGCTCTCGCGGCTGGACGCGACCTGCGCCGCGAGCTCCTGGGGCAGGAGCGCGGGCTGGTAGGCAAGCTCGCCCCGGGCGACTTCCCCCATCACGATCCGCATCGACGTGGGGCCCGCCGCGAGCGCCTGCGGGTCGGTCTCGCGGACGAGCGCCAGGTGTCCGTCGACAAGCATGAGCCTGTAGGTGGAGGGAAGGGTGATCCTGTCGGGCATCCGGATCGCCTCGCGGTCCGGCGCGGCGCTGGCGGCCGCCGCGCCTGCATCGGCGGCCGGCCCGGCTCCGCCCGTGTACCCCGGCCCGGGCGCGCGGCGGGAAAGATCCGGCGACGTGCAGGCGCAGAGCGAAAGCAGCCCCGCGGCGAATGCTGGGAGCAGGGCCTTCATCGCGAGGGGGACCGCGCCGGGGGGAGGCGGAGGCCGACCGCCGCGGCGCGCGGGTCGATCGTCTGCTCGACAAAGAGATAGAACGCCTTTCCTGCCGGGACGCGGACGTAGACGCCCCGCTTCGAGATCTCGTCGCGGATGCGCGCCGCATACTGGTTCATGTAGTCCACGGCGCCGGCTCCGAGCGAGCCGCTCAGCGCGTTGCCGAGGGTCGGCGCAGGCTGCGTCGCACCCAGGACTCCCGGCAGTCCCGGGGCGGCCTCCTGGCGTTGGGCGATCGCCCCGAATCCCTGCGCCATGCCGCTGATCGCGGCCGCGGCGAAAAGCTTGATCTCCCTGTTGTCGAGCGTCGACAGCGTGTAGCCGGCAAGCCCATCGGCTCCGTCCTCCAGCCCCCACGAGCGGACGCGGCCCCGTTCGGCCACGCCGATCTCGCGGCGGTCGATCGCCCTCGCCTTCAGGATGAGCTCCCGCCCGTTGGCCCCGTCGGGGCCGCCGGGAAGCACGAGGGTCCATTCGCCGCTGTCGACCAGCCGCCCCGCTCCGGCGACGTCGATGACGGCCTCCGGAGCCGCGTAGCTGAACGCCTCGGTGCCCGCGGGGATGATCACGTCGCCGTTCCAGTCGAGGTCCTCCGTCACGAGGGCGACGATCGGCTCCGACCGGGCCGTGACGCTGTCCACCGTGTCGACGAGCTGGCATTTCACGAGCCGGCCGAACGGCGCGAATTCCTCGCCTATCGGAGGGGTACCGCCCCTGTCCGTCCCTCCGCGGGCCGCGGCCGGCATCGCCTCGATGACCGCGGGATTGGGATCGGGCGGCATGCGAAAGATCTCCGGCAGCGTCTTTTTCTCGTCCCTGCGCCTGTTGGCCGGGCTGCCGGGCGGCTGCGAAGGCGGCGAATCCTCCCGTGGGACCGCCGCGTCCGCGATGTCCTGGACCGGCTTGGGCCGGACGACCTCGCGGCGGTAGCCTCCGGGCGCGGAGGGCGCCTCGCGGTCCGCCTCCGCCTCGCTCAGGACCTCCGGCTTCAGGCGCGTGGGCATCGGCGGGGGCGGGGGCGCCGGGGCGCGCGCGGCTGGGGCACCCTGGTCCCTGTCGGACCAGATCCATGCGGCGGCGGCGAGGGCGACAGCGCCGACGAGGAGCACCCGCGCCCGCAGCGTGACGCCCTCACGGCGGCTGGAATTGTCGGCGGCGCTCACAGGGGGCCAAATCCCTCGAGCGGCATTCGCCTTACGGGCCGCGGATTGACGGAACCGATGAGCCCGACGCTGATCTCGAGGTCGTTCCCCGGCAGCAGCCCGGTGGCTTCGCCGTCCGGACCGCGCGCCAGCACCAGAAACGCCGCCGCGACGGCCCCCGGCTCGAGCTCGTTCGCAAAGTCGGCGGTCCGGATGGGGTACACCCGGTCGCCCGCCCGGACGACCCAGCTCACCGGATCAAACAGGAGCCGGCGCGAGGTCTGGTTCGCGACGCTCGCGCAGATCGCAAGCGTGTCGGTCGTCGAGTCCCTGAGGGCCAATCGGATGAGGATCGTGAAGTCGCCGAAGCTCCGGGGCGGCCCGTCGAAGGTCGCCAGCGCGAGCGAGGCGTTCGCCGCGGCGATGTCGCGCGCCCCGGCCGCGGTGGCGTTGAGCATCAGCCTCAGCGTCCTCACGAGGCCGATTTCCGATTCAGGGCTCGGCTCGCGCAGCCTCGTCTGCGGGGGACGCCCCGAGAGGGTGATGGACGGCCGCGGCTCGGCGGCGGCGTTTCCGGAGCTGAACACGACCTTGCGCCATGCAAGCCCGGGGGGGGCCGGGATGAACTCGATCGGCACGCCGCGCGTGGCCCCGCCCGGCTCGGAGAGAACGACGTGCAGCACCCGGTGTGCATCCGCCGCGACCGGGGTGACGAAGATTCGCGGTTTGCCGCGCGTCGCCTCGACGACAAAGTCGCCCGCGAATCTTTCGGCATCCGGCGTGAACCCTCGGCCCGCCCAGTCCTCGACCGGCCAGGGGAAGTCGATCTCGACCGTGTTCCCGGGCTCGGTCGGAAGCGCCACGGGGCGCCGCTCGTCCGCCTCGGCGGCAAGCACGATCCTCACGATGCTCTGGGGCTGCGCGGCGTCGGCGACCGGATTGGCTGCGCGGCCGGCGCACGCGCCTGCCGCGAAGGGAAGGAGCATCAGGAGATCCCGCGCGCTCATGGCGCCTCAGACTCCTTCGGCCACCGCACCACGGCCCTGTGGCGCACCACGACGAACGGGTAGCGTCCCTGCTGCATGGCCTCGTCCTGCGGTGCCAGCTCGACGATCAGGTGGAACTCGCCCGGCGGGGGCTGGTAGGGAAGCCCCTCCATGGCCCCGGAGCGGACGATGAAGCCGCGGACACGGTAGCGAGGCGAGCTGCCCTCGTCGAGGACGTCGATCCCCTCGACCTCCGGATGGTCGTACAGGTTGCGCCGCTTGCGCTCGGGTAGCTCCGAGCGCACATCCCCCTCGAGCATCCTCCAGCTGTCCCCGACGAAGAGCCGGGCGGCGACCTCGGGGTAGGAGAGGCCCGACGGGTTGCGGGTGAAGCATGCCTGGGCCGCCTGCAGCAGGATCTCGCGGAAGAGGGCGCTCCTCGCCTCCGCCGGCCTCACCGGCCCGTAGTGGATGGTCCCGGCGCCGTCCACGGAGTACGCCCAGATCCCCTGCCGCAGGTTGGCTGTTCCGCGCGCAAGCATCCAGAGCGAGGCGATCGGCGAGAGCGTCGCGACGACCATGCATAGCACCTTCACCTGGTGTTCAGCGACCCAGCGCGCCGCCGGCGTGAACGCAGCGGGGGAGGGCGCGCCGCGGGGACCTCCATGGGCCCGCGTGTGCGGTAGCTCCGGCTCGCCGGTGTCGTTTTCACTCATCGGGCGCGGACATGAGCACGCGCCGACGAGTTAGACAAGTCAAACTTTACGCTTTATCTTCTGGGCCGGGACGGGCGCCGGTCCCTTTCCCGTCTCCGCCCACTTCTCGGCCCTGCGTAGGGCGGCATCAGCCGTGCCGCCGAGCTCGACAAGCCCGGATCCCGAGGCATCCGCCGCGACGGCGTTGAGGTAGTAGCGGGTCGTCCCGGGGCTCTCCCCGGGAAGCGGCGGGGGAGGCAGCTTGCGGATCGTGCCCGCGTAGCCGAGGCCGAGCCTTTGCGAGCACCTCCTGGCGAGCGAGGTGAAGAAGCGGTCAAACGCGGCCTGTCGCTGGGCGGGACTCATGGAATGGGGGAAAACCGGAAGAAAAAGCGTTTGCTACACGTGTCTAAACAAGCTATCTAAGTTTTCACTCGTTTTCAACGATGTTATCATTTAATTGATCCTATTAAAACATCATGAGTGACAAGACTAAACTGGCCGACGCGCCCCCGAGCGGCCTTTCCGCGACGGTGGCGGCGTCGCGGGGCCTGTCCGAGCCCGATGTCGTCGATTTCCTGCCGCTTCCGGTCTACCCTCTGCTCGGCGTCCAGGTACACTGCGTCCGATGGCAGAAGATTGTCCAGGGGATGAGGCGCAAGGGGGTCATGGTGAGGGTCCACCGCGAGAGCGACCGCGGCGGCCTTTTCAAGGCGGCCTCGCGCGTCGACGTGAAGCTCACGAGCCGCAGGTGCTCCGGGGCGCCTGGGCAGGGAGCGAGCTGGCTGGTCCGCATCCGCGAGGCGGGAAACCGCAATGCCGCGGATATCGACGCGGCGGACCCGACCGCCTCGGACCGGGGGCGCTACAGGGCGCTCGGCCTGCTTGTCCTCCAGCGGGGATCGCTGCCTCTCACGGGGCGCGGGATGGCCGTCGCGCTCCACCGCTCGCTGCGCGAGTTCATCCGCGAGAACGGCCTCGCGGGCCGGCGCCAGCGCAACGCGGTGGTCGTCAGCCCCGGGAAGGACGGCGAGTTCATCGTGTCGGTGGCCCCGAACATACGGGCGGCGTTCTCCGACCGCGAAAAAAACAGGACGCCGGCCGCTTGACGCCCGCGCCCGCCTGGTCCAACAAGCGGGGCCATGGCGGACTTTTCAAGCGATCGCGCCGGTCTCGCGGGGCTCAGGCGTCTCCGCGAGCACCTGCAGGACACGATTCTGGGGCAGGAGGAGGCCGTCGCCGGGCTTTCCGACGCCCTGCTTGCCGGCGAGATGGGCCATACTCCCCACGGCAGGCCGAGGAGCATGCTCCTTGTCCTGGGCCCGACCGGCACGGGCAAGACCAGGGCCGTAACGGAGGCGAGCAGGCACCTCTACGGGACCGAGGCGATAGCCAGGATCAACGCCGCCGAGTTCTCGTCGGAGGAGCGGGTTCCGCTGCTTCTCGGGACGGCCGCCGGGGCGCGCGGCCTGCTCGGGGCCCAGGTGGAGCGCCTCCGGGCGGCCGGTGGCCGCATCCTCCTCCTGGACGAGATTGAAAAGGCGAATCCCAGGGTCTCCGACTACCTGCTGGGAATCGAGGAGGCCGCCATCACGCTGGCCAGCGGCGAGACCCTGGATCTGTCGGACCTGCACGTCATAGCCACCTCCAACGTCGGGTCGGCGGGCATCGTCGAGATGGAGGGCGTCGCGCGCTCGTCGGTGCGCCGCTACGTGGAGCAGGAGGCTGCCGCCCACTTCAGGCCGGAGGTGCTCGCCAGGTTCACGTCGATCCTCGTCTTCGGGCACCTGACGCGGGAGATCCAGCTCAGGATATGCGGCCGTATGGTGGACCACGAAGTCTCGTTCCAGTCGGGGGTTCTCTCGCGAAAGTTCGGGCATCCGCACCGGGTCCTCGCCGGGCCGGACGTGTGCAGGCGGCTCGTCGGCGAGGGCTGGCACCGCAGCCTTGGCGCGCGGCCCATGCGCAACGTCGTCGAGCGCCGCATCAGGGGTGCGCTGGTCGATTCGCAACTGCGGGGAGCCCTTGGCCCGGGCGTGCGCGAATCGGTCCTCCTCGCCGACCGGCCCGAGGGCATCCGCGCCGCGGTGGCGCGGGCTCCCATCACCCTTTGAAATCGGCGCGCATCAGGGCATCCGCCATGAAATGGGCCTGGGCTGAGAAGGGCCGCTCGTCGGCGGCCCTCGTTGCGGGGAGGTAAGCCCCGCTTGAGCCGAGGACGTGGGCGTTGTCGTTGTCCTTGAGCTCGGTCGGGAACAGCTCGCCGAGGATCCATTGCCTGAGCGAGGGGTCCCTGATCGGGAACAGCACCTCGACGCGCCGGAAGAAATTCCGCGGCATCCAATCGGCACTCCCCGCCAGGATCAAGGGCTCGCCGCCGCTGTTTTCGAAATAGAAGCAGCGCGCGTGCTCGAGGAACCTTCCGACCAGGCTTCTCACCGTGATGTTCTCGCTGAATCCCTTCATTCCCGGAACCAGGCAGCACACCCCGCGAACGATCAGGTCCACCTTCACGCCGGCCTGGGACGCCGCGTAGAGGCCGTCGATCGTCGCCTTGTCCACAAGGGCGTTCATCTTGACGAGGATCCGGGCCGGCTTTCCGTTCCGCGCGTTGTCGGCCTCGCGGTCGATCAGCTCGCGGATGCGGCGATGGAGGTTGAACGGGGCGACCAGGAGGTTGCGGAACCGCTGCGTCCGCCCGAACCCGGTGAGCGTGTTGAACAGCTGGGCGACGTCTCCGGTGATGTCCTTGCGTGACGTGAAATAGCTGAGGTCGGTGTAGAGCCGGGCGGTCCTCGGGTTGTAATTTCCCGTTCCGAGGTGGGCGTAGTTCTTCATGGTGCGGCCCTCGCTCCGCACCACCAGGCACAGCTTGCAGTGGGTCTTGTGGCCCACGAGCCCGTAGACGACATGGACCCCGGCCTCCTCGAGCTGCTTCGCCCACTGGATGTTGTTCGCCTCGTCGAAACGCGCCTTGAGCTCGACGAGGGCCGTCACCTGCTTGTCGTTGCGCGAAGCCTCGATCAGCGCCCGCACGATCGGGGAGTCTCCGCTCGTCCGGTAGAGCGTCTGCTTGATCGCGATGACCTGCGGGTCCCGGGCCGCCTGCTCGACGAAGTCGACGACCGGGGTGAAGGCGTCGTACGGGTGGTGGAGCAGCACGTCCTGCTCGCGCACCACGTCGAATATCCGGGAGGGCTCCCGCAGGGGGGAGACATTCACCGGCGTGAACGGCGGGAACTTGAGGTCCGGCCTGTCCATGTCCGCCAGGCTCTGCAACCGAAGCAGGTTGATCGGGCCGTTGAGCTGGTACACGTATTCGTGCGACAGGTTTAGGTGCTGGCAAAGCGTCTTGAATATCCCCTCGTCCACCCCCTTCTCGATCTCCAGCCGGACCGCGGCGCCGCGCCGCAGGTTGCGCAGCTCGTCCTCGATCTTCTTGAGGAGGTTCTCGGCCTCCTCCTCGTCGATGTAGAGATCGCTGTTTCGCGTGACCCGGAACGCATGCGCGCTCTTCAGGCGGTATCCCGGGAAGAGCTCGCCCGCGCACAGCTTGATGATGTCGCTCAGGAATATCGTCCGGTGGGGACCGGATTTCGGCGCGCCGATCGCCACGAGCCGCGGGAGGATGCGCGGCACGGGGAGAATCGCCACGTGCTCCGCCGTGCCGTTGTCCTTCTTGGCGTCGGGGCTCTCGAGCGAGACAACGACATTGAGGGTCTTGTTTCCGAGCTGGGGGAAGGGATGGGACTGGTCAAGCGCCAGCGGCGTGAGCACCGGATAGACCTGCTCGCGGAAATACGTCCAGACCCAGTTCAGCTCCGCCTTCGACAGGTCGTGGGACGAGCGGAACTCGATGCCCTCCCGGGCGAGCGCCGGGACGAGCCGGTGAAGCCAACAGTGGTATTGGTCCTCGACCATCGATGCGGCCACCGAGTGGATCCGGCGCAGCTGCTCCACGGGCGCCAGCCCGTCCGAGCCGAACTCGGTGAGACCGGAGTCGACCTGCTGCATCAGGCCCGCAACCCGGATCTCGAAAAATTCGTCCAGGTTGGAGCTCACGATGGCCAGGAAGCGCACGCGCTCAAGGAGCGGATGGCGGTCGCTCTGGGCCTGCTCGAGCACCCGGCGGTTGAACGCGAGCCAGCTCAGCTCGCGGTTGAAATACGCAACCTTGCCGGGCTCATGATCGCGGGACTTTTTCTTGCGGGATGCCATTGGGCGGGATGTCTCTCAGAAAGGAAAACCCGGCATCATCCATTGTTCCCGGGGATTGAACGAGAATTTATTCCATCCTAAGCGCATTTGTAACAAGGGCGCCTCGCCCGCCTCCGTCAGGCCATCCAGAGGCTCTTTGCGGTTGCGAACTCCCGGATGCCCTGGGGGCCGAGCTCGCGCCCGTATCCGCTCTGCTTCACGCCGCCGAAGGGGAGCGAGGGGTCCGACCGGACAAAGTCGTTTGCAAACACGGCCCCGGCCTCAAGCCTTGCCGCGACACGCTCGGCCGTCCTGCGGCTGCGGGTGAAGACGGCGGCGCCCAGCCCGAATGGCGAGTCATTGGCGACCTTCACGGCCTCGGCCTCGTCGCGGACCGCGATCACGGAGGCGACAGGCCCGAACAGCTCCTCGGAGTAGGCCGGCATCCCCTTCCTGACCCCGGAAAGGACGGTCGGGGCATAGAAGAATCCCGGGCCCGCCAGCGGATGGCCCCCAATCAGGACCTTGGCGCCGCGCCGGACGCTCGCGCGCACCTGCCTGTGGAGCTGGTCGCGCAGGTCGCTCCGCGCAAGCGGCCCGACCTGGGTCCCGGGATCCAGGGGGTCGCCGACCTTCCTGGCGGCCATCCGGGCCGTGAATTTCTCCGTGAAGGCCCGCGCGACCGGCCGCACGACGATGAAGCGCTTCGCCGCTATGCAGCTTTGCCCCGCGTTGATAAGGCGGGACGAGGCGCAGACCTCCGCCGCGTGGTCGATGTCGGCGTCCTGCAGCACGATGTAGGCGTCGCTGCCGCCGAGTTCGAAGACGCCCTTCTTCATCGCCGCTCCGGCCTGCGAGGCCACGGACTTTCCGGCCTGGCAGCTCCCCGTCAGGGTGACCGCCTTCACCCGCGGGTCGGCCACGAGCGCGGCGACCCGCCCCGTGGACATCACAAGCGCCTGGAACACGCCTTTAGGGAGGCCCGCCTCGGTGAAGACGTCCCCGATCGCCCTTGCGCATCCCGTGACGTTTGCCGCGTGCTTGAGGAGCATCGTGTTTCCCGCCATGAGCGCGGGCGCCGCGGCCCGGAAGACCTGCCAGTACGGGAAGTTCCAGGGCATCACGGCAAGGATGGGGCCCATGGGCTCAAAGACGACTCGCGCCCATCGAGGCGATCCTGGCGGGCGCTCATCCCTCAGGAACCCGCGGGCGTGCCTCGCGTAGTATTCGCAAACGAGCCGGCACTTCTGAACCTCGGCGCGGGCCTCCGAGAGGGGCTTGCCCATCTCATCCGTCGCGAGCCGGGCGAGCTTGTCCGCGCGCCTGCGCAGGACCGCGGCGGCGGACCTTAGCCCGCGCGAGCGGTCCTCGAACGACAGCGCCCGCCATGCGGCGAACGCCTTCCCAGCGCGATCCAGCGCGGAGTCGACCTCGCGCCCGGTGTCTTCCCGGTACGAGCGGATCCTCAGTCCCGTGGCGGGGTTTGCCGTCGAGATGGACATGGGCAGAATGGGGGAAACCCCCGCGCGCCGCCGGCTCGGTCCGGGCCACGGCGGCGGCGGGCCCCTCAGACCGATTCGAGCAGCTTGTAGAGGCGTTTGACCATGCCGGACGCGTCGTCCAGGAGGCCCGCTGAGATCAGCGCGTTGTCGAGGATCTGTTCGGCCACGAGCTTGGCCTTCTCGGGCGCCGAGGACTGGAGCTCCGACAGGCGCTTGATGACGGCGTGGCGCGGATTGATCTCCAGGTTCACGCGCAGCGGGCTTTGCGCGCCGTCCTTGTTCATCGCCTTCATGAGCCTGCGCATGTGGGGCGACGCGAACTTGTCCGCGTTGAGCGCGAGGGCGGGGGAGTCGACCAGGCGGTCGCTTGCCCGCACGTCGGCCACGCGCTCGCCCAGGCTGTCCTTCAGCCATCCAACGAGCGACTTGGTCTCCTCCTCGCCGAGGGCGCCCTCCGCCTTGGGCTGCTCCGAGAGCCTCACATCGGCGTGGTCGGCGGCGGTGATCTTCTTTCCGTCGAACTCGCGGACGTTGTTCATCACGTATTCGTCGACCGTCTCATAGCAGAAAAGGACCTCGAGGCTTCGCGCCCGGAATCCCTCCAGATACGGGCCGGCCTCGATCGAATCCCGATTCGGGCCCATCAGGTAATAGATCTCCTTCTGGTCGGAACCCATCCGCGAAACATAGTCGGAAAGCGACGTCGTCTTGCCCTTGTCGGTGAGGGACGACTCGAACCTGAGGAGCTTCGTCAGCTGGTCCTTGTGGGCGAAGTCGAGCGCCGCGCCCTCCTTCAGGAACACGCCGAACTCCTTGTAGAACTCGGCGTACGGCTCGGGCCGGTTCTTCGCCTCCTCGTCGAGGAACTTGAGAAAACGCTTGGTGATGACCCGGTTCAGCTTCTCGACGAGCGACCGGTCCTGCATCGTCTCGCGGGAGATGTTGAGCGGGAGGTCCTCGCTGTCGACGACCCCCTTCAGGAAGCGGAGCCACTCCGGCAGCAGGTCCTTTGGCCGGGCGTCGATCAGGACCTTCCGGCAGTAGAGCGCCACGGCCGGCTCAAGCCGGGAAAGGCCCATCTTCTCCGTGTTGCCCTTGGGAACGAAGAGCAGGGCGTTGATCGAGATCGGCGCATCCGCGCTGAAATGGAGCCGGAGCCGGGGCGTCTCCGAGTCGTGGGCCTGGAACTTGTAGAACTCGTCGTACTCCTCGTCCTTGATCTCGCCTTTGCTCCGAAGCCAGAGCGCCTGGACCGTGTTGATCCGCTTTCCATTCAGGTTGATTGGAAACGAGACAAACGCGCTGTACCGCTCCAGGATCTCCCGGACCCTCCATTCCTGGCTGAATTCGGAGCACTCGTCCTTCAGCTCGACGACCACCTTGCAGCCCCTGCGCTCGCCCGCGCTCTCGTCGATCGCATAGCTGCCGGCCCCGTCGCTGGTCCAAAGGAGCCCGGGCTCGGACTCGCGCCAGGAATGGGTGTAAACCCGGACGGTTTTCGCGACCATGAAGGCCGAGTAGAATCCGACGCCGAACTGCCCGATGAGCCCCGCGGCCTTCTGGTCGCCTTCGCCCAGGGCCTTCAGGAATGCCTTGGAGCCGGAGTGCGCGATCGTCCCGAGATTCTCCACCAATTCGGCCTGGGTCATCCCGATCCCGAAGTCCTGGATCGTGAAGGTCTTTGCCTTGTCATCGGTGGTTATGTTGATCTCCAGGGTCAGCTTGTCGTCGTAGACGGCCTTTTCCGTCAGCTGGAGGTGGCGCTGCTTCTCAAGCGCGTCGGATGCGTTGGAAACCAGCTCGCGGACGAAGATCTCCTTCTCCGTGTAAAGGGAATGGATGACGATATCGAGCAGCTGCTTGATTTCGGCCTGGAACTCGAAGGTCTGGGGTGCGGCGGTGGGCATTTGTGTGTTGGGAGCGGAGGGGTGAGCGTACCCTGATTCGGCGGAAAATCAACGTCGGCGGATATCGGGTGTAGGGCGGCCGGTCCCAGGGGCGGCCGGGTCGCGCCCCTTTTCGCCAACGGCGGCCCCGCGCGAGACGTCCGGCAAACGAATGGTTTGAACATTGGGCAAAGGGCGCGACAATCGGGATGTGAGCCGGATCTCCTTCATGCACTTCCTGCCCTGCCTCCGGTGCGGGAGGGACTCGGTGGGCGTGTCGCTGCTGACCGGGGCCGCGCGCCGGGAAAACGTGTGGTGCCTGGCGCAGGATTGCGAGGCCGTGCACTATCTGCGGATTGCGCCGGATTCTGGTGGCCTGGATCTGGCCTACGACCGTTACACGCTGGGCTACCCTCTCGAATCCTATGACGTCGGCGACTTTCCGTCATCGAAGGGCGCCCACGGGACCGAGACCCAGACGTCGGATGACGAGGGCTTCAGCGGCTTCATAGCCGTGTATCCGCAAAAGAGGAGGTTCAGCAGCGCCGACGTCCGGGCCGTTTGGAAGGCGAGCAAGGGGTGCTGCCACCTCTGCGGGAGGCACTGGGGCCCGAGCGAGCGCGGTGAACAGGGCTGGCAGATCGACAACGTCATCCCGATGGGAGGAAAGGCCGCTGCCGAGGGACCGACAAATTTCCGCATGGCGTGTGCGAAGTGCAAGCTCGGCAAGAGCCGCCGCCACCGCCAGGCCCGCCTCTTGCGGTCGATCCGGGATCTCGCGCTGCGCCTGACCCCCTCAATCTGACGGAAGGCGGCGGACCGTCATCGCGCCAGGCTGTCTCCCACGGGGACCACCTCGAGCGACGTGACCATTCGCGCCCAGCGGGCGGGCCGCTTGTCGCCCGGCACGACCAGCCGAAGGGGTCCCTGGGCATCGGGAAGGGTATGTCCGTCCTGGCGATCGACAAGGAGGATGGTACGACTGTTGAACGCATCCTCGAACTCGGCCAGGGCGAACACGATATCGTAATGATCCCGGCAATGGGCCAGGACAGCTAGCCGGAGGTTCCTGCCCCGCAGCTTTTCGCCAAACTCGATCCCCACCTTGGCCAAGACGTCCCGCACCGGAACCCCCGTGTAAACGTGGCTCTTCTTCTCATGGAAGTCGAAGGCGGTCACGTCCTGATGCGCGAGCGCCGAGAGATCCGCTTCGGAGAACACGGTCGCCTTGCCTTCGTAGACCACCGTGAGCGAGAGGTCGGCGGCCCGCAGGCCGGGCGCGCCGAGGAGCGCGAGCGCGATGAGAAACAGGGTGGGGCGAAGGCCAGCGGGGATCGGCTGCATGGGTCCTTTCGAGCGAAACATGGCGGCCGCCGCCGGACGAGGACGAAATCCACGGCCGACGGGAGCCGGCAACCTCGCGCAGGTTGAAGACGGACGATAAGTCTGCATACTGCCGGGAAGCCCGATGAGCCCAGCTTCCGCCAAGCGACCCATTCATCCAGAGACCAGGATTGGCCATGTGCATCTCAAGGTCGCCGACCTTGACCGCGCGCTTGGCTTTTATTGCGGGGTTCTGGGGTTCGAGCTGATGCAGCGGTTCGACTCGAGCGCGGCCTTCGTTTCCGCCGGCGGCTACCATCACCACATCGGCCTTAACACCTGGGAAAGCCTGGGAGGATCGCCGCCGCCCCCCGGGTCGACGGGGATCTTTCACCTGGCGATCGTATACCCGAGCCGGGCCGAGCTGGCCGACGCGCTCCGCCGGCTCGTCGCCGCCCGGATCCCCCTGGACGGGGCCTCCGACCACGGAGTGAGCGAGGCCCTGTACTTGCGCGATCCGGACGGGATCGGCGTCGAGCTCTATTGGGATCGCCCGCGCGACCAGTGGCCCCGCGACCGCCAGGGCGGCCTTGCAATGTTCACCCGCCGGCTCGATCTCGACGCGCTGCTCGCCGAGCCCAAGCCGGCCTGAAGTGCCGCTAGCCGCCGAGGTATGCCGCCTTAAGCTGGGGATTCTTCCTCAGGTCCGCGCTCGCCCCGTCCATGCTGAGCTGCCCGGTCTCCAGAACGTAGGCATAGCCGCTGATTTCAAGCGCGAGGTTGGCGTTCTGCTCCACCAGAAGTACCGCGATTTTCCTGTCCCGGTTGATCTCGACGATCTTCTCGAATATGGTGCTGATGAGCCTTGGCGCTATCCCGAGGGAGGGCTCGTCGAGCATCAGGAACTTTGGCTCGCCCATGAGCGCGCGCCCGATCGCCAGCATCTGCTGCTCGCCCCCTGACAGCGTGCCCGCCGTCTGCCGCAGGCGCTCCTTGAGCCGGGGGAAGATCCCGAAGACATATTCGCGGTTCCTCGCGATGGCTGCCTTGTCTGTGCGCAGGTAGGCGCCCATCGCGAGATTCTCCGCCACGGTCAGGTTTGAGAAGATCATGCGCCCCTCGGGCACGTGCCCGATGCCCCGGGCCACGATCTTGTGCGCGGGAAGCCTGGTGATGTTCTCCCCCAGGAACGTGACCTTGCCGCTCTTGGGCCTGAGCAGGCCGGAAATCGTCCGGAGCGTGGTTGTCTTCCCGGCCCCGTTGCCGCCTATCAGGGTCACGATGGAGCCGTGCTCCACCTTCAGCGAGATTCCCCTGAGGGCGGCGATCGCTCCGTACGAGACGCAAAGCTCGGAGACCTCGAGCATGTTCGTCAGTGGTGCGCGAGGCCTACGCCGTTGGATTCGCCAAGGTATGCCTCGATCACCTTGGGATCGCTCTGGATCTCGGACGGCGTGCCCTCGGCGATCTTCACGCCGTAGTCGAGGACCGCGATCCGCTGGCAGACACCCATGACGACCTTCATCGAATGCTCCACGAGGAGGATCGAAAGGTTGAAATCCTTCTGGATCCGTTGGATAAGGGCCATCAGCTCAACCTTTTCCGTGGGATTCATGCCGGCGGCCGGCTCGTCCAGCAGGAGGAGCTTTGGCCGTGTCGCAAGGCAGCGCACGATCTCAAGGCGCCGCTGCTCGCCGTAGGGCAGGCTCATGGCCGCCGCGTCGCGAAAGCGGCGCAGGTTGAAAAGATCAAGCAGTTCCTCCGCCCGGTGAGCGACGGCCGCCTCGTCCTCCCGGAACGCGCGCATGCGCACCAGGGCCTGCGCCGGCGAGCAGGTCCTGTGGAGGTTGCATGCGACCCGCACGTTGTCGAAGACCGACAGGCTCTTGAAGAGCCTGATGTTCTGGAAGGTCCGGGCGATCCCCGTCTCCACCACCTCGTTGACCTTCAATGGCGCCAGGTCGACGCCGTGGGACCGCACGCTTCCGCTCGTGGGCTGGTAGACGCTGGTCACGAGGTTGAACACGGTTGTCTTTCCCGCGCCGTTGGGGCCGATCAGGCCGACCAGGTCGCCGTCGTTCATCAGCAGGTCCAGGCCGTTCACGGCCGTAAGGCCGCCGAAACGGATGGTAGCCTTGTCGAGCTGGAGGATCGGTCCGGGCATCTGCGCGGTGCGTCCCTACTCCCGTGCGGGCCGGAATTTCCGGCGCAGCCGCGCGGCGATCCCCAGGTAGTCAAAGTTGAAGAGGCCCTTGGGCCGGACAAGCATGAGGACGATCAGCAGCAGCGCATACATGATCATCCGGTACTGCTCGACCGAGCGCAGGACCTCGGGAAGGATCGTGAGCAGGATCGCGGCGAGGATGACCCCGATCGTGTTGCCCATGCCGCCGAGGATCACCATGACCACGATCTCGATGCTCTTCGTGAAATCAAAGCCAGTCGGGGTGATCGTCAGCTTGAAGTGCCCGTAAAGGCCGCCGGCGACCCCCGCGAAGAAGGCGCCCACCACAAAGGCGACGATCTTGTACCGCGTCGTGTTGAGACCGACCGCCTCCGATGCGATCTCGTCGTCGTGGGTCGCGATGAACCCGCGCCCATAGGTCGAGCGGACGAGGCATACGACCGTGTACACGGTCAGCGCCGCGAAGGAATAGACCCAGAAGACCGTCGTGTAGTTTGGAATCCCATTCAGCCCGAGCGCCCCCCCGAGCGCCTCGACGTTCTGGAATATCACGCGGATGATCTCCCCGAATCCAAGGGTGACGAGCGCGAGGTAGTCCCCCTTGAGCCGCAGCGACGGGATGCCGACCGCGAGGCCGGCCAGGGCCGCGCCGAGTCCGCCGACGATGAGCGCGCCCAGGAACAGCAGGCCCTGCTGCAGGGCGCTCCCGCCCGCGCCTCCGAGCAGCCGCGGTCCCAGCAGGAGCGTGATCGCCGCGGAGAGGTAGGCCCCCACCGACATGAACCCGGCGTGCCCCAGGGAGAACTGTCCGGTGTAGCCGTTCACGAGGTTGAGGGAGACGGCGAGGATGATGTTGATCCCGACGCCCGTCATCACGTCGAGGTAGTAGGGATCGATCCGGTCCGAGAAATACGAGACGCCGAAAGCCACCAGTATCGCCGCGAGGAGGGCTAGGAGCGGCCTTGGCATCAGACCTTCTCGGCGGTGAACCGGCCGAGCAGGCCGGCCGGTCGGAAAAGCAGGATCCCGATCAGGATGGCGAACGCGATCGCGTCCTTGTAGGTGGACCACCGGGAGCCGTCCACGAAGGTCTCGACCATCCCGAGGATGAGCGCGCCCAGGGCCGCGCCGGGTATGTTGCCTACGCCTCCCAGCACCGCCGCCACGAAGGCCTTCAGGCCCGGCACGACCCCCATGAGGGGATCGATCGACGGGTAGTTCAGGGCGTAGAGGACGCCGCCGGCCGCGGCGAGGGCCGAGCCGAGCCCGAACGTGAACGAGATCACCACGTCGATGTTGACGCCGACCAGCTGCGCCGCCTTGGGGTTGAGCGCGACGGCCCTCATCGCCGTGCCGAGCTTGGTCCGGAACACCGCGAGCTGCAGGGCGATCATGAGAACCGCGGAGACCACGATCACGATGACCTGGTTCAAGGAGATGATCAGGCCGTGGACCGCGATCACCTTCGCGGGGAATATCGAGGGAAACGCCCGCGGGGTCGCGCCGAACACGAGCTGCCCCGTGTATTCGAGAAACAGCGACATTCCTATCGCGGTGATGAGGACATTGAGGGTCGGGCCGCCCCGGAGCGGCCGGTACACGAGCCGCTCGATGACGATCCCAAGGATGGCGCAGCCCGCCATCGCGGCCGCAAGGGCGGTCAAGCCGCCCCATACGGTGCCCTGGGGCAGGTGGCTGCCCACGAAGTAGCCGATGAAGGCCCCCACCATGAACACGTCCGAGTGCGCGAAATTGATGAAGCGCAGGACGCCGTAGACCATCGTGTATCCGAGCGCGATGAGGGCGTAGATGGCGCCGAGCGAAAGGCCGTTGAGGAGTTGTTGGAGGAACTCCGTCATGCCGGGGAGCCCATTGCGCCTACGGCGCGACGGTCTGGACGAACTTGAAGTGGCCGTCCTTCACCATGATCACGACCGCGGACTTGGTGGCGTTGCGGTCCTTGTCCATGGTGGTCGACCCGGTGACGCCCTCGAAATCCTTCGTCGCGGCGAGCGCGTCGCGAACGGCGGGCTCCTCCGTCGATCCGGCCCGGCGGATCGCGTCGACCATCACCTCGGCCGAGTCGTACCCGAGCGCGGCCATCGCGTCCGGGACCTCGCCGTCAAAGCGGGCCTTGAACTTGGCCACGAAGGCCTGCACCGCGGGGGTGTCCACCTGGGGCGAATAGTGCGTCGAGTAATAGCACCCCTCGACCGCCGCGCCCCCGATCTTGATGAGTTCGGGGGCCTCCCAGCCGTCGCCCCCGAAGATGGGCATGGACATGTCGAGCTCGCGGGCCTGCCTGCAGATGAGGGCGGCCTCCGTGTAGTAGCCGGGGACGAAGATTCCCTCGACGCCGGCCGCCTTGATGGCTGTCAGCTGCGCGTTGAAGTCCTTGTCGCCCTCGGTGAATTTCTGGTCGATGACGATTTCCCCGCCGTCGGCGACGAAGCGCTCCTTGAAGTACTTCGCGAGGCCGACGCTGTAGGCGGATGAGACGGAGGTAAGGAGCGCGACCCTGTGCAGCTTCAGCGTGTCCTTCGCGAACTTCGCCATCACGGTGCCCTGGAAGGGGTCGATGAAGCATACCCGGAAGATGTAGGGCCCGATCTCGGTCACCTTGGGGTTGGTCGAGGACGGCGATATCATGGGGATCCTGTAGGCCTGGCAGATCGGCGCGGCCTCGAGCGAGCGCATCGACGCCACCTCGCCGAGGATCCCGACGACCTTGTCGCGGGAGATCAGCTTTTTGACGATCGTCGCGGATTCGCCCTGCTTGGACTGGTCGTCCTCCGTGATGAGCTCGACCTTTTTCCCAAGCACGCCTCCCGCCGCATTGATCTCCTCGATGGCGAGCAGGGTGCCCTTGTGCGAGGATTGTCCGAATGCCGCCTCCTTTCCGGTGAGCGAGGCGTATTCGCCAATCTTGACGGTCTGCTCGGAAAGGCGGCATGCGGTCAGGGCTGCGGCAGCCACGACCGCAACCGCTAAGGTTCGGGGAAGGCGAAACATTTGAATTTGCGTGGGGCCAGCCAATGGGAGCGGCGGTCCGGTTTCAACCGAATTGCCTTACTATTTGATTAATAGGGTCCGCCGTGCTCCGATCCCTCCATTGAACACATTCGACCGGCACCTCCTGCGCGAATGGCTTTCCATCCTCGGGCTCGTGCTGCTGCTCATGTGCGGGCTGCTTCTCGTGCAGGTGATGTTCGACGATTTCAGGGACCTGCGCGAGGCGGGTGCCCGGGGATTCGACCTGGCCCGCTATATCGCCGTCGCGATCCCCGGCTTCCTGGCCGTGACGCTGCCCATCGTGCTGCTTCTCTCGACGCTCTTTGTCCTCGGCAAGCTTCACAAGGCCAACGAGCTGACCGCCATGCGCGCGGCCGGGGTGAGCTTCGGGCGGCTGATGGCCCCCATCTGGCTCGCCGGGGCGATGTGCTGCGCTCTCTCGTGGTGGCTCAACGCCACGGTGGTCCCCTGGTCCGTCGAGGAGACCCGGCTCATCAAGGAGGGTTTCCAGTTCCGCAAGCAGGCCCAGACCGTTCCGCAGGACCGCATCGGGGCCATCTTCAGCGTTGGGTTCGACAATCCGGACTCGCGCCGGATGTGGTTTTTCGACCGGTACAGCAAGTTCACGAACAGGGCGTACGGCGTCTCCGTGACCGAGATGGACGTGCGCCGGCGCGAGACGAACCGGGTGGTCGCCGCCCAGGCCTGGTACGACGGCAGCGCCCACGGATGGGTGTTCAGGGACGGGCGGGAGATGAGGTTCAACCCCGAGACCGGCGAGAACCTGTCGGCGGACCCGTTTTCCGAGAAGGCCTTCCCGCGCTTCCAGGAGGACCCTCAGCTCATGCTGCTCATCGACCGTAGGCCGATCGACCTCTCGTTCACCGAGCTTAGGCAGCTGGTCGACTACTACTCGCGCGAGAACAACCCGAAGAGCGTGCCGTATGCCGTGAGGTTCTACGGGCTTGTCGCGGACATCCTCGGCCCCCTGATCGTGATAGCGATCGCGATTCCCTTCGCCGTCTCCGGGGTGCGCGTGAACCCGGCGGTCGGCGTCTCAAAGTCGATCGGCCTGTTTTTCCTCTACTTTGTGCTGAAGAACCTGGCGGAATCGCTTGCGACGAAGGAGATCATCGATCCCGGGCTGGCTGCGTGGCTGCCGGACATAGGCATGTCGTGCCTCGCGGTCGTCCTGTTTATCCGGCTGCGCTGACCGGCGCCCCCCGGGCTAGGTGCGCAGCTAGGAGGCGCCGTTCACGTCGATGACCGCGCCGGTCATGGCGGCCGGCGCGTCCAGGGCGCAGAACACCGCGGCGCGCGCGACCTCGTCGGCCCGCGTCACCCGGCCGAGGGGATGCTGTGCCCGGATCTCGGCTCCCCCGGGACCCGCGAGCAAATCCGCGGCCATCTCGGTTTCGACCCAGCCCGGCGCCAGGCAGTAGACCAGCACGCCCTTCGGCGCCAGGGCCTTCGCGAGCGACTGGCTGAGCGAATTGAGCGCGGCCTTGCTGGCCCCGTAGGCCGGGGCGTCGGGTTCTCCCCGGAAGGCCCCGCGCGAGGAGATGTTGACTATTCTTCCGCCGCTGGAGCGCGCCATGGACTGCGCCGCGAGGAGCGACAGGTTGGCGGGCCCGTGCAGGTTGACGGCGATGATGCGCTCCCATGCCTTGCGCCAGGCCTCATAGTCGGTGGAGAGGGGAGGGTGCTCCCCATGCTCGGCCGCATTGTTGACCACGATCCCGATCGCGCCGAGGCGTTCGGTGGCCTCGCTCCAGAGCCGCGCCACGGCGACCCCGTCGGCGATGTCCGCCGAGAAGGCCGCGTGGCCCCGCCGGGCAGTTCCGCGAGGACGGCCTCGGCAGCGGCCCTGCCGCTGCGGAAATGGACGCCGACCCGCACGCCGCGCGCGGCAAGCTGGCGCGCGATTTCGCGGCCGATTCCGCGGGAGGAGCCGGTCACGAGCGCGCTGGGAGGCTTCCTGTCCGTGGTCATCGTGCCGGGGGATGGGATGCCGTCCCGTGCTGTCCGGCTAGCTCCAATTGTAGTTGAAGCTGACGCTGATGCGCTCGGCTTCGACCCGGTTCTGCGCGACCTCGTGCCTGAGCCAGCTCTCGAAGAGAATCAGCTGACCCGCATGCGCGGGGTAGGTGACATGGGCCCGGTTGGCACGGCGCGCTCCCGGGAGCCGCGGGGGCGCGGCCATGAACCGGTCCAGCCGGGGATCCTCGAACTTCAGGCCGGGGCAGCCACGGGGGGCCGCGACATAGTAGGTGCCGCTCACGAAGGCCAAGGGATGCAGGTGCAGGGAATGGGACGCGGAGGCCGGCATGATGTTGACCCAGCAGTCGGTCATCCGGATTGAGCGGCCGCGCAGGTCCATGTCCAGCGCGGCCGCATACAGTCGGACATGGCGGGCAATCCTGCGCTCCATCCGCGTGAACGTGCTGGAGAAATGATGGAGCTCATTGAGGGAGGCGTAGCTCGTGTAGCCGCCCGGGTAGTTCCTGCGGGACCACTCGCGGCCCGCCTTGTCGAAGTCCCGAAGCGAGCGGCATTCCGCCGCCAGGTCGGCATTCAGCCGGTCGAGGCCTGCCTCCATCAGGGGCCCGGAATAGATGAAGGTGGGGAACCAGGAGCGGATCATCTCATGCCTCCCGTCCCCCAGAAGCTTGCCGCCCGCGGGCCATCGGGACTGTGTCGCCTTCCATTGGGTCCGATCGTGGTGTGGGTTTTTCCCGGCGCAAAGCCCAAAAGTCAGCGCGCCATCGCGGTCCGGGCGGCCCGCGCCAGCTGGGGCCTGCCGGCTGCCTCGGAAACTTGGGCAAGGAGGCCGAGGAACGCCTTCCTTTGGGCCAGCGTCAGCCCCGAGGGGGCCCATCGTTCGGAGAGGAGGAAGCTGCGCAGGGCGTCGTCGCACCTACCCAGCCGGAGCAGCAGCAGGGACCTGTCGTAGGCCGCCTGGTAGAAGCGCCCGTCCATGCGGAGCGCGTCCCCGAAGTGATCGTCGGCCTCCCGGGTCTCTCCCGCCCTCGCGAATTCCAGGCCGAGGCGCTCCTGAAGGATCGCCAGGTACGAGACGGGTCCGTAGTAGGCGCTGATCCGCCGCTTGTCCGCCATGATCGCCGCGGCCTTCCGGTACCCCTGGACGTTGGGATCGGCCCTCAGGCGAGCGGCGACGGCCTCCGAGGCTGCCTTCTCGTCGCCGCGGAGGAACTCGAGGATCAGCTGCCGGCTGGTGAAGTCGTCCAGCAGCTCTGCATTCCTGATGCCGCCCACGACGTAGGCGTGCTGCGCGCGGTCGTCCGCCCAGACATCGAGCTGGCGGCAGCTCAGGTAGCCGAGGAAGCCGATGGCCAGGAGCGAGGCGCCGGCGGCCCGCGCGCGTGCCCGGAATGTGGAGATGCGGGCGAGGCCGGCGGCGAGGACCGCGGCGGTGATGACGGCCAGGAAATAGCCGTAGCGGTCGCTCGCCATGTGGGGCTTCTCGGTGAGCCCGAAGAAGGGCGCCGCCACCGCGAGGTAGCCGAACCAGACCGCGGCGAACGCGGGACGCGTCCTGAAGGACAGCAGGGCGAGCGCGCAGGCCGCCGCAACCGCCGCCATGCTGAGCAGGAACACGGGATCGGCGGGCCTGAAGTCCACGAGGGTGTCGTAGAGCGGGGAGAGGTGGAAGGGCCACCAGGGTTTCCAGACATAGTACGCCGCGATGTACGCCGACTGGGCGATGCGGCTGGCGAGGGGCGATTCGCGCATGCCGGGCACCGGCCCGAAGACCACGGTGTTGCCGAAGCGCGCGGCGAGCGTGATCGCCAGGGCCGCCGCAAGGGGAACGAAGAACGCCGCCTTCTCGAGCAGAAGGCGGCGGAACGGCGGCCCGGCGCGAGCCCGGGAATGCAGCCAGTCGAGGCCGACAAGGAGGAACGGGACCCCGAGGGCGACGGGGTAGGTCAGCAGCGACGCAGCATAGCCGGCCGCGGCAAGGCAAAGCCACGCCGCGCGGCGGCCGCCCGCCGAAAGGTATGTCCGCATGTACGCAAGCAGGGATGCGAGCAGCAGCGCCATCGCCTGCCCGTACAGGTTGCCCGAGATCCAGGCCGTTGTTTCGACCCGGAACGGGTGCAGCGCCCACCAGGCGGCCGCAAGCGCGGCGGCGCCGGCGTCCCAGGCGGTGAGCCCGCGCGCGAGCCCGCCGGGGGTGAATAGGCGCAGCGCGTGCAGGACGAGCGCGAACACGAGCCCCGCGTTGAGGACGAACAGCCCGAGAGCCACGGCGTGGTATGGCGCCGGGTCGAGGCCCGCGAACTCGTAGGTGGCCGAGAAATTGAGCCATCCCAGCGGGATGTAGCGCCGGACATAGCTCCAGTCGGTGAACATCCATCTCAGCCTGGCGAGGCCGATCCCTCCCATGTGAGGGTTCAGGGTCACGTTGACGTCGTCGTCGCGCAGGTAAAGGAAGCCGAACCCGAGAACCCGCCGGTTGAGCGCCACGCACACGAGCACGAGCAGCGTCGCGCAGAGCCACGCCATCCTGCGCGCATCGGCGGAGGCGAAGAAGGGCGGAGGGGAGGGTGCGCGCTCCACTAGGCTTGGTGTTGGCTGATCGCCGCGCCGTCGTTGGGCCCCAGCTGCCTGAAGATGAACGAGGAGGCGATCGTCATCAACCCGAGCGTGAGCATGGTCCAGTGGATCCCCGAGATCATGCTTGCGGCGCCGGGACGGCGATCGCCGCCCAGGTACACCGCGGCCAGCAGCGACGAAACGGCGACTCCGAAGCTCATCGACATCTGCTGGGCCGTGCTGGAAATGCTGCTACCGGGGCTCGCGTCGGCGTCCGAAAGATCCGCGAAAACGAGCGTGTTCATGCAGGTGTACTGCATCGACGAGACAAACCCGAGGGTGAACCCGAGGACGACAATCTGCCACGCAGGGCTGCCTTGTCCCACGGTCATGAAGAGGATCGTGATGACGCCGATGGCGACCGTGTTGCTGAGCAGGACCCGCCGGTATCCGAACCACGTCAGGATCCTCGGCATGAGCATTTTGAGGCTCATGGCCGCGAGGGGCTGAGGCGCGATCAGAAGGCCGGATTGGACCGGCGTGTACCCGAGACCGATCTGGTAGAGCAGGGGCAGGAGAAAGGGCATGCCCCCGACGCCGAGGCGCGTGGCGAAGCTTCCCACGACGGCGACCCGGAACGTCCGCACGCGGAACAGCTTCAGCTTGAGGAGGGGGAACTCGGCGCCAAGGGCGTGGCGGCCATATGCGAGCAGGAGGAGGACGGAAAGTCCGAGGAGGAAAACGACGCTCTTCAGGTTGAGGTTGTGTTCGCCAAAGATCTCCAGGACATACGAAAGAAGCGCGATTCCCGAGCCGAAGAGCGACAGCCCGACAAAATCTATCGGGTCGCTTCGCTCGGACCGGTAGTCGGGCATGTGCCTGAAGACGAGGTACATCCCAAGGAGCCCGATCGGGAGATTCACGAAGAAGATCATCCGCCAATGCAGGTAGTCGACGATGAGTCCGCCGGCCAGCGGTCCCAGGAGGGGGCCGATGAGGCCGGGCACCGCCACGAAGCTCATGGCGCGCACAAGCTCGGACTTGGGGAAGGTGCGCACCATCGCGATGCGGCCGACGGGCATCATGAGCGCTCCCCCGCATCCCTGGAGGATCCGGGCCCCGACGAGCATGGGCATGTTGACGGAAACGCCGCAGAGGAGCGAGCCGATCGAGAATATCCCGATCGCCGTGAAGAAGACCCACCGGGTGCCGTACTTGTCCGCGATCCATCCGCTGATCGGGATGAAGACGGCCAGGCTGATCGTGTAGCTCGTGAGCGCAGCCTTCATGCTAAGCGGCGCGATTTGAAGCGCATCGGCGATCGTGGGGACCGCCGTGTTGAGGATGGTCGTGTCGAGCGACTCCATGAAAAACGCGACGGCGACCAGCCACGGCAGAAGCCGCTTTATGGAATCGATCGGCAGTGAGGCGCTCATTTGCGGCGGCTGGAGGAGAAGGGCAGCCGCCGCCCTTTGCAATCCGGCTCGGAGCGGAGCAGGGCCCGCACCGCTTGAAAATCTCTTGCGTCGCCCCCCCGCCCCAGTGGAAACTCCGGGGCGTCTGACAACGGACGCGCACCGTGCACCTCTGACTACATGGACGACGACGCTTCCAAGGAGAATCCGACGGCGGATTTCAACAAGATCGACCTGAGCCAATTGCAGGGCTTCAGCTTCGGCACCCAATGGACCAAGGACAAGGACGCCGCCTTTGACGGGAGGGAGAACGCCGACAGGCCGCATCGCGATGGCCGAGCGGGCGCCCCGGGCAGCGCCCCCGACCGCAGGGACCGGCGGGCGTTTCGCAAGCCCGCTGGAGAGGGCCCTCCGGGGCCGCCCCGCGACGCCCAGGGCGACCGGCCGCCCCGCAGGGACGCGGGCGAGTACGCGGGCGCCCCGCGCCGCGGCGGCACGGGGATGGACCGCTATGAGCGAGGGCCGTATGAAAGCCCCTACTTTGACGCCGCCTTCTTCCCCGAGGACGCGAGTTTCAACGCGCTCGTCAAGACGATCCGAACGTCGGCACGCACGATTGAGCTCTTTGAGATCGCCCGGACGGTCTTGGGCAAGCCCGATCGATTCGTCGTCGTGGTGTCCCGCAAGCCGCGCTCGGCGGCCGCACCCGACGCGCCGCCGCAGCCGCTCTACATCTCCGTTCCCGACGGGATCCCGTTCGAGTCCGAGGACGCCGCGGTTGCCCATGCGCTGGAGCTTTTTGTCGGCAATTACTTCGACCAGGCTGAGGTCGAGGTCGAGCCGCCAAAGGGCAATTTCCTCGTGATAAACAAGTGCGGAATAACGGGGGAGCTTCTCGGGCCGCCGAATTACCACCGCTACAACCAGCTGGTGCAGCAGCACCACGCGGCAAAGCTGCCGCGGATGCCCTTCGAGGCGTTTCGGGCCCGGATAGAGACGGTGCGGGACCCCGAGGTCGTGAGCCGGTGGCTGGAGAAGATGAAGAAGGTCATCCGCTACACGTGGAAGGGGCCCGTGGCCGAAGGGCAGGCTGCGCTTGCCTTCGACGGCTTCGAGGAGGCCAGGCAACACCTGCTCACCCAGGCGCGCGACACCGTCGTCAAGGCGGCAAGCAACGCGCGTTTTCACGGGAAGGCGCTCGAGACAATGCCCAGGACCGAGATCCTCGCGGCCATCGAGGGCGCCTACGAGCGGCAGCTGCGCTTCCCGCTCGACACCGCCAACCAGCTCAGGGGCAGGCTTCGCCGGGAGCACTTCACGATCTTCAAGAAGGGATCGAAGGGCGTCTCGTACGTCTGCGCGGTCAAGCGCAAGTTCCGCGTTCCGGGCCAGGTGTTCTCGGAGAGCATCGGCAACCTCATCTCGTTCATCGAGGCCCAGCCGCTGGTGAAGGCGGGCGACCTGGCGCTGAAGATGCTTGGGATCGCCGCGCCCGCCGAGGGCGCCTCCGTCACGCAGGAGCAGCGCGAGAGGATGCTGCGGATGCAGGGCGACCTCATCTGGCTCGTGCGCGAGGGCTACGTCACGGAATTCATCGACGGCGGCCTGTACGCGCCGGCTGCGATGGTCGAGGCGCGCAAGAAGGAGGTCGAGGCCGAGGAGGTCGATCCCGAGAATTTCCCCGAGGCGCCGCAGGCTCCCGAGCCGGCGGCTTCGGAGCCCGCGCCGCGGGAGCCTGCGGCCTCCGATGCCACGGTTCCCGAGGCGGCCGCCCCTGCGGCCGTTGCGGGCGCGGAATCCGAGGTTCCCCCGCCGACCGAGCCGTCGGTCGCCTGACCGCCGGATCAGCGCAGCCGGATCGAGTGCCGGCCGTCGTCCTCGATCTCGAGGTCGAGGTGCCATGCGCCGCGCGGTATCCAGGCCGGCACCCTGTCCGGCCACTCGACCGCGAGGCACCAGGGGCTGACGAGGAACTCCTCGAGCAGGAGGTCGTCCGCTTCGCCGGGGGAACCGAGCCTGTAGGCGTCCATGTGCGCGAGCATCCGTGAGCCGCCCCGGTGAAGGGTGTAGATCGTGAAGGTCGGGCTCGTGACGGGCCCGGCAATGCCAAAGCCGCGGGCCATTCCCTGCACCCAGGTGGTCTTGCCCGCGCCAAGGTCGCCGTGCAGCGCGACGGTCGCGTCGGCGGGAAGCGCGGCGGCCCATTCGGCAGCGAGCAACCGGGTCTCCTCGGCCGTCGGGGTCGTGACGCCGAGCCGCAGCCTATCGCAGATGTTCGTAGCCACGGAATTTCCCGAGCGGGAGCGCGCCCGGCGGAATGGCGCCGTTGCGGGCAAAACTGCCTATGCGGGTGAGTGGGGTGCGCGGAAAGGCGCGGCGCCACGCCCTCTCGAGCCCGGCGCTCCGCGCGCCGGGCGCCACGCTGAAGACAAGCTCGTAGTCCTCGCCATCGCACAGGGCCTCGCGAACGGTGGCCCCCGATCGCCTTGGAAGCATCGCCGCGCGGATCGCCGGGGCGGCGCCCCGGGGAGCGAGCGCCCCAAGGTCTTTTGCAAGCCCGTCGCTCACGTCCATCATCGCCCTGACTTCCCTGCGGCGGGCGAGCCAGGCTCCCTCGGCGAGCCTGGGTTCGAAGCGGTGGTGGTGGCCGGTGGGCAGGCTTCGTCCGAGGGCGCCCGTCACGTAGATCCAGTCGCCGGCGCGCGAGCCGGCGCGGGTGAGGACGCGGCCGGTTGCCTCACCGGTGAGCGCGAGGGTGGCGACGAACCCCCCGGGAAGGCGCGCCACGTCGCCGCCTACGATCGGCACCCGGCTGCGGCGGCTCTCCGCGGCCAGGCCCCTGTAGAATTCCTCGAGCCACTTGACGGAGACGCTGCCGTCGAGCGCGAGCGCGACCACCGCCGCCCGCGGGCGCCCGCCCATCGCCGCGATGTCGCTCAGGTTACGCTTGAGGAGCTTCGCCCCGGCGGCGCGGGCCGGCACACGATCGTCGAAATGGATCCCGTGGACCAGCGGGTCCACCGTCAGGAGCCCCCTGCCGCGCGACGGGGGCAGCACGGCGCAGTCGTCGCCGATCCCTTCTGGGGCGCGCGGCGACGCGCTGCCCAGCCAGCGCCGGATGGAGCGGATCAGGGCGGCCTCGCCCATCGCGGACACCGATCCGCGCGCGGTCCGCGAATGGAGGGGGATCGACTTCACGAGCCGATCCCCGTGACAAACTGGAGCATGGAGTTCAGGTTGAAGAGCGCATGCGCCACGATCACGGTGCCGATCATGCCGGTCCGCTCGTAGGCGAGGCAGAACACCGCCGCAAGGGCGATGAGCGGCAGGAAGCTCGGGAGGCCGGCCATGTGGTCGGCCCAAGACACGTGGGGCGCGCCGAATAGCGCGGAGGTGAGGATGATCGCGACCCAGCGCGGCATCCGTGTCCTAAAATAGCGGAAGAGGCCGCCGCGAAACAGGAATTCCTCGGCCGCGGGCGCGATAAGGACAGCGACGGCCAGGAACACCCATCGCAGCACGGCGGAATGGGTGTTCTCGAAGAGGTTCACCAGCTCCTGCTTTTCGTCCGGCAGGCTCAAACTCCGGAGGGCAAAGTCCCAGCCATTGCCCACCGCGACGACGATGGGCATCGAGATCAGGAACGTGACAAGCCCGCTCTTGAGCGCCGCGCCGAATGTGCCGGGGCCGCCGGGGCCCGGCACGCGCGCGCCGAACGTGAAGTGGAATCCGGCTATGCCGAGCAGGAACCCGCCGTCCGCCAGGGCGGACCCGATGATCGTCGCCGCCGCGGGCCCCATGCGCGAGTGGCGGACGGCGAGCGCGCCCACGCCGCTCACGGCGATGGCGCCCACGATCCCAAAACCCACGAAGCACGCGAAATCTATCGGTGGAAGGCGCCATTCGGCGAGCCGCACCTCGCGCCTCGCGCGCGCGCCCGGGCTGAGGACGAGGCGCCACAGGAGCCACAGGCCGCAGATGATCAGGGCGACCTCGAAGGCGTTGGCCGCGAGCGCGAGCGGCGTCGTTTCGTCCGGCTGGCTCACGATGCCGCGAGCGGGAACACGAACCTGCCGTCGACGATCGTCGCCTTGACCCGGCCCCGCATCTTCCGGCCGTCCCAGGGCGAGTTGCTCGACTTGCTGTTGCCCGACTTTGCCTCGTACGTCCAGGCCTCGTCAGGGTCGAAGAGGCAGACGTCGGCGGCGGCACCGAGCGTGAGCGTGCCGGCGGGGAGGTTGAGGAGCCGGGCGGGCTTGCGCGTCATGAGGTCGATGGCATGCGCGAGCCTGAACCTGTTCTGCCGGACAAGCACCTCGAGCACGACCGGAAGGGCCGTCTCCAGGCCCAGGATGCCGTTCGGCGCATAGTCGAACTCCCGGTCCTTCTCGAAGTCCTTGTGCGGGGCATGGTCCGTCGCGATGCAGTCGAGCGTGCCGTCCTTGAGCCCCGCGATGATGGCCCTGCGGTCCGCCTCGGTCCTCAGCGGGGGGTTCATCTTGAAGTTGGTGTCGTATTCCAGGAGGGACTGGTCCGTGAGCGCGATGTGGTGGGGCGTCGCCTCGGCCGTCACGCGGACGCCGTCCGCCTTCGCCCGCCTGAGAATCTCGACGGAGAGCGCCGACGAGACGTGCTGCATGTGGATGTGGGCGCCCGTGTAGGCGGACAGGATGACATTGCGCGAGACGATCAGGTCCTCGGCCGCGTTCGGCCAGCCGCGCAGGCCCAGCCTGATCGACATGTCTCCCTCGTTCATGACCGCGCCCTCCGTCATGGACTGGTCCTGGCAGTGGTCCATGACCGGCAGGTCGAACATCTTGGCGTATTCGATCGCCCGCCGCATGAGCTCGTTCGACTGGACGCAGTCGCCGTCGTCCGTGATCGCGACGACGCCGGCCCGCTTGAGCGACCCGATCGGGGCCAGGGACTCGCCCTTCATCCCGATCGTTATGCATCCCGTGGGAAGAACCTTGACGACCGCGTCGCGACGCGCGGCGTCGAGGATATACTGGATCGTCCCCGCATTGTCCGCCGGCGGCGTGGTGTTGGGCATGCACACCACGGTGGTGAAGCCGCCCGCGGCGGCGGCCCTCGATCCCGTCGCGATCGTCTCCTTGTGGGTCTGGCCGGGCTCGCGGAAATGCACGTGGATGTCGACGAGGCCGGGCGCCGCGACGAGGCCGCGCCCGTCGAACTTCCTCGCGCGCCTGCGGTCGGCGGCCGAAAGGGTCGGGACGATCCTGCCGTCGCGGACAAAAAGGTCGCCGACCGAGTCGCGCCGGGAGGCGGGATCGATGACGCGGGCTCGGCTTATCCAGAGTGCGGGCATGGGCTCGGCCTATTCGGTGGAGGAGATCACGTGCTCGGGCTGATGGCCCGCGCACAGGTAGAGGACGGCCATGCGGACCGCGATCCCGTTGGTGACCTGCTCGAGGATCACGCTGCGCTCGCCGTCCGCCAGCTCGCTGTCGATCTCGACGCCGCGGTTGATCGGGCCCGGGTGCATGATGATGGCGCGCGGGTTGAGCCAGGACGCCCGGGTCTTGTTGAGTCCGAACATGCTCGTGTACTCGCCGAGCGACGGGAAGTGCCGGTGGCCCTGGCGCTCGTGCTGGATGCGCAGAAGCATCACGACGTCGGCGTCCGCAAGGGCCGACTTGAGGTCATGGGAGACCTTCGCGCCGAGCGTGGTGAAGCCGTGCGGGACGAGCGTGGAGGGGCCGACGAGCGTCACCGCCGAGCCCATCTTGGTGAGCGCGTGGATGTTGGACCGCGCCACGCGGCTGAAAAGGATGTCGCCCAGGATCGCCACCTTGCGGCCCTTCATCGAGCCGAGGTGCTCCTTCATCGTGAACGTGTCGAGGAGGCCCTGGGTCGGGTGCTCGTGCGCGCCATCCCCGGCGTTGATCACGGGGATGTCCAGGATCTTGCTGAGGTAGAGGGGCGAGCCGGCCGCAGCGTGCCGGATGACGATCATGTCGGCGTTGAGCGCCTGGATGTTCTCGGCCGTGTCGCGCAGGGTCTCTCCCTTTTGCGTCGAGGAGCTCGCCGCGTCGAACGCGATCACATCGGCGCTCAGCCGCTTCGCCGCCATGTCGAAGGCCATGCGGGTGCGCGTGCTCGGCTCAAGGAACAGGTTGACGATCGTCTTTCCGCGCAGCGCGGGCACCTTCTTGACATTTCGCCGCAGGATCTTCTTGAAGGCGGCCGACGTGGCGTGGATCTGCTCGATCTCCTCAAGGCTCAGGTCCTCGATCGCAAGCAGGTGTCGACGCGTCCAGGTCATCGGGTTGATCCGGCCGCTTTCGCCCGGGTGGCGCCCGGGCGGATGTCGATGCGGTCGCGGGCGGGAACGTCGCCCAGCGTGACGACGACATCCTCGTCGTCCGCCGCGGCGAGCGACATGCCCACAAAATCGGGGGCGACAGGCAGGCGGCGGCCCCCTCGGTCGACGAGCACCGCGAGCTCGACGGTCGCCGGCCTTCCGTGATCGAAGAGCTCGTCAAGCGCGGCCTTCACGGTGCGACCGGTGAACAGGACGTCGTCCACCAGGAGCACGCTCGCCCCGTTGACGTCGCCCGGCAGGAGGGTGGGGGTGAACTCCTTCGGGATGGGGTGCTTGCCGATGTCATCGCGGTGGAACGAGATATCGAGGTCGCCGACCCGCTTGATCCCGAGACGGGCACACAGCCTACGGGCGACCGGTATACCGCCGTTCGCGATCCCTAGCACCAAGAGGCCCTTGGCGTGCCGGTGACGGGCGCCAATGGCCGCTGCGAGCCGCTCTATGGCGGCGTGAACCTCCCGGGAGCCGATGGTCTTGGGCGGGGCCATTACCCCAAGTACTGCATGCCGGTCGAGCTCCGGTAAAGGAAAATGGGACCCGGGGTGTCAGGGGCCGGTCCCGAGCCACGCGGAGAGATCGCCGGCGTCGAGTATGCGCCGACCCGACTGGTACTCGGGCGCGAGCAGGCGGGAGTAACCGGGCTCGGCAAACCGCTCGCAGTGGAGGAGGACCCGCGCGCCCTGGCCGGGCGCCCGCACGAGGCGGCCGAGCGCCTGGTTCACCTTCTGCATTCCCGGGATCCTGTACACCCGGTCAAACGCCGCCTCCCTGCCCAGGCCCGTGAACGCGGCCATCCTTGCCCGCTGGACGGGATTGACCTCGGGGAGCGCGGGCCCGACGACCATCGCGTGGGTCACGCGGCCGCCCAGCAGGTCGATGCCCTCGGCGAAGCCCGACCCGAGGACCAGGAACAGCGCGCGCCCTCCCTCAAGCGACGCCTTGAGCCAAGCGTTCTGCGAGGACAGGTCGCTTCTCCTCGGCTGGAGCGCGGCGGCGCCGAACTCCCGCGCCACCGACTCCGCGTACGCGTAGCTCGGAAAGAAGACGGCGATCGGGGCGCCCGCGCCGGCGGACGCGTGGAGTGCCGCTACGGTTTCCGCCGTGGTCGAAATGTGGCGTTGCCGGTGCTGAAAGCTGGTGTCGACGCGCAGGTCGACGGCGACGTCGTAGGCGCCGTCCCTCCACGGCGTGGAGGCCTGGATCGTCTGCAGGCCGGCGCAGTCGCAGGCCTCCGCGAAGCGGTCGGGCGGCCCCGGCGTCGCCGTCGCGAAGACGACACCGCCGTACTCTCGGAGCGTCGCCCCGATCGCGGGGGCCGCGTCGAGGCAGGTGATGGAGAGCGCCCCGTCCTGCGGGCACCACCAGAGTCGGGAAAGCTCGACCGAGGCGAGCTGCTCGACGAGGGACGGGATCTTCCAGATGAACCCCGACGCCTGGGGCCCGAGCGCCCCGTAGTCCGTCGGGAACGCGTTCGCCCCCTCCGCGAGCCTCGAAAGCAGCTCGTTCGCGTCCTCGCGATCCGCATCGGAGAGCGCGCCCGACTTGACCCGGGCCTGGAGGAACAGCGCCCAATCCCCCCAGAGCGCGATCCATGGGGGACTCGCGCGGATCCGCTGCAGCGCATCGCGCACGGTGCGAGCGTCGGACTCGGCGAAGGCGTGCGAATGCGCGTCGGCCACCCGCGACGGCAGGTTGTGCGCTTCGTCGACAAGGAGGAGCGTCCTCGCCGGGTCGAAGCCCGGCCGGTCGTGAAAGAGCACGCGGCTGTCCGGCGAAAACGCGTAGTTGTAGTCGCCGATCCAGACGTCGTTGAACGTGAGCGCGGCCCGGGTGATCTCGTAGGGGCAGATGCGGGCGCCGATGCCCGCGCTGCGCAGCGAGCCCAGGTCCCGCGGCTGGTCCTCGATCAGGTAAAACCTGGACAGGCCGCTTCCCGGCCACCGCTTTTCGGCGCCGTCCAGGTAGGCGCACGCCTCCCGCACGCATTGGAAGACCGAATTGACGCAGTGCTCGGACTTGTTGCGGACGTGCCAGGCCGCCACGGCTGCCCCGGCGCCCAGGTCCGGGCCGGGCGCGGTCATGTCCCGGAGCGTCTCGACCACCTCGAGCTGGCCGGTCGACTTCCCCGTGAGGTAGAGCACGCGCTCGAAGTTGCCCTCCCTGAGCTCGCCGAGGGCGCACTCGAGAAGGACCCCCGTCTTGCCAAATCCGGTCGGCGCCTCGAGCAGGATGGCGGAGCGCGCGCCGCGGACGGCATCGCGCAGCTGCGTTGCGGCGACCTCCTGGCCGTGGCGAAGGACGGCGAAGGCCGGCCGGAACCTCAGCTGGCGCAGCCTCTCCCTCCCCTGGAGGCGCAGGTCCAGGAACTCGGCGACGCGGTCCAGCTGGGCATCGAGCAGGCGCTCGTCGGCCGGGGAGAGGCCGACGGTCTGCGCGAGCCCCGTGTCCGCCTCGACAAAGACCAGCTCGCACTTCTCGCGGGCGCCGCGCAGCGCGGCATAGGTCGCCAGCTGCACGAAGTACCCGGGGTAGTCGGCCCGGAGCTCCGCCTCGCTGGAGGGGAGCGCGCGGGTCACCGTCTTTATCTCCCGCAGGACGGTCGTTCCCCCGACCCGGACGACCTGGTCGATCCTGCCGGCGAGCGCGACGAGCCAGCCCTTCCGCGCGATTTCGCCCTCGATCGGGACCTCGAACTCGGCGTCGGCCCCCTCCGAGACGGCCTGTGCCTGGAGTTCCCGGTGCCACCGGCTACCGAGCTGCGCCCGCCAGAGGCCGCCCTGGCCGCCGGCGGACGATCGGGGTCCGATCGAGAAGTCCGAGAGGTCGCCGACGCTCATCCGGGCGCGGCGCCGGTCCAGGTCGAAGTTCACGGGATCGCGATCTCCGTGCGCGACGACAGGTAGTCCTCCAGGCTGGCCCGGATCCGGGCCACGTCGGCGACGGCGCAATCCTGCTCGCTGAGGCGCCGGTTCAGGACGGCGGTCGCCAGGGCGCGGAGCGCCGCGGGCGTCGACGGGAGCCATTCCTGCTTCACCGGGTAGCCCTCGTCGCGCGCAAAGCGGTAGAGGCTCTTCACGTGAACGATGTCGGGCCGCTCCGCCGTTCCGAACGCGTCGAGCGCGCTTCGCAGCAGCTTTTCCACGTTGGGCCGGCTCTCCTCATGGACGGGGTTTCGCCCGATGACGGCGACGAGCGCCGAGGCGAACCGCAGCGCGTCGTAGCTGCGCCCGATCGCCGCGCGCCGCGCGACGATCCTGACCTCCCGGACAAACCAGGTGCGCCCCTGGTTGGAGCTCTCCAGCATCGCGGAGATGGTGTCAAATAGGTCCGGCGCCACATGGGAGGGCGAAGGCTTCCTCGCGATGCGCTGCAGAGCGAGCAGGTTGCCGTGTTCGGCCGAGAACAGCCCGAACGTCTGGAAGGCGTCCGCCGGGGGACGCTTCTCTATCACGAACGCCTCCGTCGTCAGCGTCAGGCCAGGCACCTGGATTCGGACTATCTCGCGTCGCGGAGCCTCGCCGCGTCCGCCGCCGGCCAGGGCGGCACGACGGCGCCGCCGGAAATGATCATCTTCATCGCGTCGCCGACGGACATGTCCAGCTCGACGGCGTCGCGCCTGGGGAGCATGAGCAGGAACCCGCTCGTCGGGTTGGGCGTGGTCGGGACGAACACCGTCCACACCTCCTCCCGGGTCCCAGCCTGGGCTTCGCCCTGGACCATGTTCGTCAGGAAGCCGATCGTCCAGCAGCCCTTCCTTGGGAATTCGACAAGGACGACCTTGTTGAAGAGGTGCCGGCTCTGGGAGCTGAACGTGTTCACGATCTGCCGGACCGTGTTGTACACGTTGCTTATCCCGGGGATGCTCTGGATGAATCGGTGGCCGATGCTGAAGAAATACTTCCCGAAGACGTAGCGCGACGCATAGCCGAGGAACGTGACCAGGATGAGGACGATCAGGGTCGCGAGGATGTCCCAGACCGTCTCGAGGCTTGGCCTGTCGCGAAGCCCATTGGGCACGAACACGAAGAAGAACGGCTTGAACGCACCGCCGACGAAGACGACGATCCTGCTGAACACGAAGACGGTGAACCACAGGGGGGCCACCAGGATCACCCCCGAGAAAAATGCGTTGCGCAGCGTGATGTAGCGCGAGTCGGTGGGTTGTGGATCGGCCATGGCGGGGAAGATGATTCCCGGTAGTCGAACGGCTGGCGGCGGCCTACGCCAGCTTGAACCGGGGCATCGCCGCGGATCGCGCCAGGAGCCGCATCGCCCGCGCCTCCGCCCTTCGGATCGCGCGCCGCGACGCGGGATTCCCGTCGTCGTATCCCGCCAGGTGCAGCCAGCCGTGGACCAGGTAGAGCGCGATCTCCCTTGAGAGGCGAGCGGCGGTGTCGCCGGCACGGCGCGCCGCCGCGTCAACCGAGACGCAGATCTCCCCCGCGACATGGTTCGCGGGGTCGCCCGCGAACGTGATCACGTCGGTGGCCGAGGGGTCGCCCAGGTAGCGGGCATGGAGGCCCGCGAGCGCGGGGTCCTGGAGGAAGGCGACCGAAAGGACGCCGGGAGGGCATCCTCCCCTGAACTTGCCGGCGTTCGCATCGAGCAGGGCGATCGCCGCCGCCACCCTGCGCCGGTCGATTCGAAGGCGGGGGTGGCGGTTGGCGACGTCGACGGAACGACCTTCGCCTTTCATGCCTTCGCCTCGGTCGGCGGCTCCCCCGTCGCCGCGTACGCTACCCTCGAGTGGAGCATGTTGAGGAGCGTGAACGTGAAGCTGTTCCTTATCTTCGCCAGGTCCTCGAACGTGATCGGCGCCTCGTCCAGCTGGCCGTCGGCGACGCGGTCGGCGATCAGCCTCTCGATCAGGGACCCGAGTTTCTCGGCGGTGATGGTCCGCACCGACCGGGTGACGGCCTCGACTCCGTCGGCGAGCGACACCACGGCGCTCTCCTTGAACTGGGGCTTGGGCCCCTCGTAGCGGAACGGCCCGACGGGGACGTGCGGGGGCTCGACGCCCGGGAAGGGCGACTGGGACAGGGCCAGCGCCCGCTCGTAGAAGAACCGCACGAGCGTCGTCCCATGGTGCTGGCGGATGACGTCGGTCACGGCCCGGGGCAGGTGGTGCCTTTCCGCCAGCTCCACGCCGTCCGTCACGTGCTGGCGGATGATCACCGCTGACGCCGCCGGGTCCTTCTCGTTGTGGGGATTGCCGCCGTCCCGCTGGTTCTCGGTGAAGTAGGCCGGGTTCGCCGCCTTGCCGATGTCATGGAAGAGCGAGCAGGCGCGCGCCAGGAGCGGATTGGCGCCGATCGCGTTGCAGGCGTTCTCGGAGAGCTGGGCCACGACCAGCGAATGGTGGTAGGTGCCGGGGGCCTCGAGCTGCATCCGCCGAAGGAGGGGATGGTTGAAGTCCGTGAGCTCGAGGAGGGTGATGTCGGTCGTGCGCTTGAACAGCGCCTCAAGGACGGGCAGGAGCCCGACGACCGCGACGCCCGTAAGGAGCCCCGTGACCAGGCCCGCGGCCATCTGCCAGGAGAGGGTCTCGACCGGCGTCTGCTGCGCTATCCCGATCAGCGCCGCGAAGGCGGCGACCGTCAGGCCTCCCATTCCGGCGGCGCCGACGACCCTGCCGCGCCTGCGCGCGTCGCGGCACCCGAAGATCGCCACCATCGAGGCGAGGAACGTGAGGACGAGAAGGTCGAGCCGGTTGCCGTAGATGACGCCGGTGAAGATCGAAATGAGCAGCGCCATGAAGATCGCCGAGCCCGCGTCGATCAGGATGGCGACAATCAGCGGCGCGAGCGCCGTGGGGGCGAGGTAGGGCAGGGCGGACGCCCAGGTCGAGTCGCGCGCGATGAGCTCGGCCCCCCCAAGCGAGTAGATCGCGCGCACCAGCGCGAGGTTGAAGATGACGACGAGCGCGAGCAGCCCCAGGCGCACGTTGCTCGCGAGGGTTTCCGGGTCCTCGAGCCGGACGTAGAGGATCGAGGCAAGCACCATCGCGAGGACGAGGAGCACCCGGCCGAAGAGCTCCAGGCCGTCGTCGAGCTCCGCCGCGCCCCCCTCGATCGCGGTCATGCGGTACGCGGTTGCCATCTCGTACTGCTCGCCGGTCACGCGGTCGCCCGCGTCCACGATCGTCCGTCCGAGCGGCACACGCACCTTCACCGGCTTGAGTTTGCTCACGATGGCCGCATCCCGCGCTGCGGTTGCCTCGCGGTCGAACACGAGGTTTGACTGCACGCCGCCCCGGAAGAGGCGGAACAGGGCCTGGGAGGCGGCCTTGGGGACGCCCTCCGAAGACAGGCTCACCCTCAGGAACGTAAGGGCGTCCTCCATCGACTGGACCGGGCGCGCCGCCACTCCGCCCGACGGGCGGGCGATCTCGAACATCACGACCGCGTCGGGCGCACCGCCGCCCACCCCTGTTTCATGGACGCCCTCGTCGTAGATCTGGCGCAGCGCGGCGAATCCGCTCTCGAAGAGCGCAGCGCGCGCCTGGGCGTCGCCCGCGGTGAGGAGCGCGGCCAGGTCGTCCGCGTTCGTCTCGTAGGGGCCTCGCGCGTTGAACTGGTCCGCCAGCGAGGCCAGCGCCTTTCGCCGGTCAAAGAACAGCGTCGAGAATTCGGAATGCGAGGCCTCGAAGGCAGCCAGGTTCGCAAGGAGGAGGCGCGCGGCCCCCTCAAACCGCTCGATCGGGGCCATGTCCAGCCGGTAGATCGGCGGGAGGCCGCCCAGCCGCTGCTCCCGCTCGGCCCTCGTCTTCTCCGTGCTCACGTAGGTGAACGGCACCCCGGCGACTATCCTCACCGGCGCGATCTGGTTCGGCAGCACGGGAAGGTCGAGCACCCTCATCCTCGCCGAGCTGATGACCACGATCGCGGCCACCGTCACCACAAAGATAAGGCCCGCGACAAGCCGGCTCCTGTCGAGGAAGTCCCGGAAGCCCGATCCGGGCGCCTTGGCGTCCCCCTTGCGGGCGCCGAGCCCTCCCACCAGGAGCCTGAGTTGGTTGCGTACGGACATCCTAGCGGCCTCCGGCGGAACCGTCCCCGGTCATCGGGTTCTTGTAGCGCTCGTACGCCTCGATGATCCGCTGGACGAGCGGATGGCGGACGACGTCGGCCCCCGTGAAGGTGTGAAACACGATTCCGGGCGTGTCCCCGAGGATGTGGCGCACCTCGAGGAGGCCGGACTGCTTGGACCGCGGCAGGTCGATCTGCGTCACGTCACCCGTGACGACCATCCGCGAGTCCTCGCCCAGGCGGGTCAGGAACATCATCATCTGCTCGGGCGTCGTGTTCTGCGCCTCGTCGAGGATGACAAACGCGTTCGAAAGCGTGCGGCCCCGCATGTAGGCGAGCGGGGCGATCTCGATGATGCCCTTCTCCGTCAGCTTCACGACCTCCTCGGGATCCAGCATGTCGTGGAGCGCATCGTACAGGGGGCGCAGGTAGGGAAGGATCTTCTCGCGCAGGTCGCCCGGCAGGAAGCCGAGCGCCTCGCCCGCCTCGACCGCGGGCCTGGTCAGGACAATCCGCTTCACCTCGTGGTTGAGGAGCGCCGACACCGCGGCCGCCATCGCCAGGTACGTCTTGCCCGTGCCGGCGGGCCCGATCCCGAACACGATCGGCTTCTTGAGGACCGACTGGAGGTATTCCTTCTGGCCGATGGTCTTTGGGACCACGCTCTTTCGGTTGGTGGCGATGACGAGGGGATCATCCAGGAACGCCTGCCACCGCCCCGCCTCGCCCTTGGCGAACGAATCCACCAGCCTGGCGAAGTCGGGCGTCTTGATGGTCATGCCCTGGCTCCGGGCCGCGTTGAGGAACGCGAAGAACTCCTCCGCGAGCGCGAGGGGCTCCTCGGGCGCCTCGATCTTCAGCCAGTCCTCGCGGGTCACGAGCTTGACGCCCAGCGCGCGCTCGGCATGGGCCAGGTTCTCGTCCTTGCCGGCGTAGAGCTGACTCAGGTGCCTGGGGCTCTGGAAATGTAGGGTCTTTGCGGGCACGGCCGTGGTGTCAGGAATTGGGGGCGAGCTGGCCCACGCTTGCCGCAAGCCTAACCCAGGTCGCCTCCAGGGACTGCGGGAGGACGCGGGTCTCCGCAACGACCGGCATGAAGTTGTTGTCGCCGTTCCAGCGCGGGACCACGTGGGCGTGGAGGTGGGCGATGCTTCCGCCCGCCGACGCACCCAGGTTGAAGCCGATGTTGACGCCGTCGGGCTTCATCGCCGCGGAAAGCAGCCTCCGTGCGAGCACGATCTCCTCCATCAGGTCCGCCCGTTCGTCGCGGTGCAGCCCTTCGAGCTCGACGACCTCCCGGAAGGGCACCGCAAGAAGGTGGCCCGGATTATAGGGAAAGCGGTTCAGCACCAGGTAAGAATGCGCCGACCGGTGCACGATCAGGGCGGCCCGGTCGTCGCCCATGGCCGGCAATTCCGTGAACGGTCGCTGCATCGTTGCCGGATAACGCGGCGCCTCAATGTAATCCATGCGCCAGTAGGCGTGAAGCTGCTGCATCGTATAGGGCCTCCAAACGGATCATATGGGGGGGGCAAAGTCAAAGACTTGCCCTGTGAGCGACGACATTGTGTCCTTTGTGAAACCATGCCGGCTTCAAATCCCTCCCGCCGAGTTGCCATCACCGGATTGGGTGCGGTCACTCCCGTCGGCCTTACGGCCCCGGCGACCTGGTCCGCCTTTACGGCGGGGCGCAGTGGCATAGGCCCCATAACCCGTTTTGATGCATCGGGATGCACCGCAAGGATAGCGGGCGAAGTGCGCGGATTTGATCCGACCGCTCCGATCGCCTTTCCGGTGCGCCCGCGGGGTCGGGACTCGGATCCCGTGTCGGCGCCGCTATCGCCAAAGGATGTCAGGAAGCTGGGGCGCTTCACGCACCTGGGCCTCGGCGCCGGCCTTGAAGCCTACGTCGACTCGGGCCTCGATTCCGTCCGCGACGTCATCGCGCCGGAGCGGATCGGCGTCAACCTGGGGGTCGGCCTTGGCGGGCTCCCCGAGATCGTCGCCATGCATGAGACCTGGCGCCTCGGCGGCTTCCGCAAGATCTCGCCCTTCTTCATCCTGCAGTCGGCCCCCAACATCCTGGCCGGCCAGCTGGCCATCCTCCTGAACTGCCGGGGGCCCAACATGAGCATCGCATCGGCGTGCGCGACGAGCGGGCACACGCTGGGCGAGTCCGCGCGGGCGATCCGCCGCGGCGACGTCGAGGTGATGCTGGCGGGGGGCGCGGAGGCCGTGATCACCCCGGTCGCCGTGGGCGCGTTTGCGCAGATGAAGGCCCTGTCGACCCGAAATGACGCCCCCGAGAAGGCCTCGCGCCCCTACGACGCGGAGCGCGACGGCTTCGTGGTCGGAGAGGGCGCCGTCGTATTCGTGCTGGAGGAGATGGAGCATGCGCGCCGCCGCGGGGCGCGGATATACGCCGAGCTCCTCGGCTACGGCGCGACCGCGGACGCCCACCATCTCTCCGCCCTCGCGCCGGAGGCCGAGGGATCGCGGCGGTCGATGCAGCTCGCGCTCGCCGACGGGGGGGTCGCGCCGGATCGCGTGGGATATGTCTCCGCCCACGCCACCTCCACGCCAGGGGGCGACGGCGAGGAGGCGACCGCGATCGCGGCCGTGTTTGCCGGAAGCGCAAGCAATCCCCGGGTCAGCGCCATCAAGTCGATGACCGGGCACCTCCTTGGCGCGGCGGGCGCCCTCGGTGCCCTGGCCGCCGTCCTCGCCATCGAGAAAAGCCTGGTCCCGCCGACGATCAACCTCGACAACGTCGATCCCGCCTGCGCCGCGCTCGGGCTCGATTTCACTGCGCACACCGCCGTCGGGATGCGGGTCGACGTGGCGCTCGCCAACAGCTTCGGCTTCGGGGGCACCAACGCCTCGCTTGTCTTCGGCCGCGTCTAGCGGGGCGTCCTACATGGCGTCGGGCGGCGGGGGGACGGCCGTGGACGGGGGCGGCACTTCCGCGGGCCGTATGATGGCGCGCGACGCATTGGCCGGGGCGAGATAGGACTTCGCCAGGGCGTCGACGTCCGCCTTGGAAATCGCCTGGAAATCGGCGAGCCGCCCGCGGGCCCAGTCCAGGACCTCGGGCTTCTCCTGGGCCCTCCCGAGGACGGTCATCCAGTATCGGTTGGTGCGCTCGGAATCGAGGACGGAGGTGAGGGTGGGGTTCTTGGCGCGGTCGAACTCGTCCTGGGTGGAGCCCTTCGCGTTCAGGTCGCCCGCGACGGCGACCACGACCTTCTCGATGTCCTTCGCCTTGGCCGGTTCGACCTCGATGATCGCGACGATGTAGCCGTAGCCGGGGAACACGTCGCTTGCGGTGCTGGCGACGGTCGGGGAGTAGGCGCTCCCCAGCTGCTCGCGCACCCTGACCCGCAGGCGGTCACCCAGGACCTGGGCCAGCATGTTCAGGCGGCGGGCCCTCCGGACGTCCATGCCGTCGGACGTCGGCCAGTACACGGCGACCAGGCTCTTCGGGATCTTGGTGTCGACCGGAAACTCCCTCGAGAACGGCAGGCTCGGAAACGCCACCCTGCGCAGGTCGTCGAGCGGCGGCCTCGGGGCGCGCTTCGGGAGGGTGCCGATGGTCTTCGCGGCGTCGTCGATCGCCGTGTTGACGTCGAAGTCGCCCGCGACCGACACCTCGAGGGCGCCGCTCGCAAGCTGGGGCGCGAGCCACGCCTTCTCCTCCTCCAAGGTGCGCGACATCATCACATTTTTCGATGGCAGCCCGAACCTCGGGTCGCCGCTCGAGAGGAGCTTGGGGATATTGAGGGCGAGCGGGCCGCGGATCGAGTGGTCGAACCGCAGGTACTCCGACTCTATGCGCTTGTGGGCGTCGCGGAGGGCCTCGGGCCGGTAACCCGGGTCGGTGATCGAAGCCGCGATAAACTGGAACTCGAGCGCGAGATCCTCCCTGTCCGTCTCCCCGCCCAGCACGAAGGCGTCAAGGGTCGAGGCAAACTGGACGCCCACCGTCCGGCCGGCCAGGATGCGCCTGATGGCATCGAAGCTGTGCCGGCCAAGGCCTCCCGCCGCGAAGGTGGCGCCCGTGAACGCGGAAAGGCCGGGCTCGACCACGGCCGGCTCCGTGAGCTGGCCCGTCCCCAGCCGCGCCGCGACATGGATCGTGTTGGCCTCGAAGTCCGTCCTCTTGAGGTCCAGCCGGACCCCGTTCGCGAAGGTGACCTCCGTGAGGTCGAGGTCGTCGACATGCTTGCGCGTCGTGACCTCGCCCGCCGGGCCGAAATCGGAGTAGGCCCACTCGCCCTTTGCCTCGGCGCTGGTCGCCTTCACCGCGACCTCCATCGACTGGGAGTATGCCGCGGCGACCGCCGCGTTCCCGTCGCCGGATATCGCCGCGTTTCCGGTGACGACGACGTATCTTCCCGGAGCCGTCCAGGCCTTCCGCAAGGCCAGCGTGCAGTCGTCGAGGGAGACCTTGGAAAGCGCGGGGCCAAGCAGCGCCAAGTCGTCGGCCGGGCTGGTGAACACGTTGCGTTCGACGAGGCTGTCGGCGACCTCGCCGGCGAGGGAATCGGAGCGGCGCGTGGGCGCGGTGTTCGCCGCCCGCTCGAGGTCGTTCCTGAGGTCGCTCGCGGCCTCCCTGAGCTCGTCGGCCCGGAAGCCGAACAACAGCGCGCGGCGCAGCTCCTGGTCGGCGACCCCGAGCGAGGCGGTCCACTGGTCCGCCGCGCAGACCATGTCGATTTCGGTCCTGCGGAAAAGGTTGTAGGACTCGTCCACGCTCGCGCTGGCCCGGATGAACGGCGCGTGCTCCTTAGTGGAGAGGATCGACAGTCTCCGGTTCAGCATCTCGAAGGCGAGCGTCCTCGGCAGGTAGCTGACCCGGTTGGCTCCTGTGTCGGGCTCATGGGCATACGGGACCGTGCACGCGATCATGACCTCGGTGTCCGGCGCCTCGGGCTCCCCGTGGTAGAGCGCCCTCACCCCCTGGAAATCGGGCACCTTGCCTAGGTCGACCGCCGGCGGGGCCGGGCTCCGCGGCGCGAGCGCCGAGAACCCGTCGACGATCTTCTTCTCGGTCGCGGCCCCGTCGACGTCGCCCACGACGATGACGACCATCCGTTCCGGGCGGTACCAGGTGTCGTAGAAACTGACGAAAGCCTCGCGGCCGGACTTCTCGATCACCCCCTCGAGGCCGATCGGGAGCCTGTCGGGAACGCGGGTCCCGGCCTCCATGAATCCGAGCTGCGCCACGATCGAGCGATAGCCCACCGTGTCCCGGGCGCGCTTCTCGCTCAAGATGATCCCGCGCTCCTTCTCGATCATCGCGGGCTCCAGGAGGAGGCCTGCGCCGTAGTCGGCCAGGATCTGCAGGCCCAAGTCGAGGGTCGCCGGGGAGTTGTCGGGCAGCTCGAGCTGGTAGAGGGTGTGGTCGAACGACGTTGAAGCGTTCGTGTCCGCGCCGAATCCCATCCCCAGGCGCTGGAGCTTCTCGACAAGGGTGCCGGGCGCGTAATGCGTGCTCCCGTTGAAGGCCATGTGCTCGAGGAAATGCGCGAGCCCGCGCTGCGACTCGGTCTCCTGGAATGACCCGGCGAGCACGAGGAGCCTGAGCGATGCGCGATTCTTGGGCTCGTGGTTGGGCATCACGACGTAGCGCAGCCCGTTGGGGAGCGTGCCGAACCTTGCGGCCGGATCGGCGTGCAGGTCGCTCTCGGCCTGGGGGAACGGGATGGCGGCCCCGAGGCCGACCACCAGGGCGAGGAACAGCGGAAACGAGGCGACAACGGGGAGTCTGCGCATGGCGAAAATACAATCGTTATCGCCACCTGTGTGCGTACAAGAGCAAAAATGCGGTCGCCTCGAGACTTGTTGTGGCATCGGCGGACCGATTGCATGTCTCTTTTCAAGGAGTCATTACCGGCTTTTGAACATGATCTGGATCTACAGGCTGCTCTTCCCCTTTGTCCTGGTGGCCACGGCGCCGTACTACCTCTGGCGCATGCGCAGGCGGGGCGGCTACGGCGGCGGGTTCTGGCACCGGTTCGGGCGGCCTCCGCCGCTTCCCGCCAGGGCGCCTGGCGCCAGCCGGGTCTGGCTGCAGGCGGTGAGCGTGGGCGAGATCCTTGCGGTGGAGCCGATTGTGCGCGCTCTGGCGGCCGACGGCGTCGAGGTCATGCTGACGACGACGACGAGCACGGGCTACCGGGTCGCGGCCGGCGCCCATCTGGCGCATGTCTGCGGCATCGCCTACTTTCCGGTGGACTGGATGCCCTTCTCGTCGAGGGCGTGGGCGCGGATCTCGCCCGACCTCGCGATCGTCACGGAGGGGGAGCGCTGGCCGGAGCACATGCACCAGGCCGCGAAGCGCGGCGTCCCGGTGCTCTGCATCAACGCCCGGATCTCGGACCGCAGCTTCGGGCGCCTTCGACGTTTCCCGCCGGCCGCGGCGTTCGTGCTCGGCGGCATGACGCGCCTCCTGGCCGGCTCGGCGCAGGATGCCGAGCGTTTTCGCGCGCTCGGGTATCCGGCGGCCCGGATGTCGGTCACCGGCAACATCAAGCTCGACGTCGCGATTCCGCGGCTGGACGAGGACGCCCGGGAGCGGCTGCGGCTTGACCTGGGCCTTCCGAAGGACCGGCTGGTCCTGCTCGGGTCGTCGACGTGGCCCGGCGAGGAGACGGCGCTTGTCGGCGCCCTCCTGGCCGCGCGCTCGAGGGGCGTCGCGTGCTCCCTTCTCATCGTTCCCAGGCATGCGGAGCGCCGGGCCGAGATCGAGAGGCTGCTGGAGCCGACGGGCCTCTCGTTTCACATGCGCTCGCGGGGCGCGGCGCCCGTCCTCGTCGACGTCTCGGTCGGCGACACCACGGGCGAGCTGCGCGCGATGACGCAGCTGGCCGACCTTGTGTTTGTCGGGAAGAGCCTTGCGCCGCACACCGAGGGACAGACGCCGGTCGAGGCGGCCGCGCTTGGCAAACCGGTCCTGTTCGGGCCGGGAATGGGGAGCTTCCGGTCGATCGCGCGCGACCTGGTTGACCGGGGCGCCGCGCGGACCGTGGCCGGGCCCGCGGACCTTGCGGACCAGGCCGCCGCCCTCCTCGGGGATCCCGCGCAAAGGGGCCGGATCTCGGCGGCCGCGGCCTCGTGGCGCGCCGACAACGGCGGCGCGGTGGAACGCACGCTGGCGGTGATCCGCGAGGAACTGGCAAGGGTCCCCTGAGGGGGGCCCGGTCCCTGTCATACGCCTCCCCCGCGGCATTAACGCCCTTGCCTTCGCCCGCGCGGTTCGTTCATTGAAACGCTCCGCGCCCTCTCGCGCGGCTCAGGGGCCGCCCGCCCGCCAACACCAACGCCACACAATCCGCACACTCCCATGGCCGTCAAAGTAGCTATAAATGGTTTCGGCCGAATCGGCCGGCTCGTATTCCGGGCTCTCGTCGAGCAGGGTCTCCTCGGCTCGACGTTCGACGTCGTCGCTGTCGGCGACATCGTTCCCGCCGACAATCTCGCCTACCTGCTGAAGTACGACTCCACGCAGGGCCGGTTCGGGGGCACCGTGGCCTCGAAGAAATCGGCGGCCGACAAGGCGGAGGACGACGTCCTGGTCGTGAACGGCCACGACATCAGGGTCGTCAGCGCGAAGAGCCCGGCCGAGCTCCCCTGGGGCGCCCTCGGCGTGCAGGTCGTCATCGAGTCCACGGGCCTCTTCACGGAGGCCGAGAAGGCCAAGGGACACCTCGCGGCGGGCGCCAGGAAGGTCATCATCTCCGCGCCGGCCAAGGGCGAGGACATCACGCTCGTCATGGGGGTCAACGACTCCAAGTACGACGCCGCGGCGCACCACATCATCTCCAACGCTTCCTGCACGACCAACTGCCTGGCGCCCCTGGTCCACGTCCTTCTCAAGGAGGGCTTCGGGATCGAGGAGGGCCTCATGACGACGATCCATTCCTACACGGCCACCCAGAAGACGGTGGACGGCCCCTCGAAGAAGGATTGGAAGGGCGGGCGATCCGCGGCGATCAACATCATTCCCGCGTCAACCGGAGCCGCGAGGGCCGTCGGCCTCGTATGCCCCGAGGTGAAGGGCAAGCTGACCGGCATGTCGTTCCGCGTGCCGACTCCGACCGTCTCGGTCGTCGACCTCACGGTCAAGACGGTGAAGGCGACCTCCTACAAGGAGATCTGCGAGGCGATGAAGCGCGCGAGCGAAACCTACCTCAAGGGGATCCTGGCCTACACGTCGGACGAGGTCGCCTCGAGCGATTTCATCCACGACAAGAACTCATCGATCTTTGACGCGGGCACGGGGATAGAGCTCAACAGCCGCTTCTTCAAGCTCGTGAGCTGGTACGACAACGAATGGGGCTACAGCAACCGGTGCGTGGACCTGCTCAGGAAGATCGCGTCCGGCCTATGAGCTTCAGGGGCGTCCGCGACCTCAAGCTCTCGGGAAAGCGCGTCCTTGTCCGGGTGGACTTCAACGTCCCGCAGGACAAGGCGACCGGCGCGATCACGAACAACCAGAGGATCGAGGCCGCCCTTCCGACGATCCGGTACGTGCTCGACCAGGGGGCCTCCGCCATCCTGATGAGCCACCTCGGGCGCCCGGACGGGCAGCGAATCGCGAAGTTTTCGCTCAAGCCGGTCGCCTCGGAGCTGGGCCGGCTGCTCGGCCGGCCCGTCACGTTCCTCGATGACTGCGTGGGGCCCGCCGTGGAGGCCGCCTGCGCGAATCCGGCCGCCGGCTCGGTCATCCTCCTGGAAAACCTCCGGTTTCACATCGAGGAGGAGGGAAAGGTCAAGCTGAAGGACGGCAGCTCGAAGATGGCGGATCCCGCCGCGGTCGAGGCTTTCCGCGCCAGCCTTTCCAGGCTCGGAGACGCGTACGTCAACGACGCGTTTGGCACCGCGCACCGCGCCCACTCGTCGATGGTGGGGATCAACCTCCCGGAAAAGGCCGCAGGGTTCCTCATGGAGGCCGAGCTCAAGGCGTTCTCCGCCGTGATCGACAACCCCCGCAGGCCGCTTCTCGCGATCCTGGGAGGCGCGAAGATCGCGGACAAGATACCCCTCATCCGCAACCTGATCGACAAGGCCGATGAGATCATCATCGGCGGGGGGATGGCGTTCACCTTCAAGAAGGTTTTGAACGGCATGGAGATCGGAGACAGCCTTTTCGACCCCGAGGGGGCGAAGATCGTCGGCGAGCTTGTTGACAAGGCGAAGGCGCGGGGCGTGGGGATCGTCCTGCCGGTCGACTATGTCTGCGCGGACCGGTTCGACCCGAACGCGGCCACGCGGCCGGCGGATGACTCGACGGGTATTCCGAAGGGCTGGATGGGCCTCGACGGCGGCCCGAAATCCATCGCGCTCTACGTCGCGGCCATTCGCCGGGCGAAGACGATCGTGTGGAACGGCCCGTCGGGCGTCTTCGAATTCGAGAAGTTTGCGGCCTCCACCAAGGCGATGGCCGAGGCGATCGCGGAGGCCACCTCCCACGGCGCCACCGCGGTGGTGGGGGGAGGCGACACGGCCACGGCCGCGCGGAAGTTCAAGGTGGCCGACAAGGTCACCCATTGCTCGACGGGCGGCGGGGCGAGCCTTGAGTACCTGGAGGGGAAAGTCCTCCCCGGCGTCGCTTTCCTGGAATCCTGAGGCACACTTCCAAAGGGACCAAGCCATGATCAGAAAGAAACTCATCGCCGGAAACTGGAAGATGAACAAGACCTCGGCCGACGCGGTCTCGCTCGCCCACGGCGTCGTCGTCGCCGTGGGGACGCAGTCGAACGTCGAGGTCGTCATCTGCCCTCCCTTCACCGCGCTCGAGGGCGTCGCCGGCGCGGTCGACGGATCGCTGGTCAAGCTGGGCGCGCAGAACATGCATTTCGAGGCGTCGGGCGCCTTCACGGGCGAGGTCTCGGCGCCGATGCTGCGCGCGCTTTTCGTGACCCACGTCATCCTGGGGCACAGCGAGCGCCGGGCGCTCTTCGGCGAGAGCGACGAGCTCGTGAACAAGAAGGTGCTCTCGGCCTTGAAGAACCAGCTGCGGCCGATCCTGTGCGTGGGCGAAAGCCTCGCCGAGCGGGAGGCTGGCTCGACGCTCAAGCTGGTCCAGACGCAGCTCGAGCGCGCGCTCGAGGGCGTCAGCAAGGACCTCGCCGCGGGCATCATCATCGCCTATGAGCCCGTCTGGGCGATCGGGACGGGAAAGGTCGCCACGACGGAGCAGGCGCAGGAGGTCCACGGGTTCATCCGCGGCCTTCTCGCCAAGCTCTATGGGGAGCCCGCGGCGCAGCGGGTCAGGATACTCTACGGCGGGTCGATGAAGCCCGCCAACGCGGCCGAACTCCTCGCCCAGAAGGACATCGACGGCGGCCTGATCGGGGGCGCCAGCCTCGAGGTCCGGAGTTTCGTCGACCTGATAAAGGCCGCGACGGAAGTCCCCTGATCAGGGCTGCGCGGCGAGGGCCGGCGATTCCTGCCTCGGCGGCCCGGCGGACGGGCCGTAGGTCCGGCGGAGGCTGTCGCTCGACCTCTTGAGCGCGGCGACGGCGTAGGCGTCGATGGAGCCGTTCATCTGCATGGCCAGCAAGGCTTCAATCTCGGGAATCTTGACCCCTTCGCGCACCTTGACCGCGCGGTAGACGCGGAGCATCGCGACCCAGCCGGCCAGGGGATTCGCGTCCTGCTTTCCCGACTGGAGCTGCGCCTTGACGCATCCGGAGATGTAGGCCGCGAGCAGAAGCCCGCGCTCACCGGAGTTTGAGAGGTCGGAGAGCCCCTTCTTCACGTCGCACCACGGGACCGAGTCGGGGCCCAGGTCGACGAGGACGTCGTCGCTCTCGAGCGCGTACGCGAGGATCGTGTTCGAGGCCCTCGCAACCTCGGCTCCCGCCTCGGCCTCCGGTTTGGGCGCCGCGAGGCTTCCCAGGGCGTTTGCGTCAAACGTGCGGATCGCCTCGAGCACCTGGGCCCGGGTCACCGTCTCGGAGGCGAACGCCGGCGTCGCGAAAGCCAGTGAAGCCGCGGCGGCGCGCAGAAAAAGTCGGGGCATTGGGGGAATGGGGCTCCCGAAAGCAACCGCAAGAACGCCGCTTTTGCAACGGTCAATGCGTCCGGTTCACCAGGCTTTCGGCCAGGGCCGCGAGGAATCCCGTGTCGCCGGGCAGCCGGCGCAGGCCGGCGATCGCCGCGTCCGAGCTCTCGCGGGCGATCCGGCGAGCGGCATCGAGACCGTGCAGCGAGACGTAGGTAGCCTTGCCCGCCTTTGCGTCCTTGCCGGCGGTCTTGCCGAGGGTGGCCGTGTCGGCGGTGGCGTCCAGGATGTCGTCGACGATCTGGAAGGCCAGGCCGAGCTCCCTCCCGCTTGCGCGAAGGGCCTCGACCGAGGCGGCCGGCGCGCCGCCGCATCGGCCGCCCATCGCGAGCGACGCCTCGATCATCGCCGCCGTCTTGTTCAGGTGGATGAACCTCAGCGTCTCCGGGGTCGCCCCCGGGATTCGCTCGGCAAGCAGGTCCTCCATCTGGCCGCCGATGAGCCGCCGACTCCCGGCGGCCTCGGCCAGCTCGGCGACCAGCGACGCCGCGAGGGCGGAATCGCCGGAATAGGACCCCGAAAGGATTGCAAACGCGTGGGTGAGCAGAGCGTCGCCCGCGAGGAGCGCGGTGGCCTCGTCATACGCCACGTGGGCGGTCGGCCGCCCGCGCCTCAGACTGTCATCGTCCATGCACGGGAGGTCGTCATGCACGAGCGAATAGGTGTGCACGCACTCGACGGCGACGGCGGCGGGGAGGGGGTCGGCCCGGGGCGCCGATTCGAAGAGCTCGCAGGCCGCGAGGACCAGGACCGGGCGCAGCCGCTTGCCCCCGGCCTGCATCGAGTAGCGCATGGCGCCGTGCAGCCGGGATGACGGCTCGGATGCCGGCGGCAGGAGGCGGTCGATCCCCGCCTCGACCCTGGACACCCGGGATTGCAATGCCGCTGCGAAATCCATCGCCGCAGACTGAGAGGCAACGCGGACGGGTGCCGAGAACAAACTCGCCAAACCCGCGGCATTTGCCCATACAATCGCCGTTCCATCCGATGCCCACCTACGAATACGCCTGTTCGAAGTGCGGTTACCATTTCGACAAGTTCCAATCGATGCGGGACGAGCCGCTGAAGAAGTGCCCGAAATGCTCCAAGGCCGCCCTGAAGCGCCTTGTCGGAGGGGGCGCCGGGCTAATCTTCAAGGGCAGCGGGTTTTACATCACCGATTACAAGAACAAGGGGCCGACGAAGCCCGGCGGCGGCGAAACCAAGGCCGCCCCGGATGCCAAGCCGGCCGGCGATCCAAAGCCCGCCGCGAGCCCGGCAGCCGGCAGCTCCAAGGGGGCGCCGGCCCCGGCCGCGCCCACCGGCGGATGATTTTCCAACCATGATCTACAAGCTGAGGAGAAATAGGGGGCCGTCCTGGTTCGAGGTGACCCTGGGCGCCGTGTTGAGCGTCGTCCTTGGCATTGTCCTGGGAGGGGTTTACCTGGCGACCAGGCCCGTCAAGAAGCTCGGGGAAATCCCGAAGGATTCCCCGCCGGGAGCGGTGTACTTCGTCGAGGGCACGAGGGGCTACTACGACAACGACTCCGTCGAGACGAAGCGAAAGGCCTTTGTGTCGGGGGAGTCCGTTACGGTCGACGAGGCCGAGCTCAACATCATCTCGGCCGGTCCGGTCAAGCCGCCCCCCCCTCCGCCGCCCAAGAACACCCTCGTCCAGCCTCCGCCTCCCCCCCCTCCCAAGGAGCACGACGAGACGCCGCTCAACGTGCGGATCCACGACGGCAAGATCCAGTTCGCGGTGACCTACACGGTCAACGAGAATGGCTTCAACGCGTCCCTTGTCGTCCAGGCCCGCGGGGAGTTCGTGAAGAACGGCTCGACGTTTGAGTTCGTCCCCGACGAGTTCTACATCGGCTGCTGCCCCCTTCAGCGGCTCCCGTATCTCCGGGAGTGGCTCATGAAGAAGACGCTGTTCACGCAGCCCATCCCGGAGGACATCGTCGGGGCCTGGTCCAAGCTTTCCGACGTCTCGATCGAGGGATCCAAGATGCGGCTGATAATGCCGTAGGGCGGGCCGAGCCTGCGTGTCGAAGAGCCTCAAGAACATCGGGGTCCTCTCCTTTCTGACGGTGGTCTCGCGGGTCCTGGGGCTCGCGCGCGACGTCCTGGCCGCGTCCATCTTCGGCACGAGCGTGCTGTACTCGGCGTTCCTGACCGCATTCAGCTGGCCGAACCTCTTCCGCAGGCTGCTCGGGGAAGGCTCGATGTCCGCGGCATTCGTGCCGACCCTCCAGGAGGAGCTTCACGCGAACGGAAAGGCGGGCGCGTTCCAGCTGCTTTCCAAGGTCACCTCCTGGCTGTTCGTGGTCACCGGCGGCCTCGTCCTTCTGGCCATGCTCGCGCTGCGCAACGCGAGGGTGCTCGGCGGCTACGCCGACAAATGGTACCTGGCCGCGGATCTCGCGGTGTGGCTGTTTCCCTACATGGTCCTGGTGTGCGTCGCGGCCGGCTTCAACGCGGCCCTCAACGTCCTTGAGCGCTTCACGGAGCCCGCGCTTTCGCCGATCTGGCTCAACATCGCGATGATCGTCTCGCTCGGGGGGGCGGGCCTCCACTTCGCCCACACGCCGCTCGGCGAGATGCACTGGCTCTGCGTCGGCGTGCTGATCGGCGGCTTTTTCCAGATGGCCGTGCCCGCCGGCGTACTCATCCGCGAGGGCTGGCGGCCCCGGGTCGACCTCGGCCTTTCGCCGAGGATGCACGAGATCGCGGCGCTGATGACCCCGGGCCTTTTTGGCACGGCGATCTACCAGATCAACATCCTGGTCTCCCGCCAGCTCGCGTTCTTCGTCAGCGACTCCGGCCCGACCCTGCTGTTCATGGGCAACCGCCTCATGGAGTTCTCGATCGGCGTCTTCGCCATCGCGGTGTCGACCGTGGTGTATCCGCGGCTCGCGCGCCACGCCGTCGAGGGAAACCGGCGCAAGATGGCCGAGGATTTCCGCAAGGGGCTCCGGCTGATCATCATCATCAACGTCCCGGCGGCGGCCGGCCTCGCGCTGCTGAGCGGCCCGATCGTGCGGCTGCTCTACGAGCGCGGCCACTTCACCGCGGCCGACGCCCACAGCCTGTCGGTCGTGGTGATGCTGTTCTCCATCGGGATGCCCTTCTTCTCGGTGGTCAACCTGACGGTGAGGGCCTTCTACGCGGTCAAGGACATCCGGACGCCCGTCAAGGTGGCCGCGGTTGATTTCTGCATCAACATCGCCGTCAGCCTCGCGCTCATGCGCTGGCTGGGGGTGCCGGGCCTGGTGATGGCCAGCACGACGGCCATCATCGCGCAGGCGATCCTGCTGCAGCGCGCGCTCGTCCGGAAGTTGCCCGAGATGCATTTTGCGCCGCTCCTGCCGAGCATCGCGAAGGTCCTTGGCGGCACGGCCGCGATGGCCTGCGTCGTCTGCGGGGGCTGGTGGGCGCTCCAGGCCCTCGCGCTCGGACGGCGCGCGACCGACGCGATCGCGGTCGCAGGGCTCATCCCCGGCGGCGTCGGAGCGTACGGCCTCGCCCTCTGGCTCCTCCGGATCGAGGGGAGGGACGAACTTGGGGCGCTTCTCGCCCGCCTGCCCGTGGTGGGGCGATTATTCCGCTCCGGCCTTTGACAAACGCCGCATGCGCGACTCGTTCTGATCGGATCCCCATGACGCCCGTATCCATCCACTCTGTCACCGAGGCGCTCCGCTGGCGCTATGCCACGAAGAAATTCGATCCCACGCGGAGGATCCCAGCGGCCACCTGGGCCGCGCTCGAGGAGGCGCTCGTGCTCTCGCCGTCCTCGATGGGGCTGCAGCCCTGGCGGTTCGTCGTGGTGCAGGAACCGGCGATGCGGGAGAGGCTGTCCGCGGCGTCGTGGGGGCAGCGCCAGCCGCTCGATTGCTCGCACTTTGTCGTCTTTGCGGGGCGCAAGGGGCTGGATGACACGGATATCGAGCGCCACCTGGCGAGGACGGCCGAGGTTCGCGGCGTCACGCGCGAGAGCCTGAAGGGATTCGCCGAGATGCTCCAGGGCGGCACGGGGAAGGGACGCGCCGCGGGCATCCTGGACTTCTGGATGGCCCACCAGGTGTATATCGCGCTCGGGGGATTCATAACAGCCGCGTCCGTCCTCGGCGTCGACACCTGCCCGATGGAGGGGATCGAGCCCGGGAAATTCGACGAGATCCTCGGGCTTGCGGACAAGGGCTACGGGGCGCTCTGCGCGTGCGCCGCGGGATACCGCTCGAGCGACGACAAGTATGCGGGCCAGCCGAAGGTGCGCTTCAAGCCGCACGACGTGATCGCGCACGCCTGAGGCCGCCCCGAATCCATGCGCGCCGTCCGGATCGAGGCCGTCAACAGGATCGCCGTCACCGACGTCCCGGAACCCGTGCCGGCGCCGGGCGAGGCGGTGATCGAGCTCAGGGCCGCCGCCCTCAACCACCGCGACGTCTGGATCAAGCTGGGACAGTACGCGGGCCTCAAGTTCCCATGCATCCCGGGCTCCGACGGCGCCGGCGTCGTCCGGGAGGTGGCCGCGGGCGGCGACGCGTCCTGGGTGGGCCGCGAGGTCGTGGTCAATCCCGGGTTCGACTGGGGCCCGTCCGAGGGCGCCCAGGGTTCGACGTTCTCCATCCTCGGCCTGCCGCGTGACGGCACCCTCGCCCAGCGGATCGCCGTCCCGGCGGCGCAGCTTTCCCCCAAGCCCGCGCACCTGGGATGGGAGGAGGCCGCCGCGCTTCCGCTCGCCGGGCTCACAGGCTGGCGGGCGCTGATCAGCAGGGCGCGCCTGGCTCCCGGCGAGCGCGTCCTCGTCACCGGCATAGGCGGCGGCGTCGCCATTTTTGCGCTCCAGTTCGCAGTCGCCTCCGGGAACGAGGTGTGGGTGACCTCGAGCTCCGAAGCCAAGATCGCACGGGCCGTCGCCCTGGGCGCGAAGGGCGGCTTCCGCTATGACCGCGACGGATGGGCCGCGGGCGCCTCCAAGGAGCCGGGCCTTTTCGATGTCATCGTCGACAGCGCGGGCGGCGCGGGTTTCGGGAACCTCATCGACCTGGCTGCCCCCGGGGGGAGGATCGTTTTCTTCGGCGCAACCCGGGGCAATGTCCCGGACGTCGCGCTGAGGAAGATCTTCTGGCGGCAGATCTCACTCCTGGGAACCTCGATGGGAAGCCCGGCCGACTGGTCCGCGATGACCGCGTTCGTCGCGCGCCACCGGCTCACGCCCGTCGTCAGCGATGTCTTCCCGCTCGACCGCGCAGGGGAGGCGTTCGACCTGATGGAGCGCGGCGGCCATTTCGGGAAGATCGCCGTCCGGATCTGATCTGGCCGCCCCCGAAAACGGCGTTCCCGCACCATTCCGGCTTGGCGCGGGCCCGTTCGAGCATGAGTCTTGCGAGGTGCCAAAGACGAAGACGGATCCCCGGTTCCACGCCTGCATCATTGCCGGCGGGAGCGGCGAGCGCTTCTGGCCCATGAGCCGGGCGAGCGCGCCCAAGCACCTGCTGCGGCTCTTCTCCGACAGAACGCTGCTTGAGGAGACGATATTGCGTCTCAAGGGCGTCGTTGCCGCCAGGAACATCTGGATCCTGACGAACAAGTCGCAGGTCCCGCGCATCCGCAAGGCCCTGCCGGCCTTCCCGCGGGGGCAGATCATAGCCGAGCCCGCGAAGAGGGACACGGCGCCCGCCGCGGCGCTGGCCACGGGCCTCGTGCGCGCGCGCCGCCCCGACGGCGTGGTGGCGCTCCTGCCGGCCGACGCGCTCATCAAGAACCCGGTGCGCTTCGCCGAGCAGCTCAGGCAGGCGTTCTCCTGGGCGGCTGCGGAGGGCAACGCCGGCTCCGGCTACGGCCTGCTGACGTTCGCGGTCCCCCCGACCTATCCCGCGACGGGCTTTGGCTACCTGGAGCTTGGCGGCGAGCTCGCAAGGTCGGGCGACGGCAGCCGCCTCCTGCGCGTAAAGCGGTTCGTGGAGAAGCCCGATGAAAAGACCGCGCGGGGCTACCTCAGGAGCGGCCGCTACGCCTGGAACGCCGGGATGTTCGTCTGGGGGGTGGGGCGGTTCCTCGCCGAGGTCGAGCGCACGGCGCCCGAGCTTGCCGCCTTTGTGCGCGATTTCCCGGCGGGAAATCCGGCGCGGTACGTCTCCAGGCGGTTCGCGGCGCTGCCGAAGATCTCGGTCGACTACGCCGTCCTCGAGAAGGCCCTGGCGGTCGCCACGGTCATCGCGGAATTCGACTGGCACGACGCCGGCGCGTGGACCGCCCTCCACAGCCACCTCGCGGCGGACGGGTCCGGCAACGTCTCCCGCGGGGACGTCTTCTCCGTCGGGACGACCGGCACGATCGCCGTCAGCAACGGGCGCGTGATCGCCCTCTGCGGAGTGAAGGATCTCGTGGTCGTGGAGATGGCCGACGCCGTCCTCGTGTGCCACCGGGACTCCGTGCAGGACATCAAGAAGCTGACCCCCCTGCTTCCCAAGCACACGATCTAGGACTCCGATCCGCCGAGGGAACGCTCCCCATGCTCCAGACGCTATTCATACGCGACCTCGCGCTCCTGGAGCAGGTGTCGGTGGACTTTGACCCGGGGTTCTCCGCGGTCACCGGGGAGACGGGCGCCGGGAAGAGCATCCTCATCGGCGCGCTGGGCCTGCTCGCGGGCGAGCGCGCGGACAAGACCATCATCCGGCAGGGGGCGCCGGCGTGCGACGTCGAGGCCTCGCTCTATTTCAAGGATTCGGGCGGCATCAACGCGCTCCTGGCCGAGCTGGACCTGCCCGCGTGCGAGGACGGCCTGCTCGTCCTGAAGCGCAGCGTCCCGCGCGAGCGCGCGCCGAAGATCACGGTCAACGGCGGCCTCGCGACGCTTTCCGCCCTGCAGCGGATCGGCGAGCGCTGGATCGATTTCCACGGCCCGAGCGAGCCGAGGCGCCTCCTCAGGGAATCGTGCCAGCTCGAGCTCCTGGACCTCTACGGCAGGGCCGGGCCCGCGCTCGAGGCCTACGTCGGGCGGTACAGGGCGTGGCGGGACCTCCAGTCGGAGCGGGAGCGGACGGCGTCGGAGGCGAGGCTCTCGCCGGACGAGCTGGCCTTCACGGAGGCGCAGCTGGCAAAGCTCGACGGGCTCGATCTGTCCGAGGAGGCCATTGCCGCGCTGGAGCGCGACTTCCAGCGGACGAGCCGGGCGCAGGAGATCGCGGCCTTTGCGTCGGCGCTTGAATCCGGGCTCTCGGGGGACGAGGGCGCGACCTCGCGGGTGGCGGCGCTCGTGCGCGAGGCGCGCCGCCTCGAGTCCATCGATCCCGCGAGCAAGGAGCTTGCCGACCGCCTGGCGTCCGCATCGGCGGAGCTTTCCGAACTCGCCACGGAGTACGGGTCCCTCGGGCGGGAGCTTCAGGCCGACCCCGACGGGATCGGCCCCCTCGAGGACCGCATGAACGCGTGGCTCGAGGCGAGGCGCCGCCACGGGCCCGACGTCCGCTCGGTCGCCGCGGCTCGGGAGGCGATCCGCCTGCGGGTGTCGTCGCAGGGCGACATCGAGGGGACGCTTGCGCGCCTGGACGGGCAGATCGAGGCGGCGGCCCGCGATGCGAGGACGAGCGCGGCGGTGCTCAGGGCCGCGCGCCAGAAGGCGGCAAAGGAACTCGGCAGGGCCGCCGCGAGGGGCATCGCCGAGCTCGGCTTCGACAAGGCGCAATTTCGCGTGTCGATCACGGACGCGCCGGGCCTGGGACCGGCAGGCGACTGCGGCTGCGAGTTCCTCTTCTCGCCGAACGTCGGCGAGCCCCCGCTGCCCCTGGGCCGGATCGCGTCGAGCGGCGAGCTCGCCCGCGTGATGCTCGCGCTGAAGGCGATCCTCGCCGACCTCGACGCCGTCCCGGTCCTCGTCTTTGACGAGGTCGACGCCAACGTGGGCGGCGAGGTCGGCGTCGTCGTCGGCGAGCGGATGGCGGCGATCGGGGCCCGCCACCAGGTGCTCTGCGTCACCCACCTGCCGCAGGTGGCGGCGCAGGCCGCCGGCCACTTCGTCGTCACGAAGGACCAGTCGGGCGACCGCGCCGTCGTGACGATCGAGCCCATCCACGGCGACCGGAGGGCCCGGGTGGCCGAGCTCGCGCGGATGCTCGGCGACCGGAATGCGAAAAGCGCGCTGGCGCACGCGGAGAAGCTCCTCCGCGCCGGCTGAGCCACCCGATGAAGCTTGAGCCGCTCGGCGACACGGCGGTGGTCGCCACGCTGGGTTCCGGGATCGACGAGGCGACGCTCGCCTCCGTGCTCGCGCTGGCCGACGCGGTGGCGGCGGCGAAGGGAAGGGGGATCGTCGATGTGGTCCCGGCCTATGCGACGGTGACGGCCTTCTACGATCCGCTGCAGTTCGGCGAGGCTCCGGGGGACGCCTACGAGCAGGTCTGCCGGTTCCTGGAGTCCTGCGCCGCGCGGGCGAACGGCGGGGCGCGGTCCGCCGCCGCAAGGCTTGTCGAGATCCCCGTGTGCTACGGCGGGGAATTCGGGCCCGACCTCGAGCTTGTCGCGGGCCGGTGCACGCTCGGGGCCGAGGAGGCGGTCGCGCTCCATTCGGGAGCCGACTACCTTGTCCACGCGATCGGCTTCACGCCGGGGTTTCCATTCCTGGGCGGGCTCCCCGCCGCCCTGCGCACGCCCCGGCGCGACACGCCGCGCGCACGGGTTCCGGCCGGCTCCGTGGGAATAGGCGGATCGCAGACAGGGGTCTACCCGCTTGAGTCCCCGGGCGGCTGGCAACTCATCGGGCGCACGCCGGTCCCGCTCTTCCGCCCCGAGGGGAAGCCCGCCGCGCTCCTGCGTCCCGGCGACCGCGTCCGGTTCCGGGTCATCCCGACGCGGGAGTTCGACTCATGGAAATGAGGGTCATCCGCGCCGGCATGCTGACCACCGTCCAGGACCTGGGACGGCGCGGCCATCTTGCGGAGGGCGTGCCGGCCGGCGGCGCCGCCGACCCCTTCGCGTTCCGCGTGGCCAACCTTCTCGTCGGCAACCCCGAGGACGCGCCCGCGCTTGAGATCACGCTCACGGGGCCCGAGCTCGAGTTTGCGGAGGCCGCCTGGGTCGCCGTCTGCGGCGCGCGGTTCGATGAGATGCCTTCATGGCGGCCTTTCCGCGTCGAGCAGGGCGGCCGCGTCCGGTTCGGGAGGCGCCTCCAGGGCTGCCGCGGCTACCTGTCCGTGTCCGGCGGCATCGACGTCGAGCCCGCGCTCGGGGGAAGGGGGACCTTCCTCGCCGCGCGCTTCGGCGGCTTCCACGGACGCGCGCTGCGCGACGGCGACGTCATCCGGACCATGCCGTCGGCGCGGCATCCGGCCGGCCACTGGAGCATCGATGAGCGGATCCTCCCGCACTACTCGAACGAGCCGACCGTGCGGGTGATGCCGGGGGCCCATGCTGCCGAGTTCGGCACGGCGCTCTACTCGGGCCGATTCGGCGTCACGCCGATGTCCGACCGCATGGGTATTCGCCTCGACGGGCCCAGGCTCGAGCGCTCGGCGACGGCCGACCTCCTGTCGGCGGCGGTGGCGCCTGGGACCGTGCAGGTCCCGCCCGACGGGCACCCCATCGTCCTCATGGCCGACGCGCAGACGCTCGGCGGCTACCCGCGCGTCGCGCACGCCGCCGGAGTCGACATGCCCCTCCTCGCGCAGCTGGCGCCCGGGGACTCCGTGCGTTTCATCCGCAGCTCGGTCGCGGAGGCGCATGCGCTGTCCCACGCGCAGGAGCGCCGGATCGGCCTCCTTCGCCAGGGGCTCGCCGGGAAATTCATGAGCCCATGAGCCGCGCCTCGATCGATCTCAACGCGGACGTGGGCGAGGGCTGCGCGTCCGACGCCGAGCTCGTCCCGCTGGTGAGCTCGGTGAACATCGCGTGCGGCGGCCATGCCGGCGACGCGGACACCATGCGAAGGACCGTGGAGCTTGCGATGAGGCACGGAGCCGCGATCGCGGCGCACCCGGGCTTCGCGGACCGGGAGCATTTTGGAAGGAGGGAGATCGCGATCGCCCCGCCTGAGGCCGCCGCGCTCGTGCTGGCCCAGGCTGCGCTGCTGCGGAAGGTGGCCGCGGGGCTCGGTGCCAGGGTGGGGCGCGTCAAGCTCCACGGGGCCCTCTATAACATGGCGGCGAGGGACGGCGCGCTCGGAGCCGCGATCGTCGACGCGCTTGCCGGGGAGGGGCGGCTTTCCGGCTCGCCGTGGATCCTGATAGCCCTGGCCGGGAGCGAACTCGTCTCGATCGGGAGGGCCCGGGGCCTGCCCGTCGTGGGCGAGGCTTTTGCCGACCGGTCGTACCGGCGCGACGGCACGCTGACACCGCGGTCGGATCCCGGCGCCATGATCGGGGACGAGGACGAGGCCGTCCGCCAGGTGCTCCGGATCGCGCGCGAGGGAACCGTCCTGGCCGCGGACGGGGCCGAGGTTGTCATCGATGCGGACACCGTCTGCCTGCACGGCGACGGCCCGAACGCGGTCCCCTTCGCCCGCCGAATCCGCGCCGAGCTCGCGGCTGCCGGGATCGCGGTCAGGTGCACTCAGGACCCGTCGCCTCGAGTCGGCTAATTGGTATAGGCCTCAAACAAGGCTATTCCCGAGTTGCCTTTGGCCGACGTGATCTGCGCCGTGTAGGCTCCCGGCTGAAGCGTCAGCAGCAGGGCCGAGTCCGGGCTTGGATTGGGCAGCGCAAAAGCTCCCACTTCGAGCGCAGCCGTGGAGATCGTCGTGGGGTTCGTGTTGGTCGTCCACCCCGTGTTTGTGGCGATCACCGCCCCGCTGCTGTTGTAGACCGTGAGGACAGGGTCAGGCAGCGGGCTCGGCACGCTGAATGCGCTCAGCGACGGGCCATCGGCACGGATGAGAACTGTCCGAGGTGCAATGCCCTCGATCACGAAGCCGCCGATGAACGTCTGAGTGCTGCTGACATAGCCACGGGTGGACACGTTGCCGAACACGGTGGGTGGAGCATTCGAGACCAGGATGGTGCCTCCGGCGCCGGTTACCACAAATCGTTGCAGGTTTTGCGAAAAGGCGGCGCTCAGGAGTGTCGAGGTATTAAGCGTCGAGGGGCTGTTCCCGGAAAAACGCTGGGTCCAATTTGTGCCGTCCGTTGAGGTTACGATCATTCTGACTAGGCCCCAAACCTGAAAAGCGCGACGTCGCCGTCCTGGAAGACGTATTCCTTGCCCTCCAGCCTGTACTTGCCCGCCTCGCGCGCGGCCGCGACGCTGCCGAGCCTCGACAGGTCGCCGTACGAGACGACTTCCGCCTTTATGAATCCCTTCTCGAAGTCCGTGTGGATGACGCCCGCGGCCTGCGGCGCCTTCCAGCCCTTCCTGACGGTCCAGGCGCGGACCTCCTTCTCGCCCGCCGTGAAGTAGGTCTGCAGGCCGAGGAGCGTGTAGGTCGCCCGGATGAGCGAGGAGACGCCCGAATCGTCCACCCCCAGGTCCTTGAGGAACGCCTTCGCCTCGTCCGGGGCCAGGTCGATCAGCTCGGACTCGATCCGCGCGCTGATCGGCACGTACGCGGCGTCATGGTGCGCCTGCACGAAGGCCGCCACCTTCTGGACAAACGGGTTCTGCTCGGCCGCCGCGAGGTCGCCCTCCGCGACGTTGCAGGCGTAGATCACCGGCTTCGCGCTCAGGAGCTGGAAGAGGCGCAGGAGCCTCGCCTCCTCCTCGTTCACGCCGAGGATGTTCGCCGGCTTGTTGGCGTTGAGGTGCGGCGCCAGGCGCTCCAGGAGGGCGAGCTCGACCACGGCCTCCTTGTCCCCGCTCTTCGCCTTCTTCTGGGTCTTGTCGACCCGCTTCTGCACGGCGTCGAGGTCCGACAGGATGAGCTCGGTCGCGACGACCTCGATGTCCCTGGCGGGATCGACCGAGCCCATGGTGTGGACGACGTCGGGATCCTCAAAGCAGCGGACGACATGCACGATCGCGTCCACCTCGCGGATGGTCGCCAGGAACTGGTTGCCGAGGCCTTCGCCCTTGCTCGCCCCGGCCACGAGGCCGGCGATGTCCACGAACTCGATCGCGGCGGGGATGACGACATTCGTCTTGGCGATCCTTCGCAGCACCTCCAGGCGGACGTCCGGCACCGTCACCACGCCGACGTTCGGGTCTATCGTGCAAAACGGGTAGTTGGCCGCCTCGGCCTTCCGCGAGCGCGTGAGGGCGTTGAAGAGGGTGGACTTGCCCACGTTGGGCAGCCCGACGATGCCGGCTTTGAGCATGGAGGGTGCACGCTCCTCCCCGCGCGTCCCGCGGTCAATGGCAAAGGCCTTCCCCGGCGCATGTCCCCGGGCCGGGGCGGCCCGCCCGCACAGGACTTGACAGGGACGGCACGGGGAGGTGTTATCAGCCTCTTTTCCGAATCGAACGCACCCGATATTCCGCTCTCATGGCACTCAAAATACGTCTTTCCCGCATCGGCTCCACCCACCAGCCGCACTACCGCATCGTGGTGGCCGAGACCCGTTCGCGCCGCGATGGCGACGCCGTCGAGACGCTGGGCACCTACGACCCCCGCACGAAGGGCCCGCAGGTGAAGATCAGGCTCGACCGCGTCGACTACTGGATCTCCAAGGGCGCGAAGCCGTCCGACACGCTGCACTCGATCATCAAGAGGGCGCGCCGCGGCGCCACCTCCGCGCCGGCC
>Ga0182015_10000155_pt1 | contig 96358 bp, 92 predicted proteins | sample 712P3MmetaG_FD_120478 | JGI IMG/M metagenome (GOLD analysis project Ga0182015, IMG submission 120478) | Permafrost microbial communities from Stordalen Mire, Sweden - 712P3M metaG | ecosystem: Environmental > Terrestrial > Soil > Wetlands > Permafrost | place: Sweden: Stordalen | collected...
GCAAGATCGGCGTCGACACCGGCGGCTCGAACGTGCAGTTCGCCGTGAGCCCCTACGACGGGCGGCTGCTGGTGATCGAAATGAACCCGCGCGTGTCGCGCTCCTCGGCACTGGCCTCCAAGGCGACCGGCTTTCCGATCGCCAAGATCGCCGCCAAGCTCGCCGTCGGCTACACGCTCGATGAACTGAAGAACGACATCACCGGCGGCGCAACCCCCGCATCTTTCGAGCCCTCGATCGATTACGTCGTCACCAAGATCCCGCGTTTCACCTTCGAGAAGTTTCCCGCCGCGAACGACCGCCTCACGACCCAGATGAAGTCTGTCGGCGAGGTGATGGCGATCGGCCGCACCTTCCAGGAATCGTTGCAGAAGGCGCTGCGGGGACTCGAGACTGGCCTCGACGGCCTGTCGCCAATTCTGACGCTGCCGCTGACGGACGAGAGCCAGGACAAGCTCGCCTATGAACTGCGGGCGCCGGGCGGCAGCCGCCTGCTGTACGTAGCGGACGCCTTTCGTGCCGGCTGGACGCTCGCGCGCATCGCGGAGCTGAGCCGGATCGATCCGTGGTTTCTCGCGCAGGTCGAGGAGCTGGTGCAACAGGAGGCGCAGGTGCGCGAGGAGGGCCTTGGGGCTCTCACGGGAGAGCGGCTGCGCGTGCTCAAGCGCCAGGGCTTCTCCGATAGCCGCCTGGCGAAGCTCGTCGACATGCCCGAGAAAGCGATCCGCGACAAGCGCCACGAGCTGGGCGTCGTGCCCGTGTACAAGCGCGTCGACACCTGCGCCGCGGAGTTCGCGACCTCGACCGCCTACCTCTACTCCACCTACGAGGAGGAGTGCGAGGCCGCGCCCACCCAGCGGCGCAAGATCATGATCCTGGGCGGTGGCCCCAACCGCATCGGCCAGGGCATCGAGTTCGACTACTGCTGTGTGCATGCCGCGCTGCAGCTGCGCGAGGACGGCTTTGAGACCATCATGGTCAACTGCAATCCCGAAACCGTCTCGACCGACTACGACACCTCGGACCGGCTGTATTTCGAACCCCTGACGCTCGAGGACGTGCTGGAGATTCTCGCCAAGGAAAAGCCGGAAGGGGTCATCGTGCAGTTCGGCGGACAGACGCCGCTGAAGCTCTCGCGGGCGCTGGAAGCCGCGGGTGCACCGATCATCGGCACATCCCCGGATGCGATCGATGTTGCGGAGGACCGCGAGCGCTTCCAGGCGCTGGTGAAGGAGATCGGTCTGAAGCAACCGGCCAACGCCACCGCGCGCACCGAGGACCAGGCGGTGCGCCTGGCGCGCGAGGTCGGCTTCCCGCTGATCGTGCGGCCCTCGTACGTACTCGGCGGCCGCGCCATGGAAGTGGTGTTCACCGAGGAGGATCTGCGTACCTACATGACGCACGCGGTGCAGGTGTCGAACGACAGTCCGGTGCTGCTCGACCGGTTTCTGGACGTCGCCATCGAGGTCGACGTGGATGCGGTGTGCGACGGCGAGGACGTGCTCATCGGCGGAATCATGGAGCATATCGAGCAGGCCGGCGTGCACTCCGGTGACTCGGGTTGCTCGCTGCCGCCCAACAGCCTGACGCGCGAGATGCAGGCGGAGCTGCGCGAGCAGACGCGTAAGCTGGCGCGTGCGCTCAACGTGGTGGGACTCATGAACGTGCAGTTCGCAATTCAAAGTGGCGTGATCTACGTGCTGGAGGTGAACCCGCGCGCCTCGCGCACCGTGCCGTTCGTGTCCAAGGCCACGGGTCTGCCGCTCGCGAAGATCGCGGCGCGTGTCATGACCGGGCGCAAGCTCAAGCAGCTGGTGGGCGCGGTAGAACGCGTGCCGGCGTATTTCTCGGTGAAGGAGGCGGTATTCCCGTTCAACAAGTTCCCCGAAGCCGATCCGATCCTGGGGCCGGAAATGAAATCCACGGGCGAAGTCATGGGCACCGGGCGCACTTTCGGCGAGGCTTATGCCAAGGCGCAAAGCGCCTCGGGCGTGACGCTGCCGCGCAAGGGTGTGTGCTTCATCAGCGTGCGCGACCGCGACAAGAGCGGCGCGGTGCAGCTGGCGAAGAATCTCGTCGCGCGCGGCTTCGAGGTGCTCGCGACCACAGGCACGGCGGGCGCGCTCACCGAGGCGGGGGTCCCCTGCCGCCGCGTGAACAAGGTGCGCGAGGGGCGTCCGCACATCGTGGACATGATCAAGAACGACGAGATCGATCTTATCGTCAACACGACCGAGGGCAAGCAGGCCATTCGCGAGTCGAACTCGATTCGCCGCGAAGCGGTGCATCGGCGCGTCACCTACTACACGACGCTCGCGGCGGGACTGGCGACCTGTGAAGCCATGGACCACGTCGATGAGGTCGAGGTCAACCGGCTGCAGGACCTGCATCGCGAGGCGGTGAGCATATGATGCGCACGCCCATGACCCTGCGCGGCGCCGAGGCGCTGCGTGCGGAGCTCAAGCGCCTTAAGTCCGAGGCGCGCCCGAACGTGATCAAGGCGATTGCCGAGGCGCGTGGACACGGGGATCTGTCCGAGAACGCCGAGTACCACGCAGCGCGCGAGCAGCAGGGATTCATTGAAGGGCGCATCAAGGAAATCGAACACAAGCTGGCCAGCGCCGAGGTGATCGATCCGGCGCAGCTCACGCCCAACGGCCGGGTGGTGTTCGGTGCGGTCGTGGAGCTCGAGGACCAGGCTGACGGTGCGCGGGTGACCTATCAGATCGTCGGTGAGGACGAGGCGGACATCCGCCAGGGACGCATCTCGGTGAGCTCACCCATCGCCCGGGCGGTGGTCGGCAAGCGCGAGGCGGACGTGGTGGACGTGGCGGCCCCGGGGGGCACGCGCTCCTATGAGATCGTTGCAGTGCGCCTGAGCTAGTTCATCGGCACGCGCTAGGCGTCGGGGATTACGATGCGGGACAGGTCCGCGCGCGCGCGGTAGAAGACCGCGACGTTGCCGATGCGGTGCACGAGGAAACTGCGGGTCTTGACGGCGAGCGCGCTGAACAAGGCGTCGCGTGCTTCGCGGTCCCCGCCAGGGCCCTTCACCTTGATGAGTTCGTGGTCATGCAAGGCACGCTCGGCTTCCTGGGCTACACCGTCCGTGAGGCCGGCGTTGCCCATCCGCACGATGGGCTTCAGAGGGTGGGCCAGCCCGCGCAGGTGCCGGCGCTGGCGTTCCGAGAGCCCGACGGGGGCGGCGGCGGCTTTTTCCATCGACTCATTGTAAGAGGAACATGCGTGGCCTAGCAGCCTGTCGGACTGGCTGACCCAAAAACCTGGCAATGAGTAGCCGGCAAAAGCCGCGTCTTTTGCCGGCGGAAACGCAGCCCCGATCCGACAAATTCGCAGGAGCGAATTTGGCCGACCGAAGGTCGGCCCGCAGGGTGCCGGCCAGGGACCGGCCGGCACAAAAAGCGCCGCAGGCGACTTTTTCCCATCGACTAGGCACATTGAAGCAATGGCACGACGTTCCAAAAGCAGCGATCGGTGGCTCAAGGAGCACTTTGCCGACCCGTTCGTGCAGCGCGCGCAAACTGAAGGCTGGCGTTCACGGGCGGTATTCAAGCTCGAGGAAATCGACCGCCGTGAGCGGCTCCTGAAGCCCGGCGGGATCGTCCTTGATCTGGGAGCCGCGCCCGGCGCGTGGAGCCAGTATGCGCACCGCCGGGTGGGAGGCAGCGGCCGCGTGGTGGCGAGCGATATCCTGGCGATGCCTGAAATCCCGGGCGTGGAGTTCGTACGGGGGGACTTCCGCGAGGAGGCCGTGTTCGAGCAGATCCTGAAGCTGCTGCCCGCCGGCCAGGTGGATGTGGTGCTCTCGGACCTGGCGCCGAACCTCAGCGGCGTAGATGTAATCGACCAGCCCCGCGCGATGGATCTGGCGGAACTGGCTTTAGCGATGGCGGAGCGCGTCTTGAAGCCTAAGGGGCACGCCCTGATAAAGGTGTTCCAGGGTGCCGGGTTCCAGGAACTGGTACAGACGACGCGGGGAAAATTTATCCGCGTGAAACTGGTCAAACCCCTTGCATCCCGCGCCCGCAGCCCTGAGATGTACCTGCTGGCCATGCAGTATCGCTTGGTGTAGGTTGACCCGAGAGCCTGGAAAGCTGCGCGCTAAAAAGGACCGAAGCCCTTGAATGACCTGACAAAGAACATCCTGCTGTGGGTGGTGATCGTCACCGTCCTCCTGCTCGTGTTCAGCCGTTACATGCCCATCGTGGGGCAGCCCCAGGAGATCGCGTACTCGCAGTTCCTGGATGATGTTAAGCAGAGTCGCGTTGAGTCCGTGGTGCTGCAGGGCGAGATGATCTACGGCGTACACAAGGACAAGTCGCAATTCAAGGCCTACAACCCGGAGACTGATTTCACGGCCCTCATCGGCACGCTGGAGAAGGCGAACGTCGTGATCGAGGGGCGCCCGCCGAAGCAGCCGAGTATGTTCTGGCAGCTGGTGCTGCAAATGGCGCCGGCGCTGGTACTGATCCTGGTGTTCCTCTACATGCTGCGCCAGATGCAGGGTGCATCCGGCGGCCGTGGCGCCATGTCCTTCGGCAAGAGCCGCGCGCGCCTGCTGGGCGAGGACCAGGTGAATGTCACTTTCGCGGACGTCGCCGGCGTTGACGAGGCGAAGCAGGAAGTCGGCGAGATCGTCGACTTCCTCAAGGACCCGGGCAAATTCCAGAAGCTCGGCGGCAAGATCCCCAAGGGCGTGCTCATGGTGGGTTCGCCCGGAACCGGCAAGACCCTGCTGGCACGCGCCATTGCCGGCGAGGCCAAGGTGCCTTTCTTCACCATCTCCGGCTCCGACTTCGTCGAGATGTTCGTGGGCGTCGGTGCGTCCCGCGTGCGCGACATGTTCGAGCAGGCCAAGAAGCATGCGCCGTGCATCATCTTCATCGACGAAATCGATGCCGTCGGCCGGCATCGCGGCGCGGGACTCGGCGGCGGGCACGACGAGCGCGAACAGACGCTCAACCAGCTGCTGGTGGAAATGGACGGCTTTGAGGGCAACGAGGGCATCATCGTCATCGCTGCCACCAACCGCCCCGACGTACTCGATCCGGCGTTGCTGCGTCCCGGACGCTTTGATCGCCAGGTGGTGGTGCCGTTGCCAGACGTGCGCGGTCGCGAGCAGATTCTGCGCGTGCACATGCGGCGCGTGCCGCTCGCAGACGACGTCAAACCGGCGCTGATCGCGCGCGGCACGCCCGGCTTCTCCGGCGCGGATCTCGCCAACCTCGTCAACGAAGCGGCACTGTTCGCAGCGCGTGCCAACCGTCGCGTCGTCAGCATGGAGGAGTTCGAGCGCGCCAAGGACAAGATCATGATGGGCGCGGAACGGCGCTCCATGGTGATGAGCGAAGCCGAAAAGCGCATGACCGCCTACCACGAGGCGGGCCACGCCATCGTCGGCATGACGGTCCCGGAACATGATCCGGTCTACAAGGTGACCATCATTCCGCGTGGCCGCGCGCTCGGTGTTACGCAGTTCCTCCCCGAACAGGACCGCTACAGCTTCTCCAAGCGCCGCCTGGAGAGCGTAATCACGACACTGTTCGGCGGCCGTATCGCCGAGGAGCTGATTTTCGGGCCCGAGGCGGTCACCACCGGCGCGTCCAACGACATCGAGCGCGCCACCGAAGTGGCCCGCAACATGGTCACCAAGTGGGGTCTGTCCGACAAGCTCGGGCCGTTGACCTATTCGGAAGAGACCGGGGAGGTGTTCCTCGGCCGCAGCGTCACGCAGCACAAGCAGGTGTCGGATGTCACCGCGCATGCGATCGACGAGGAAATCCGTCACCTGATCGAGGCTAACTACAAGCGCGCGCGGGAGATTCTCACCTCCGCGCTCGACAGGCTGCACATCATGGCCGAAGCGCTCATCAAGTACGAAACGATCGGTGAGGACCAGCTCAAGGACATCATGGCCGGCAAGACGCCGCAACCGCCGGCGGACTGGGACGATACCCTTTCCAACAAGCCGCCCACATCGCCCGCTGAGGGGCCGGTCGCAGGCGGACCAGTGATACCGGCGGGGCAGCACTAGAGCAGCTCCCGCGAAGGCACGCGTGCGAGTGAAATAACGGATTTTCGGGGACGCCGTGAATCCGTCCCTGGAGGCTCCGGCAAAAACATCCTGTTTTTGACGGCCCCGAAAATCCGTTATTCCACTCGCCGCTGCGACTCATCGGTCTCGAACACTTAATGGTTACCCCGCCGGTTCAACTGCGCTGCGCCGATAAGACGGTGGATCTGTCCCAGCCGGTGGTAATGGGCGTGTTGAATGTCACGCCCGATTCGTTCTCCGACGGCGGGCGCTTTCTCTCGGTGGAGGCCGCGGTGGAGCAGGGCGTGCGCATGGCGGCCGAGGGCGCGGTGTTTATTGACGTCGGTGGCGAGTCGACGCGGCCGGGCGCGGCAGCGGTGGATGCAGAGGAGGAAGCGCGTCGCGTGCTGCCGGTCATCGAGCGGCTGCGTACCCGCACCGGCGCTGTGATCTCGGTCGACACCAGCAAGCCTGAGGTCATGCGGGCCGCCGCCGCGGCGGGCGCGGGGCTCATTAATGATGTGCGGGCGCTGCGGGAGCCTGCGGCGCTGGCAGCCGCCGTGCAATCGCGCTGCGCGGTGTGCCTCGTGCACATGCAGGGTGAACCGCGCACCATGCAGCACTCACCCCGCTACGACGACGTCGTGAACGAGGTGAGGACGTTCCTCGCGGCGCGCGCCCGCGCCTGCAGGGAAGCGGGCCTCGCCCCCGACCGCGTGCTCGTCGACCCGGGCTTCGGGTTTGGGAAAACCCTCGAACACAATCTGCAACTGCTGCGCCGCCTGCCGGAAATAGTGGCGGACGGGCTGTCCGTGCTGGTCGGGTTGTCGCGCAAATCAATGCTGGGCACACTCACTCACCGGCAGCCGGGCGAGCGCCTTGCCGGCAGCGTGGCGCTGGCCGTGATTGCCGCGCAGGCAGGTGCGCGCATCATCCGCGCCCACGACGTGGCGGCGACGGCGGATGCGCTCAGGGTCGTGGCGGCACTGCAGAGGGGAGGGTAAGGATTTGGCAAGGGCGTACTTCGGTACCGATGGCATCAGGGGCCGCGTCGGCGAGCACCCCATGACGGTGGACTTCGCGTTGCACCTGGCGAGCGCCGCGGCCCGCGTGCTGGCGCCGGAGGGCGGCACCGTGTTGATCGGCAAGGACACGCGCCTCTCCGGCTACATGTTCGAGTCGGCGCTCGAGGCAGGGTTTGTCGCCGCCGGCGTGAACGTCATGCTGATCGGCCCGCTGCCAACACCCGGCATTGCCTACATGACCCGCCGCTTCAACTGCGACTTCGGCATCGTCATCAGCGCCTCGCACAATCTCTACGACGACAACGGCATCAAGTTCTTCGACGCCTCGGGCGGCAAGTTGTCGGACGAACTCGAGGAACGCATCGAGGCGCAGCTGGCGGAGCCGCCACTGACGCGCGCTTCACGCAGCCTCGGACGCGCGACGCGCGCCGATCGCTCGCGCCTGTTCTACCAGGAATTCTGTGCCTCCACGATGCCGCCGGATGTGGACCTGTCGGGTCTGAAGATCGTGATCGATTGCGCCAACGGCGCGGCCTATAAGGTGGCGCCACGGATTCTCGCCGACCTGGGCGCGGAGATCGTGCCGGTAGGGTGCTCGCCGAACGGCCGCAATATCAACGACGGCTGCGGTTCGACCGCCCCGGATCTGCTGCAGCTCACGGTGCCGGGCGTCCGTGCGCACGTCGGGCTCGCGCTCGACGGTGACGGTGACCGGCTCGTCATGGCCGATCATCTGGGGCGCATCGTGGACGGCGATCAGATTCTGTACGTCATGGCACGTGCGCTCAAGCAGGCAGGAACGCTGCGCGGGCCGGTGGTCGGCACGGTGATGAGCAATCTCGGTCTCGAGGTGGCGCTGCGCGCGGCCGGCATTGAGTTTCGGCGCGCCGCGGTTGGCGATCGCTACGTGCTGGCGATGTTGCGCGAAACCCAGGGCATCCTCGGCGGCGAAGCCTCGGGCCACATCCTGTGCCTCGACAAGACCACGACGGGCGACGGGCTGGTGAGCGCGTTGCAGGTGCTGGCGGTCATGAAGCAGACCGGCCGCTCGCTGGCGGAGCTGACCGCCGGGATGCAGAAATTCCCGCAGGTGCTGCTCAACGTGAAGGTGGCGCAACGCTACGATCCGGTCGCCGTGCCGGCCGTGCAGCAGGCCGTGGCGCGCATTGAGCAGCGTCTCGGCGGTGACGGCCGCGTGGTATTGCGGGCCTCGGGAACGGAGCCGGTGATCCGCGTCATGGTGGAAGGGCGCGACGAAGCTGCGACGCGCGCAGCCGCCAATGAACTCGCCGACATTATCAAAGGCATCGCGGGCTGACACTCCGTAGACCGGCGCGCACGTGGGCGCCGCCGCTGACAGGCCCGGAGGCGAGCGAAAAACGCTTGTTTCGGGGCCGTCAGCGACAGGGATGTCGCTGCCGGAGGCTCCATGAATGGATTCACGGCGTCCCCGAAACAAGCGTTTTTTGATCGACTCAGGGGCTTTCCCCCCATGCGGCACACAGCATTGCGCCGCCTCCCTCACATGGCTATGATCCCGCGCCCTTTGCGGGGTCAGGCGGCTCGTGCCGCTGCCATTCGAGGTTCACTCATGCGTCGCCCCATCGTCGCGGGAAACTGGAAGATGCACGGATCGCGCAGCGAAAATGCGCGGCTCGTAGAGGACCTACTGGCTCACAGCGCCGCCGCGCCGGCGGCGACCTGCGTGCTGTGCCCGCCGTTCGTGTACCTGCAGGAAGTCGCGCGCCTGCTGCGCGACTCTGCGTTGAGCCTCGGCGGCCAGGACGTCTGTGCGGATGTGCAGGGCGCCTTCACGGGGGAAGTTTCGGCCGCCATGCTGAAGGACGTCGGCTGCGAGTACGTGATCGTCGGCCACTCCGAGCGGCGGTTGCTGTACCGCGAGAGCGACCAGATGGTGGCGCGCAAGTTTGCCGCCGCGCATGCCAGGGGACTCATCCCGATCCTGTGCGTCGGCGAGCAGCTCGCGGATCGGGATGCCGGACGGACGCAGGAAATTGTCGCGCGGCAGCTCGAGGTGGTTCTGGAACTGTCCGGCGCGGGGGCCCTGGAGCACGGCGTCGTGGCCTACGAGCCCGTGTGGGCCATCGGCACCGGACGCAACGCCGCACCCGAGCAGGCGCAGGACGTGCACGCGTTCATCCGCGCCCGGATAGCCGCCCGGGATGCTAGAATTGCCGCTGCCACACGCATTGTTTATGGCGGCAGTGTCAAGGCCGGTAATGCGGCAGAACTGTTCGCCATGCCGGATGTAGACGGCGGTCTGATCGGTGGCGCCTCGCTCAAGGCTGATGAGTTCCTGACAATCCTGGCCGCAGCCGGACCGGGAAAGTAGGTATTTTCCGATGTTACGTACGATTCTGACCATTGTGCAGTGGGCTTCGGCGTTCGCGATCATTGGCCTGGTACTGCTTCAGCGCGGCAAAGGCGCGGACGCCGGGGCCGGGTTCGGCGCTGGTGCTTCGGGCACGGTGTTCGGCGCCCGCGGTGCGAGCACCGCCATGTCGCGCGCCACCGCGATTTTCGCTGCCATCTTCATGATCAACAGTCTGGCGCTCGCCTACACGGGCACGCGCACGGCCGAGGCGCAGCAGAAGACGATTCTCGATGAGGTCGCGGCCGGCAAGAGGCCCGCGCCGGCCGCCGGCACCTCAGCGCCGCTCACGCCCCCGGTCTCCACGCCGACCCCGGCGCCTGCTGCAGCGCCCGCTGCGAGCCCGGCTCCGGCACCGGCGCCGAAATAAAGGCGTCAGCTCGTCCGCGGATTTTAATGTTGCCGACGTGGTGAAACTGGTAGACACACTAGCTTGAGGGGCTAGCGCCGCAAGGCGTGTCGGTTCGAATCCGACCGTCGGCACCAAATCGACTGTTGCGCTGCTACAATGCGATTCCAGGGGGCAGATCGGAAGCTTGATCTGCCTTTTTTGCACCTCAATTCGCATGCTGTCGAACTATCTGCCCATCCTGATCTTCCTGGTGATCGCCGCGGGCCTCGCCGTGGTGCTGCTCGTGCTCGGCACCAGCATTGGTTACTACTTCACCCGCTCGCGCGGGGACCGCGCCAAGCTCTCGCCTTACGAATGCGGCTTCGAGGCCTTCGAAGACAGCCGCATGAAATTCGACGTGCGCTATTACCTGGTCGCGATCCTGTTCATCGTCTTTGACCTCGAGATCGCGTTCCTGTTTCCGTGGGCGGTGGCCTTGAACAAGATCGGCCTCGCGGGACTGCTCGCGATGGGCATCTTCCTCGCAATCCTGGTCGTGGGATTCATCTACGAGTGGAAGAAGGGGGCGCTCGAATGGGACTAGAGGCCGACGGCCCGGAGAGCTTCGCGCAGCGCGGCTTTGTCACCACGCAGGTGGACAGTCTCGTCAACTGGGCGCGCACCGGTTCCCTGTGGCCTATGACCTTCGGACTCGCGTGCTGCGCGGTGGAGATGATGCACGCCGGCGCCTCGCGCTACGACCTGGATCGTTTCGGCGTGGTGTTTCGTCCGAGTCCGCGCCAGTCCGACGTCATGATCGTGGCCGGGACGCTGGTCAACAAGATGGCGCCGGCGCTGCGCAAGGTCTACGACCAGATGGCTGAGCCGCGCTGGGTCATCTCCATGGGCTCATGCGCGAACGGCGGCGGTTACTATCATTATTCTTACGCGGTCGTACGTGGCTGTGATCGTGTGGTACCTGTTGACGTATACGTGCCCGGCTGTCCGCCGACGGCCGAGGCGCTGGTCTACGGGATCATCCAGCTGCAGAAGAAAATTGCGCGCACCAGCGCGATCGCAAGCTGAAGCGACAATGGAGTGGTTCACTTGAGCGAGCTCATCGAAGCTCTCGCCGCGAAGGTTGATACACAGCTGTCGGGCCAAGTGCGGCGCGTGGCCGCGCTCGCCGCGGAACTCTCGTACGAGACCGACGCTGCCGCGCTCCTTGGTGTATGCCGCACGCTGCGCGAGGCTCCGGAGCTCAGATTCGAGATGCTCATGGACCTGTCCGGGTTGGACTACCTGCACTACGGGCGCGACGAGTGGCAGACCGATACGGCAACGTTTTCCGGATTCAGCCGCGGGCGCCTCGCGCCTACCGATCCACCCGATCCGGACGAAGCCGGCCGCTTCGCGGTGGTCTACAACCTCCTGTCCATCAGCCACAACCAGCGGCTGCGGCTCAAAGTGAAATGCCCGGACACCGCCGAACCGGTCGTGGACTCGGTGGTGGACGTGTGGGCGAGCGCCAACTGGTTCGAGCGCGAGGCCTTCGATCTGTACGGGATCCTGTTCCGTGGGCACCCGGATCTGCGGCGCCTGCTCACGGACTACGGCTTCATCGGGCATCCCTTCCGCAAGGACTTTCCACTCTCGGGTAATGTGGAAGTGCGGTACGACCCGGATAAGAAGCGCGTCGTCTATCAGCCCGTGAGCATCGTGCCGCGGGTGCTGGTGCCTAAGGTCATCCGTCACGACCATCGCTACGAGCCGGCGCTCAGGGACAAGCAGGAGCCGCGCTGATGTCCGCCACACCCGCAACCGAGATCCGCAACTACACCATGAACTTTGGTCCGCAGCATCCTGCGGCCCACGGTGTACTGCGGCTGGTGCTGGAGATGGACGGCGAGGTCATCAAGAAGGCCGACCCGCACATCGGCCTTCTGCACCGCGGTACCGAGAAGCTCGCGGAATCCAAGCCCTTCAACCAGTCCATCGGTTACATGGACCGGCTGGATTACGTCTCGATGATGTGCAACGAGCACGCCTACGTGCTCGCCATCGAGCGGCTGCTGGGCATCGCCCCGCCCGAACGTGCGCAGTACGTGCGGGTGATGTTCGATGAGATTACGCGCATCCTGAACCACCTCATGTGGCTCGGTGCGCACGGACTCGATATCGGTGCGATGACGGTGTTCCTCCTGTGCTTCAAGGAGCGCGAGGAACTCATGGACGTGTACGAGGCGGTGTCCGGGACCCGCATGCACGCGACCTATTACCGCCCCGGCGGCGTGTACCGCGACCTGCCGGACTCGATGCCGAAGTACAAGGCCTCCAGGTGGCGCTCGGAGAAGGACGCGGCGCGCATGAACGAGGCGCGCGCCGGCACCATGCTGGATTTCATCCAGGCTTTCACGGAAGCGTTTCCGGCGGCGGTCGACGACTACGAAACGCTGCTCACCGACAACCGCATCTGGAAGCAGCGCACCGTGAACATAGGTGTCGTGAGCCCTGAGCGCGCCATGCAGCTGGGCTTTTCGGGCCCGATGCTGCGCGGCTCGGGCATCGAGTGGGATCTGCGCAGGAAGCAACCGTACGAAGTCTATGAGCGCATGGATTTCGACATCCCGGTGGGCGTGAACGGCGATTGCTACGACCGCTACCTGGTGCGCGTCGAGGAGATGCGGCAGTCGAATCGCATCGTGCGTCAGTGTGTGGAGTGGCTGCGCGCGCACCCCGGTCCGGTGATGATCGATGATCGCAAAGTGCGACCGCCGAGCCGCGAGCACATGAAGGAGGACATGGAGTCCCTGATCCATCACTTCAAGTTCTTCACCGAAGGCTACGACGTGCCGCTGGGCGAGACGTACGCCGCCGTGGAAGCCCCCAAGGGCGAGTTCGGGATTTACCTGGTGTCCGACGGCGCCAACAAGCCCTATCGGCTGAAGTGCCGCGCGCCGGGATTTCCGCACCTCGCCGCGCTCGAGGAGATGTGCCGCGGCCACATGCTCGCGGACGTGGTGGCCATCATCGGCACCCAGGACATCGTATTCGGGGAAATTGACCGGTGAACATCGAGGATGAAGCCACCACCGGCGCGATCGCAGACGCCAGCAAGGTGAGCCTGCTGTCGCAGCACACGCGCGCGGAAATCGATCACTGGGTGGCGAAGTTCCCGCCCGGGCGGCAGCGCTCGGCGTGCATCGGCGCGCTGCGCGCCGCGCAGGAGCAGAACAACGGCTACCTGACGGGCGAGCTGATGGATGCGATCGCCGAGTACCTGAAGCTGCCGCCGATCCAGGTGTACGAGGTGGCGAGCTTTTACTCGATGTTCGAAACCCACCCGTGCGGGCGCCATCACGTCAGCATATGCACCAACATTTCCTGCATGCTGAACGGCGCCGAGGACCTGGTCGCGCACGCGCAGAAGAAACTCGGCATCAAGCTGAACGAAAGCACCGCCGACGGGCGCATTTTTCTCAAGCAGGAAGAAGAGTGCCTGGCGGCCTGCACCGGTGCGCCGATGATGATGGTGGACCACGTGTTTCACGAGCACCTGACCACGCAGCTGCTCGATGAGATTCTGGATGAGCTGAAGTGAGCGCGGCAGTGGCGGACTACGCCGACAAGATGAATCTCACGGTGTTCGAGCCTTTGAAGCTCGAACGCCCGTGGACGCTCGCCACCTACCGCAGCATCGGCGGTTACGAGGTATGGGAGCGGCTGCTGAAGGACAAGCCGGAGCGCGGCACGCTCATCGACCAGGTCAAGGCTTCGGGACTGCGCGGCCGCGGTGGCGCCGGGTTTCCCACCGGCACCAAGTGGAGCTTCATGCCGCGCAACTCGCCGGCGCAGAAGTACCTGGTGTGCAATTCCGATGAGAGCGAGCCGGGCACCTGCCACGACCGCGATATCCTGCGCTATAACCCGCACGCGCTCATCGAGGGGCTGGCGATCGCCGCCTACGCCACCAACACCACAGTCGCCTACAACTACATCCGCGGCGAGTTCCTGGGCGAGCCGGTGCCGCGTTTCGAGGCGGCGCTCGCGGAGGCCTACGCGGCCGGACTGCTCGGCAAGAACATCAAGGGCAGCGGCATCGATTTCGACCTGTATACCTACGTCGGCGCCGGCGCCTACATCTGCGGCGAGGAGACGGCGCTGCTCGACTCGCTCGAGGGCAAGCCCGGCAAGCCGCGCTTCAAGCCGCCGTTTCCGGCCAATTTCGGCCTCTACGGCGCGCCCACGACCATCAACAACACACTGAGCTTCGCCTCCGTGCCGACCATCCTGCGCAAGGGCCCGGCGTGGTTCGCGGGACTCGGGCCCGCCAACTCCGGCGGCACGATGATTTACTCCATCTCCGGACACGTGGAGAAGCCGCGCAATATCGAGCTGCCGATGGGCATCCCGTTCGCGGATCTTCTGGCGCTGTGCGGCGGGGTCCGCGGCGGGCGCAAGTTGAAGGCGGTGATACCCGGCGGGGTCTCGGTGCCGGTGGTGCCCGGGGAGATCATGCTGAAGACCAACATGGACTATGACTCCGTGAAGGCCGCAGGCTCCGCACTCGGCACCGGCGCGGCCATTGTCATGGACGAGACCACCTGCATGGTGCGGGTGCTGGAGCGCATTTCGCGCTTCTACATGTCCGAGTCCTGCGGCCAGTGCACGCCGTGCCGCGAGGGCACGGGCTGGATGAACCGGCTGTTGAAGCGCGTGCTCGCCGGCCAGTCGCGGCGTGAGGAGCTCAACCTGCTGCTCGACGTCGCCAACCGCATCGAGGGACACACCATCTGTGCCTTCGGGGATGCTTCCGCCTGGCCGGTACAGAGCTTCCTGAAACATTACCGCCACGAGTTTGAATACATGATCGATCACGGCGGGCGCAGTCTCGTCGCGGCACCCCTAGGAGCGCAGGCGGCGTAACTCATGGCGGACGACCAGGTCAACATCGAGATCGACGGCGTGCCGGTGAAGGCGCGCAAGGGCGACATGATCATCCGCGCCACGGACGCGCATGGCGCCTACGTGCCGCGCTTCTGCTATCACGAGAAGCTCTCGATCGCGGCCAACTGCCGCATGTGCCTGGTGGAGGTCGAGAAGGCGCCCAAGCCGCTGCCGGCCTGTGCGACTCCGGTGGCCGAGGGCATGAAGATCTTCACCAAGTCCCCGCGCGCCATCGGCGCGCAGCGCGCGACCATGGAGTTCCTGCTCATTAATCATCCGCTCGATTGCCCGATCTGCGACCAGGGCGGGGAGTGCGAGCTGCAGGACCTCGCCGTGGGCTTTGGTCGCGACGTGTCGCGCTACAACGAGGGCAAGCGCTCGGTCGAGGACGAGAACCTGGGTCCCCTCATCGCCACCGACATGACGCGCTGCATCCACTGCACGCGCTGCATCCGCTTCACCCAGGAGATTGCCGGCATCCAGGAGCTCGGCATGATCGGCCGCGGTGAGCACATGAAGGTGCGCACTTATATAGAGGGCACGGTCAACCACGAGCTGTCGGGCAATGTCATCGACCTGTGCCCGGTGGGCGCGCTGGTCTCCAAGCCCTACCGCTTCAGCGCGCGCGCCTGGGAGATGAGCTCGATGCCGCTGATCGCGCCCCACGATGGCATGGGGAGCAACCTCTTCGGTCACGTGCTGCGCGGGCGCCTGATGCGCGTGGTGCCGCGCGAGAACGAGTCCATCAACGAGACCTGGATTTCCGATCGCGACCGCTTCAGCTACGAGGGGGTTTACAGTCCCGACCGCCTGGAGCACCCGCTGGTGCGCGCGGGCGCCGAGTTGAAGGAAACGGGCTGGGAAAGCGCGCTCATGCAGGTCGCGGAAGGGCTGAAGGCGCGGGCGGCGGAACTGGGGGTCCTGGTGAGCAGCTGCGCCACCGTCGAGGAGCTGTATCTCGCCGCGCGCATCACCCGGGGACTTAAGTCCCACAACATCGATCACCGCCTGCGGCAGCGCGACTTTCGCGATCAGGCCGCGGATCCGGTATTCCCGGGACTCGGCATGCGCATCGCGGATGTCGATGCGCTCGATGCGCTCCTCGTCATCGGCTCGAACCTGCGCCGCGAAGCGCCGATCCTGGCACACCGTGTGCGCAAGGCGACCGCGCATGGCGCGCAGGTGGCGATGCTGAACCCCGCGCTCTTCCCGTATCTGTTCCCGGTCAGGACCTACCTGACGTCGGCGCCGGCGGAGCTGGTCGCGGATCTCGCCGCGCTGCTCGCTGCCGCGGCCGCGGCTACCGGTAAGGCCGTGCCGGCGCACCTGGCTGCGGTGGTGAATGCCGCGCGCGTCACCGATGCGCACCGCGCCGCGGCGCAGGTACTTGCCGCGGACGGCAGGCGCGCCGTATGGCTCGGTGCGCTGGCCGCGCGGCATCCGCAGTTTGCCGACCTGCGCGCCCTCGCCGCCGCGCTCGCGCAGCTCACCGGAGCCTCGCTCGGTCGCATCACCGAGGGTGGCAACGCTGCCGGCGCCTACCTCGCCGGTGCGATCCCGCATCGCGAGGCCGGGAACAAGGCCGTATCCCAGCCGGGACTCCCGGCACGCGACATGCTGCACAAGCCGCTGCGCGCCTACGTCCTGATCGGCGGCATCGAGCCCTCGATTGACGCGCTGGATCCGCAGAGTCTCGCCATGATCGCCAGGGCCGAGCTGGTCGTCGCCATCACGCCGTTCGCGAGCGAGGAATTGCGGCGCGTCGCGCACGTGATGTTACCCATGGGCACCTTTGCCGAAACCTCCGGCACCTACGTGAACTGCGAGGGTGTGTGGCAGTCGCAGAGCGGCGCCGCGCTGCCGGTGGGCGAGGCGCGCCCGGGCTGGAAGATCCTGCGGGTGCTCGGCAACCTGCTGAATCTTGAGGGCTTCGACTACCAGTCCTCGGAAGAGGTGCTGAAGGAAGTGCGCCAGGCGTGTGCGGCCGTGGTGCCGGCGCCCTACCAGGGTACGCACGCGGTGACGGCGCTGACGCGTACCGCGCAGGGCGCGCGCGCCGGAGACGCCGCGACGGGCAGCGCACTTATCGATGTCCCGATGTACCAGGTTGACGCCCTGGTGCGCCGCTCGCCGTCGCTGCAGAAAACGCGCGAAGGCCGTACGCCGGCGGCGAGCTACTGAGGGCGACGGGTTCCTGATGCACAAGCTCAGCAACATCTGGCTCGCGCTCCCGGACTATGGGCAATCCACGGTATGGATCCTCGTCATCACCGTGGTGCTGATCGTCAGCGTGGCGCTGCTCACCCTGTGGGAGCGCAAGGTAATCGGCTGGATGCAGCTGCGCCGCGGGCCCAACCGGGTGCGCATTTTCGGTCTCGCACCCGGACTCGGGCAGCCGTTTGCGGACGTCCTCAAGCTCCTCATGAAAGAGGTCGTCGTTCCGACGAAATCCAACAAGTTCCTGTTCCGTCTCGCGCCCGTGATCACGCTGGTGCCGGCGTTCGCAGCCTGGGCGGTGATTCCGCTCTCCCCGACGGTGGTGGTTTCGAAGGCGGACGCGGGCCTCCTCTACCTGCTGTCGCTCACCTCAATGGGGGTATACGGCGTCATCATTGCCGGCTGGGCGGCGAACTCGAAATACGCGTTCCTCGGCGCCATGCGCTCGGCGGCGCAGATGGTCGCCTACGAGATCGCCATGGGCTTTGCGCTGGTCGGCGTCCTCATGGCCACGGGTAGCATGAATCTCGGCACCATCGTGCGGACCCAGGAGGGTGGGCTCGGGTCGTGGAATTGGTTCTGGCTGTTCCCGCTGTTCGTGGTGTACTTCATTTCCGGCGTCGCGGAAACCAACCGCGCGCCGTTCGACGTCGCCGAGGGCGAGTCGGAAATCGTCGCCGGCTTTCACGTCGAGTACTCAGGCATCGCGTTCGCGCTGTTCTTTCTCGCCGAGTACGCGAACATGATCCTGATCTCGACCCTGACCGCGGTGTTCTTTTTCGGCGGCTGGCAGGGCCCGCTGGAAGGTTACCCGGGACTTGCCGCCGCGCCCTGGTGGCTCGCGTGGCTCGGCGCGCCGAGTTTCCTGTGGCTGTTCCTCAAGGTGTTTTGTCTCGTGTTTCTGTTCCTGTGGTTCCGGGCGACGTTTCCGCGCTACCGCTACGACCAGATCATGCGCCTGGGGTGGAAGGCGCTGATCCCGGTGACGCTGGTATGGATCGGCGTGGAAATGCTGCTCGCCACCTATCACATCGGGCCGTGGTCGCGGCCCTGGTTTCATTGACGGGACGAAGCGATGGCCATGAATCCGTTCAAGACTTTCCTGCTGCCGGAGCTCCTGCAGGGCTTGTGGCTGACGCGGCGCACACTCTTCTCAAACAAGACCACGCTCAACTACCCGGAAGAGAAGACCCCGCAGTCACCGCGCTTCCGCGGCCTGCACGCGCTGCGCCGTTATGCCAACGGCCAGGAGCGCTGCATTGCCTGCAAGCTGTGCGAGGCGGTGTGTCCGGCGGTGTGCATTACCATCGACTCGGAAGTCGGGCCCGACGGCACACGCCGCACCTCCCGGTATGACATCGACCTCTTCAAGTGCATCTACTGCGGCTTCTGCGAGGAGGCCTGCCCGGTGGACGCCATCGTGCTCACCCGCATCCACGAGTACCACATGGAAAAGCGCGGTGAGAACATCATGAGCAAGGACAAGCTGCTCGCGGTCGGGGATCGCTATGAGGCGATGATCGCCGCCGACCGCGCGGCGGATGCGCCTTTCCGATGAGCGCGTGGGCCAACACTGCCGCAGCGGGAGGATACGCATGCTGATCCAGGTGCTGTTCTACCTCTTCGGCACCATCCTGGTGCTGGCCGCGGTCGGGGTCATCGTCTTCCGCAACCTCGTGTTCTCGGCGCTGGCGCTGGTCCTGTGCTTCATCACTTCGGCGGCGATCTGGTTGCTGATCGAAGCGGAGTTTCTCGCGGTAGTGCTGGTACTGGTGTACGTCGGCGCCGTGATGGTGCTGTTCCTGTTCGTGGTGATGATGCTCGACATCAACCTTGCGGAGCTGCGCCAGGGTTTCACGCGCTTCGCCTGGCTCGGCTGGCTGACGGCGCTTGCCGTAATCGCGGAAATCGTGGGCGTGGTGTGGGCGCGCGGCGGACTCGGGATCGACGCGAGCCGCGGTGGTGTGGCGAGTGCCGCCGATTACAGCAACACGCTCGCACTCGGGAGCATCCTCTACACGCACTACGCCTATCCGCTGGAGCTTGCGGCCATGCTGCTGCTGGTGGCGATCGTGGCAGCCATCACCCTCACCATGCGCCGCCGCGCGGGGCTCAAGTACCAGGACATCAGCGCGCAGGTGGCCGTGCGCAGCGCCGATCGCGTGCGCATCGTGAAGATGGCATCGGAGAAGCGCCCATGATCACGCTGGCGCAGCTGCTGACGCTTTCCGGAATCCTGTTTTCACTGGCGGTGGCGGGGGTTTTTCTTAACCGCAAGAACGTCATCCTGCTGCTCATGTGTGTCGAGCTGATACTGCTCGCCGCCAACTTCAACTTCATCGCCTTTGCGCGCTATCTGGGTGACCTGCACGGGCAGATATTCGTGTTCTTCATTCTCACGGTGGCGGCGGCCGAATCGGCGATCGGGCTGGCGATCCTGGTAGTGCTGTTCCGCGAGCGCCGCAGCATCAACGTTGAAGACCTGAACACGCTGAAAGGCTGAGCGCTCCCGCCATGAACCCGACGCTGCTACTCGCCATTCCGGTCCTGCCGCTCGCGGCGGCCCTTATCGCCGGCCTCGGCGGCCGCGTGATCGGGCGCGCCGGGGCGCATACGGTCACCTGTCTTGCGGTGGGGATTTCCTGCGCCCTGTCGGTCGTTGTCTTGAAGCAGATCTACTGGGACGGTGTACCGACCTACGACGCGCCGGTCTATACGTGGCTGGTGAGCGATGGCATGCACATGCAGGTCGGCTTCCTCGTCGACCGCCTCACCGCTCTCATGATGGTGGTAGTGACCTTCGTGTCGCTGTGCGTGCATGTCTACACCATTGGCTACATGGCCGACGACGACGGCTACACGCGCTTCTTCAGCTACATTTCGCTGTTCACCTTTTCGATGCTCATGCTCGTGATGTCGAACAACTTCATGCAGCTGTTCTTCGGCTGGGAAGCGGTGGGGATGGTGTCGTACCTGCTGATCGGCTTCTGGTACACGCGCCCCAGCGCGATCGTCGCCAGTCTCAAGGCGTTCATCGTCAACCGCATCGGCGACTTCGGTTTCGTGCTCGGCATCGCCGGCATTGCCTACTTCACGCACTCGCTTAGCTATCGCGATGCATTTGCAGCTGCGCCGCAGATGGCACACGCACTCCTGCCCTTCACCGCGAACTCGAACGTCGAGGCGCTGACCCTCATCTGCATCTGCCTGTTCATCGGCGCCATGGGCAAGTCCGCCCAGGTGCCGCTGCACGTATGGCTGCCGGACTCGATGGAAGGCCCGACGCCGATCTCGGCCCTGATCCATGCCGCCACCATGGTGACGGCCGGCATTTTCATGGTGGCGCGCATGTCGCCGCTGTTCGAGTACTCGGAAGGCGCGCTGTCGTTCGTGCTGGTGATCGGAGCGACTACGGCGTTCTTCATGGGCCTCCTGGGAGTGGTGAACAACGACATCAAGCGCGTCATCGCCTACTCGACGCTGTCGCAGCTCGGCTATATGACGGTGGCGCTCGGAGTGTCCGCCTATGGGGCGGCGATCTTTCACCTCATGACGCATGCCTTCTTCAAGGCGCTGCTGTTCCTCGCCGCCGGCTCGGTCATCATCGGGATGCATCACGAGCAGGACATGCGCAAGATGGGCGGGCTCGCGAAATACATGCCCATCACCGCCGTGACCTTCTGGATCGGCGCTCTGGCGCTCATCGGCACGCCGTTCTTCTCCGGCTTTTATTCCAAGGACGCGATCATCGAGGCGGTCGGCGCCTCGCACCGCTTCGGAAGCGGCTACGCTTACTGGTGCGTGCTGTGCGGGGTGTTCGTCACCGCGCTGTATACCTTCCGCATGCTGTTCCTGACGTTCCACGGCCCGGAGCGCTTCCGCGAGGCGGCGCACGCCGGCGCGGCGCACCCCGAACCGGAGCACGATGAGCACGCTCACGGCGGTGACCCGCACGAGAGCCCGGCGGTGGTGTGGTTGCCGCTGGTCGCGCTGGCCATCCCCTCGGTGATCATCGGCGCTCTCACCGTGGGGCCGGTGCTCTTTGGCAGCTACTTCGGGGCTTCGATCTTCGTACTGCCGCGCAACAACGTGATCGGCGCGGTCGGGGCTGAATTCACGGGACCCATGCAGACGGCGCTGCACGGACTTGCGGCGCTGCCGTTCTGGTTTGCGCTCGCCGGAGTGGTGACCGCATGGGCGTGTTTCCTCTACCGGCCGGCATGGGCGGACGCGATCGCGCAGCGTTTCCGCTGGCTGCAGACGCTTCTCGTACAAAAGTACTACTTCGACTGGTTCAACAAGAACGTGATCGCCGCGCTCACGCGCGGCATCGGGCTCGGGCTGTGGAAGGGCGGCGACCAGATGCTCATCGACGGCGTGATGGTTAACGGCACTGCCGATGCGGTGGGGCGATTAGGCGGCCTGATGCGGCGCGTGCAGTCGGGTTACCTCTACAGCTACGCCTTCTGGATGATGATCGGGCTGGCGGTCCTGCTCGGCTGGTTTCTGACGCGCACTTAAGCTTCGCCAAAGTAACAAGAATGCACGATCTGCTGTCGATCCTGATCTGGCTGCCCATCGCCGCGGGCGTGGCCGTCATGCTGCTCGGTGACCGCAACATTGCCGCCGGGCGCTGGGTGGCGCTCCTGGGCTCGCTCGCGACGCTCGCGCTGACTGTGCCGCTGTGGACGCACTTCAACACCAACACCGCGGACCTGCAGTTTTCGCAGCTGCTGCCGTGGATCCCGCGATTCAGGGCGTACTACGGTCTCGGCGTCGATGGCATTTCGATGCCGCTCATCGTGCTCACGGCGTTCATGACTGTACCGGTGGTGATCGCCGGCTGGAGCGTGATCGAGGCGCGGCCGGCGCAGTACTTCGCGGCCTTCCTCATCATGGAAGGCCTGATGATCGGGGTGTTCGCGGCAACCGACGCGCTGCTCTTCTACTTCTTCTGGGAGGCGATGCTGATTCCGATGTTCCTGATCATCGGCATCTGGGGCGGCCCGCGGCGCGTCTACGCCACCATCAAGTTCTTCCTGTACACGTTCCTGGGCTCGGTGTTCATGCTGGCGGCGCTCATCTACATGTACGTGAAGGCGGGGGACTACTCGATCGCGAGCCTGCAGGCACTGCCACTGACACTCCTCGAGCAGCGTTGGATTTTCGTCGCCTTCTTTCTGGCCTTTGCGGTCAAGGTGCCGATGTTTCCGGTGCACACCTGGCTGCCGGATGCGCACGTCGAAGCCCCTACCGGGGGCTCGGTGATCCTCGCGGCCATCATGCTGAAAATGGGCGGCTACGGCTTCCTGCGTTTCAGCCTGCCCATCACGCCGGATGCCAGCCGTGAGCTCGATCTGGTGGTGATCGCGCTGTCGCTGATTGCCGTGATCTACATCGGTTTCGTAGCGCTCGTGCAGCAGGACATGAAGAAGCTGATCGCCTATTCCTCGATCGCCCACATGGGCTTCGTAACACTCGGCGCGTTCGTCATCTACGAGATCGTGCGCAATACCGGCAGCCTGAGCGGCGCCGGCATGGGCATGGATGGCGCCATGGTGCAGATGATCTCCCATGGTCTGATCTCCGGGGCGCTGTTCCTGTGTGTCGGCGTGCTCTACGACCGTATGCACAGTCGCCTGATCGCCGACTACGGCGGTGTGGTCAACACCATGCCGATATTTGCCGCCTTCATGGTGCTGTTTGCGCTCGCCAACACGGGACTGCCCGGTACCTCCGGGTTTGTTGGTGAGTTCCTGGTGATCATCGCCAGCTTCAGGGCGAGCTTCTGGTACGCGTTCCTCGCGGCGGTGACGCTGGTGCTCGGCGCCGCCTACACGCTGTGGCTGGTGAAACGCGTGGTGTTCGGTCCGGTGGCTAATGCCAGGGTGGCGGCGCTCAAGGATGTGAACGGTCGCGAATTCCTGGTGCTGGGCGCGCTCGCCGTCGCGGTGCTGGTGGTTGGGCTGTGGCCGGCGCCGCTGCTGAGGGTCCTGCAACCCACCATCCATCACCTGGTCATCCAGGCGAGCGCCACCAAGCTATGAGTGCCGATGCGGTCATGAGCTGGTCGAGCGTTGCCCCGGCGGTCGGGGAAATCTGGCTGGCGGTGGCGATTTGCTACGTGCTGCTGGTGGACGTGTTCGCGGGCGAGCGGCACCGCGGACTCACGCCCACTCTCACGCTGGTGGTGCTGGCGGCGGGAGCGGCGCTCATCGTGACCTGCGGGCACGTCACGCAGCGCACGCTGCTTTTCAACGGGCTGTACATCGCCGATGAACTCGGCTTCGTGCTGAAGCTCGCGGCGCTGCTGGTGCTGGCGGTGGCGCTTCTGTATTCGCGCGCATACCTCGAAAACCGCAACATCCTGCGCGGCGAGTACTACGTGCTGGCGCTCACCGCGCTGCTCGGGATCTTCGTGCTGATATCCGCCAACAGCCTGCTGACCGTATACCTCGGGGTGGAGCTCTTGGCGCTGTCGGTGTACGCGATGGTGGCCTTCGACCGCGACTCGGGGGTGAGCGCCGAGGCCGCCATGAAGTACTTCGTGCTCGGCGCGATCGCCTCCGGGGCGCTCCTGTACGGCATGTCGCTGATCTATGGGCTCACCGGCACACTGGATCTCACGCAGATCGCTGCACGCCTGCATGCGCCTCTTAGTCCTGGCGTGATCCTCGGCCTCACGTTCATCGTCGTCGCGGTTGCCTTCAAGCTCGGGGCGGTGCCGTTCCACATGTGGCTGCCCGACGTGTACGAAGGCGCACCCACGAGCGTGACGCTTTTCATCGGCACGGTACCGAAGATCGCCTACTTCGCGCTCACCCTGCGCCTGCTGGCCTACGGTCTTGCGGGCACCGAGGCACAGTGGTCGCAGATGCTGGCCGCGCTCGCGGTGCTGACACTCGTGGTCGGCAACGTGGTGGCGATCGTGCAGACGAATCTGAAGCGCCTGCTCGCCTATTCGACCATCGCGAATGTGGGTTTTATCGTCCTGGGTTTCGTCGCCGGCACGCCGGATGGCTACGCGGCGGCGCTCTTCTACACGCTGGCGTATGTGCTGGTCGCGCTCGGCTCATTCGGCGTGATCCTGCTTGCCGGCTCCAAGGGCTTCGAGGCGGACCGGCTCGATGACTACAAGGGCCTGTACCAGCGCGATCCGCTGCTGGCGCTGGTCATGATGATGCTCATGTTCTCGACCGCGGGCGTGCCGATATTCGTGGGCTTCTGGGCGAAGCTGCGCATCTTCCAGGTGCTGTGGGAGTCCAACCACCTGTGGCTGGTCGTCATTGCCGCGGCAATGTCGGTGGTGGGTGCGTTCTACTACCTGCGTGTGATCAAGCTCATGTACTTCGATGAGCCGCAGGGGTCACTGCCGGCAACCACCGCCAGCGCTGGCGTGCGGCTGGCGCTCGGGTTGAACGCCGCCGCTGTGGTGGCGCTCGGGATCAAGCCCGGACCGCTCCTGGATCTGTGCGCGCGCCTGATCCACTGAGCAGCAACCTCGTCGGAGAACTTCAGATGCACTGCGCCGTCTCCAAAGCCCTGTCCATAGAGTGGCTTGCTATCCTCGCCGCGCTCGGCTTTGCCCTCGGCAGTGCGCGTAGCGAGGCCTCGCCCGGCTATCACATCACCCACGAGGTGTCGCTGCCCGGGGACGAGGGGTGGGACTATCTCGCCTTCGAGCAGGGCGCTCATCGGCTGTTCATCTCCCACGGCACGCGCGTGCTGGTCGTGGACTCGGATACCCTCAAGGTGGTTGGCGAGGTGGCGGACACCCCGGGTGTGCACGGCATCGCGCTCGCGCCGGACCTGGGTCGCGGCTACATCAGCGCCGGGCGAGCTAACATCATCGTTGTGTTTGATCTGAAGACGCTCGCGCGGTTGCAGGAAATCAAGGCCACGGGTGAGAATCCGGATGCCATTCTGTACGACGTCGCGAGCCATCGGGTGTTCTCATTCAACGGCCACGGCCGCAACGTGACCGCGGTCGATGCCACGACCAATACGGTGCTCGGCAGCATCGCCCTGGATGCCAAGCCGGAGTTCGCGGTGTCCGACGGCAAGGGGCACGTGTACGTCAATCTCGAGGACCGGCACAGCGTCGCGGTCATCAACCCGCAGCTGCTGGCGGTGACGTCGGTATGGCCGCTTGCCGGTTGCGAGGAGCCCTCGGGTCTTGCCATCGACGCGGCGCGCGGGCGTCTTTTCCCCGCGTGCGCCAACAAGGTCATGGCGGTCGTGGACAGCTCTTCGGGCAAGCTCCTGGGAACGGCGCCCATTGGCGGCGGCGTGGACGCCGCCGCCTTCGATCCGGGAACCGGTCTCGCCTTCGCCTCATGCGGGGAGGGCGTACTCACCGCGGTCAGAGCCGGCAAGTCGGGGCGCCCGGAAGTCATGCAGACGGTGCAGACCCAACCCGGTGCGCGGACGATGGCGCTCGATCTCGCCACACACCGGGTGTTCCTGGTCACGGCGAATTTCGCGCCCGCGCCCGCGGCGACCCCTGAGCATCCGCACCCGCGCGGGGCCATGTTGACCGGAACCTTCCGCCTGCTGGTGCTGGAACCGCAGCGCGAGGCGACCACCATGACTTCCCAGGGCGCACATCCGTGAGCGTTCGCAATTCTGCAGCCGCGGGGCTTCTGGGCCTGCTGGCCGCTAACTGCGCCGTGAGCGCCGACACTGCCGGTGACCAGGCTGCCAACGTGCTCGCCCACGACATCTACAAGCAGCTGATCGAGATCAACACCACCGACTCGGTCGGCAATGTCACCACCGCGGCCGAGGCCATGGCGCAGCGCTTCCGCGCCGCGGGCTTCCCCGCCGCCGACATCGCGGTGCTAGGTCCCAACGATCGTAAGAAGAACCTGGTCGTACGGCTGCATGGCAGCGGCAAGCACAAGCCGGTGCTGCTCATCGGCCACCTCGATGTCGTGGAGGCCAGGCGCGAGGATTGGACCACCGATCCCTTCACGCTCATCGAGAAGGACGGCTTTTTCTACGGTCGCGGAACGCTCGACATGAAGGACGGCGACGCGGCCATGGTGACGGCGCTGCTGCGGATGAAGCAAGAGGGCTTTCGCCCGAGCCGCGACATCGTCATGGCGCTCACAGCCGACGAAGAGGGCGGCTGCTGCGACGGCGTCGATTGGCTGCTCAGGAACCATCGCGAACTGATCGATGCCGAGTTCGTTCTCAATCAGGATGACTGGTCGGTCAGCTCCGAGCACGGCGTGCCACAGGTCGCCAAGCTCGTCGCCACCGAGAAGGCTTATGCCGACTATCAGCTTATTGCCACCAACAAGGGCGGCCACAGCTCCGTGCCGCGGCCTGACAATGCGATCTACCAGCTGGCTGCCGCCCTCGGGAGGATCAGCCAGTTCCAGTTTCCGTTCGAGCTGAACAGCATCACGCGCGGCTATTTCGAACAGCTGGCGAACGGGATCGTGACCGGCGAACAGGCCGCCGATATGCGCGCCATTCTCAGGTCACCGCCGGATTCGCAGGCGTTGCAGCGCCTGTCGGCTGATCCGGAGTACGCCGCTGTCGTGCACACCACCTGTGTTGCCACGCGGCTTGAGGCTGGGCACGCGAACAACGCGCTGCCGCAGCGCGCCCAGGCAGTGGTGAATTGTCGCATCCTGCCCGGGCACTCGCTGGAGGAGGTGCGCCAGGAGCTGATCAGGGTGCTCAACGATCCGCAGATTGCGGTGCGGTACGTGGCCGACAACGGGGAGATCTCCGACAAGGCGCCTGAGCGGCGCGCCTTGCCGCCGGCCCCGCTGCGTCCCGACGTGATGAAACCGCTCGAGGTACTGGTGGCGGCCACCTGGCCGGGTGTCAAGGTGGTGCCGTACATGGCCGTCGGTGCCTCCGACGCGGTGTACACCGCCATGGCAGGCATGCCCACCTACACATTCGGCGGCGTCACCGTAGACCGCGACGACGTTCGCGCTCATGGACGCGACGAGCGACTCGGCGTGGCGGCCTTCTATACCTGGAACACGTTCTTCTACCGTTACGTCAAAGCGATCACGTCGCAGTAACACGCGCGGCCATGTTGCCCGGCACGTTCAGACTGTTGGTTCTGGAACCCTGGACAAATCTTCGAGGCAGTGTCCCAGCAGCTCCGTCGCCGCCCGCAGCTGCGGAGCCGACAGGCCGGAGAAACTCACCAGCAGACCCGGGTGCGGCGGCGGCTGACGGTAGTACTGGTGCACTGGCAGCAGGTTCAGCCCGCGCGAGCTCGCCAGCTCGATGAGTCGTGCGAACTGCGCGTAACTTAAGCGCGGGAACCACACGACGACGTGCATGCCGGCCCGCGTGGGGCTGACTTCGATGTGCTCGCCCGCCCAGCGGTTGAGGCCCTCAATGAGTGTCTCGTAGCGGCGGTTCATCTCCAGCGCTGACTTGCGCAGGTGCTTTTCGAACTGGCGGCTCTGCATGAACACCGCGAGCGCTGCCTGGTCGATCGAGGCGCAGCCGCCGTCGTCGAGATGCTTGGCCATCAGCAAGTCATCGCGCAGGCCGCGCGGACAAACGATGTACCCCAGGCGCAGCGATGCAAACAGCGACTTGGAAAACGTGCCGACGTAGATGACCCGCTGGCCCCCGTCCAGTGAACGCAGCGCCGGCGTGGGGTGCGCACCGTACTGAAGCTCGCTGTCGTAGTCGTCTTCGAAGATCCAGTTATGGTGGCGCTCTGTGAGTCGCAACAGCTCGATGCGCCGCGCCAGCGACATCACGGCTCCCGATGGGAACTGATGTGACGGAGTGACGTAGATCAGGCGCGCCGGGCGAGCCGGCAGCTGCGCCGTGACCAGGCCCTCGCGGTCGGTCGGGACGCTGACCACGCGCGCGCCGTGCGCCTGCAGCAAGCGCAGGCCGAGCTGGTAATGCGGGTCCTCGATGATCACCGTGTCGCCTTCATCGAGCACCACGCGTGCTACCAGGGTGAGCGCCTGCCGCGTCCCGCCGACGACGATGATGTCGTGCGGCACGCACACGAAGCCGCGGCGCCGCGCCAGGTAATCGCAGATCGCCGCGCGCAGCGCCGGCAGTCCCGCGGATCGTGGGTAGCCCGGGTCGGTGCGCAGGGCCGCGGCGGCCAGCTTGCCACGCCAGGAATTGAACAGGCGCGGATCGAGCAGTGGTTCACCGAAGAGGTTGTAGCGCGTGCCGGCCGGGGCCGCGACCGCGAGCGTCACCGGCCCGAGCCGGCGTATCCGCGCGGCATAGCGCGAGGTGCGGCCGAGCGCCGCGCGTGCCGCTGGCCGCGCCCGCGGGGCGCCGATGTGTGCGACCCGGGTTCCCGAGCCGCCGCGGGCCACCGCCAGCTGTTCTGCGCACAGGAGCTCATACGCCCCGAGCACCGTATTGCGTGAGATCTTCAGGGTGCGCGCCAGCGTGCGCGTGGCGGGCAGGGGGCTGCCGGCGGGGAAGTGACCGTCGAGAATTGCGCGCTTCAGCGCACGTGCCAGCTGCTCGTACAGCGCTCCCTGGCCATCAAAGCTGAAATCCATAGCTCGTGAAGTGGTACCAAACTCCGGTGCTGGAGCGGGTCTTGAGGATACCACTGCAACTTCATATCCTGAGGTCCGAACGTGCGAAAAACGCGCCGCGGAGGCGCGCGCACGCCTGGCGAACGCCTGCCTGCCGTGATGGTACGGAGGGCCGGTCGCGCGCTACGACATGCGCCGCGAAATCGCGATCGCGGCGATCAACACGATCGCGATGTTGAGAATCCACCAGGCCATTTGCTTGTGATCGCGCAGCAGTCCCGCCGCCGACGCGGTGGCCGTGCCGGCGGCAGGTGCGGCCAGCGTGCCGCTGAGCAGTTCGCGGATCCCGTCGTGGCTGATCACAAGATCGAGTTTGCCCGGGGGCTTGCCGCTCGGGTCCTTCAGCGCCACGGTCCAGGTGCCATCCGTGTTGGCCGTGACCGGGAGATTTCTGCCCTGCGCTGCCGCCTGCACCTGTACCGCTGCCAGCGCGGTTTCGCCGGCCGTGCGGCGGATGCGCAGGGTGAGGGTGCCCGGTGCGAGCGTCGCAGCCTCGATGCTCAGGAGCGCGGAGTGTGCAAGCGTGGCAAAGCGCGCATCCACGGGAGCCTGCGCGCCGGCCAGTCCCGTGGCAGTGAATAGGGTGATAGCCAGCGTGGCGAGCCGCCGCATCACGGCCGCCATCGGCGCCATTCGCGTTACGCGCGTCATGGCGGGGATTCCACGGCAAGACCGAGAAACGCCTCCAGACGGGTTAGGCCGCTGGTGAAGCCGCGCAGCTCGCGCGCGCTCATGCAGGAGAGCAGGGCGCGCTCGCGCCGCAAGGCGAGCGGCACCAGCTGCGCGTACATGCGCCGCCCGGCGGCGCTTAGCCGCAACTGCATTTCGCGCCGGTCGGCCGGCCGGGGTACGCGCTCGATGAGTCCGCGCTTCATGAGGTGGGCGATGGCGCGACTGACGCGGGTCTTGTGCATGCGGGTGCTGGCGGCGATGTGCTGCGCGGTGCAACGCGGGTCCTGACCGACGGTTGCCATCACGCGCCACTCCGGGATTTCAAGCCGGAAGCGCCCGCGATAGATGATCGACAGGTGCTGGCTCACCGCGGCCGCCAGGCGGTTGAGGCGAAAGGGCACGAAGCGCGCTAGCTGCAGCGAGGCCTGGCGGGTTGATCGCGGCGACACGGTGTTCTCCAGACAGTTGCGTGCGCAACCGTTTGTGCCATTATAGGGCCACGCGACCGTTGCGCCAAACAAGAAGGGCCCGGCACCATGAAGAGCGTCGCTGCAGCGCTGCGCTACCAGAGCGGTTTCGGCAACCATTTCGCGACCGAGGCGTTGCCCGGCGCACTGCCCGCGGGGCGCAACTCCCCGCAGCGCTGCGCCTACGGGCTGTACGCAGAGCAGTTCTCGGGCACGGCGTTTACGGCTCCGCGCCATAGCAACCGCCGCAGCTGGCTGTACCGCATCCGGCCGGCGGCCGTGCATGCTGAGTTTGCGCCGCTCGAGGCCAGGTGGATCACCAACCATTTCGAGGAGGTGGCGCCCTCGCCCAACCAGTTGCGCTGGGATCCATTGCCGGTGCCGCGTCAGGCCACGGACTTCGTCGCCGGCCTGCGCACGATCGCGGGCAACGGCTCAGCGGATGCGCACGGCGGCTGCGGCATCTACTGGTACGTCGCCAATCGCTCCATGCACGAGCGGTTCTTCTATGACGCCGACGGGGAGCTGCTGCTGGTGCCGCAGCTTGGCGGCCTGCGCATCGCCACCGAACTCGGAATCATCGAGGCCGGGCCGCAGGAAATTGTCGTGATACCGCGCGGCTTGCGTTTCCGGGTCGAGCTTCTGGAGCGCGAGGCCCGCGGCTACATCTGCGAGAACTTCGGCGCGCCGCTGCGCCTTCCGGATCTGGGCCCCATCGGCTCAAACGGGCTGGCAAATCCGCGCGACTTTCTCACCCCCGTGGCCGCGTACGAGGACCGCGAGGGGGACTACGAGCTCATCGCGAAGTTCGCGGGCCGACTGTGGTCGGCGCCGATCACTCACTCGCCGCTGGATGTCGTCGCCTGGCACGGCAACCACGCGCCTTACAAGTACGATCTGCGACGTTTCAACACCATCGGCTCGGTGAGCTACGATCATCCGGATCCCTCGATATTCCTCGTGCTGCAGTCACCGAGCGACACGCCCGGGGTCGATGCCATCGACTTCGTGATTTTTCCGCCGCGCTGGCAGGTCGCGGAGAATACCTTCCGTCCGCCGTGGTTCCATCGCAATGTCGCGAGCGAGTTCATGGGCCTGATTACCGGCGTATACGATGCCAAGGCCGACGGCTTTGCGCCCGGCGGGGCGTCGCTGCACAACTGCATGAGCGGCCACGGACCGGATGCGGCCACCTACGAGAAGGCGCTGCGCGCCGATACCTCACGGCCGGTGTACATCCCCGCTACCATGGCGTTCATGTTCGAGACGCGCGCCGTGATCCGCCCGACACGCCTGGCACTCGAGGCCCCGCAGCTGCAAAAGGGCTACGCGCGCGCGTGGCGGGAGCTGCCGAAGAATTTCTCGCCTGACTGGGTGGCACCGGCGCCCGCCAGGCGCGCGGCGCGCGGCAAGCGCGGGCGGCGTGCCGGTGGTGCGGGACGCCGGGCGTGAGTTCCGCGAACGCGACTCACGATCCGCAGCTTCGCAGCTGGGTGAATTCGGCGAACGAGCCCGGGGGTGATTTTCCCATCCAGAATCTGCCGTTCGCGGCGTTCCGTCGTGCGGGCAGCCGCGAGGCGTTCCGTGGTGGCGTGGCGATCGGCGATGCGGTCCTCGATCTTGCGGCGGTGAGCGCACTGGGAGTGCTGCAGGGGCTCGCGGCGCAGGCGGCCGCCGCCTGTATGCAAGGGTCGCTGAACGCCTTCATGGCAATGGGGCACGAGGCGTCCGCGGCGCTGCGCGAGGCGCTGTCGGCGGCACTGCGCACGGGATCTGCGCACGAGGCGCGCTTGCGTCCCGCCCTGGTGGCGCAAGACGCGGTCGAGTACCGCGTCGCCGCCGATGTCGGCGACTACACGGATTTCTACGCATCGATCCACCATGCCACGGCTGTCGGGCGGCTGTTTCGGCCCGACAATCCGCTGCTGCCAAACTTCAAATGGGTGCCCATCGGTTACCACGGCCGGGCGTCCTCGATCCGCGTATCGGGATTTGATTTCCCGCGACCGCAGGGGCAGGTGCTGGCGCCGGGAGATCAGGAGCCGCGGCTCGCACCCACGCGCCGGCTTGACTACGAGCTCGAAGTTGGCGTCTTCATCGGCCGCGGCAACCCACTCGGGTCAGCCATACCGCTTGCTGCAGCCGAGCAGCACGTGTTCGGACTGTGCCTACTGAACGACTGGTCGGCACGCGATATCCAGGCATGGGAGTACCAGCCGCTCGGGCCCTTCCTCGGTAAGAACTTCGCCACCAGCGTCTCGCCCTGGGTGGTGACGCTCGAGGCCCTCGCACCATTTCGGCTGCCGTGGGCGCGGCCACCGGAAGAACCCCAGCCGTTGCCGTATCTCGCCGGCCCGGAGCTGCAGCGCGCTGGCGCCATCGACATCCAGCTCGAAGTCTGGCTTCAGACGCAGCGCATGCGTGCGGCAGGGGCGCCGCCGCTGCGGCTCTCGCATTCGGGCTTTCGCGAGGCATGGTGGACGGTGTCGCAGATGGTGACGCACCACACGGTTAACGGCTGCAACCTGCAGCCCGGGGATCTGCTGGGCAGCGGCACGCAATCCGGCCCGCTGCCGGCGCAAGCCGGGTCACTGCTGGAGCTGAGTGCCGGCGGCAAGCAACCCCTGACGCTCGCCTCTGGCGAGACGCGCACGTTCCTGGAGGACGGGGATCGCGTGACGCTGCGCGGCTGGTGCGCGCGCGAGGGCTGCACGCGCATCGGCTTCGGCGAGGTCAGCGGGACGGTGCTGCCCGCGGCGCGGCCGTGAAAAACTACCGCTACTATGACCTGATCCTGGGCGCGTACGTGTGCGTGCTCTTGTGCGCCAACCTCATCGGCCCCGCCAAGGTATCCACCGTACAGGTACCCCTCATCGGCCCCGTCACCTTCATGGCCGGGGTGCTGTTCTTTCCCATTTCCTACATCTTCGGCGACATCCTCACCGAGGTGTATGGCTACGCGCGCGACCGGCGCTGCGTATGGGCGGGTTTTGCCGCTCTGGTCTTCGCGGCCGTGATGGCGGCGGTGATCGTGCATCTGCCACCGGCGGATTTCTGGCGCGCGAAGCAGCCGGCGGTCGAGGAGATATTCGGCAACACGCCGCGCATCATCTGCGCATCCATCATCGCCTTCTGGTGCGGCTCGTTCGTCAACAGTTTCGTGCTGGCGAAGATGAAACTCCTGACGCGGGGGCGCTGGCTGTGGACGCGTATCATCGGTTCGACGCTGTGCGGGGAGCTGGTGGATTCGGGGCTCTTTTACACCATCGCATTTGCGGGTTTGTGGAAGGGCACGGACCTCCTGACGGTCACCACCACGCAGTACGTACTGAAGTCGGCGTGGGAGGTAGTGATGACGCCCGTGACCTACCGGGTCGTCGCTTTCCTCAAGCGCGCGGAACAGGAGGATTACTACGATAGTGGCACGAATTTCACGCCGTTTTCGCTGCGGGCATGAACCAAGGGCGGCGGGAGCGCAAGACGCACGCCCCCGCCGAAGCGCTGCCGTGTTAGCGGCCGATCTGGTTGCTGACCTGGTTTTCCTGCTGATTGAGCGCCTTCTGCTCGGGCCTGGTGATGTGGCCCCCGTCGGTGCTCGCCATCGTGCGCTCTTCCGTGCGGATCGCGTGGTCCTCGTGATGCAGCTGCGCCGCATGGCCCTTGCTGATCTGGCCGGACTTCACTTCATTGTGAATGCGCTTGTTCTGATTGTTCAGGCGCTTGTTCACTTCTGTGCGGCGCGGGTGATTCTTCTGCCACTGCGTCTCGGCCATGGCGTTGGTGGCGAAGCCGCTCAACGCGACGCTCGCCGCGGCGACTGTCAGAAAGGTGCGTACGGATTTCAACATGGAACTTTCCTCCTTAGGGAGTAGATTTCGATGGTCGGTATTAAGCCAAAGTCGTCGGCTGTCTGAGCGTTACCAACGTCGCAGGTTGCCGATTGCTGACCCTTGTTACGCGAAGTTAATCGTGGCTGACATGTGACATAGTTCGCACTGCTCGGCGCGGCAGCTGAGTGCAGCGGTGTTGGAGGGTTGAACGTGCGCTGGGGAATCCTGAGCTTCCTGGGCCTGATGCTGTGTGCTACGGCGCAGGCCGATGAGTCGCGCGATGACGCGTGGTGGACCGGGCCGCTGCTGGCGGCCTCGGCCGCGACCATGCCCGCGGGTCACGTGTTGTTCGAGCCGTACCTGTACGACGTGATGAGCACCGGAGAGCTGGATGCGAGCGGTGGACATCATCCCATTGCGGGAGGGCACGACCTGGGTTCCCAGAGCTACCTCATTTACAGCGTCACTGACCGCTTCGCAGTCGGGGTGATTCCGCGCTTTGGCTACAACGAGCCCCCCGGAGCCGACAACAGCTCCCAGGTGGGAGTGGGCGATCTGACTCTGCAGGCGCAGTACGGCATCACGCACTTCGAGGACGGGCATCTCATGCCGGCGATTTCGGTGGTGCTGCAGGAAACCCTCCCCACCGGCCGCTTTGACCGGCTGGAGAGGCCGGCCGATGGGCTTGGCTCAGGTGTTTACAGCACGGCGCTATCGGTCTACTCGCAGGACTACCTGTGGCTGCCCAACGGTCGTATTTTTCGCGCGCGGCTGGATCTGACGTACCAAGTGTCGGCGACGGCGGCCGTGCAGGATGCCAGCGTGTACGGTACGTCGAGTGGTTTTCGGGGCCGCGTGTATCCGGGAGATGCGGCCACGGTGGACCTCGCCGGGGAATACAGCCTCACCCGCAGCTGGGTGTTGGCCATGGACATCGTCTACCAGCACGGCGACAGCACGCGGATAGCAGGTACCCAGCCGCAGCTCCCCGGCAGCGGTGCACTCATGGATTTCGAGCAGGCCTCGGGTGCCAGCGCCTCGCTGGGCTTTGCGCCCGCGGTGGAATACAGCTGGAGCAGTCGTGCGGGCGTGATCGTGGGCGTGAGGATCATTCCCACCGGACGTAATGTCACCACGAGCATAACGCCGGCGGTCGCGGTCAACCTCGTCTACTGAATCTGAATGGATTCTTAACGAAAGTTAACACCAGACCCTCTGGAATGAGCTTTAGAAGCGCTGTGCGTTCCCCCATTCAGGTAATGCGTCAACGCCAGGGGATATAAGTGCGTTTTAGTGTATGTCAACTTGAACAGCCGCCGATGCAGGGCGTCTAATCAACCAGGCGCAGCCAAAAGGTGATGAACGTGAAGACATTAAACGCGCGACAGGCGATCGGGACCTTCGGAGCCGTGCTCCTTGGTGTCGCAGTGGCGTGCGCCCCGACACTGAGCTATGCGCAGCACAGCTTCGGCGGCGGGCATATGGGCGGTGGCGGACATATCAGTGGCGGCCACTCCGGTGGCGGCCACGCCGCTGGCGCGCATTTCGCTGGCGGGCGCTCAGTGGCCCGCGGCGGCTATGGCGGGGGCGCGCATTACGCAGCACCGCACTACGCCGGTGGCGGATACGCGGGCGCCCGTAGCGGCTTCGCAGGCCGTCCGGGATTTGCCGGCGCGCACTGGGCCGGTGGCGCGCACTACTGGGGCGGCGGTTACTGGGGCGGGCGGTTCTGGCCCCACGCCTATTTCTACCCGGGCTACGCCTGGTTCCTGCCGTTGCTGCCGCTGGGTTACGCGACCTACTGGTGGGGCGGGATGCCGTATTACTACGCCGATAGTCTCTATTACACCTGGAACCCGGGTTACAACGGTTACGTCGTGACCGACCCGCCGCCGGTGGGCGGTGCCGACTCGGGCGATGCCTCGGGTGATGCCAGTGGCGACGCTCCGCAGTACAGCGGTGCCGCCGACGCTGCTCCGCAGCCCCAGTACAGCGGCCAGAGCGCTGGCGGCCAGAACGCTGGCTCCGCTGACGTGTACGTCTACCCGCGCAATGGGCAGAACGATCAGCAGACCTCGACCGATCGCTATCAGTGCCACAGCTGGGCGGTCAACCAGACCGGCTTCGACCCGACCCGCTCGGGCCAGCAGGCAGGGAATCCTGCAGATTATCGGCGGGCGATCATCGCCTGCCTGGACGCGCGCGGGTACACCGCACGCTGAAGCTTCAGGCCCGCTTACTAGGGCGGGCGCTGGCCAATCATCCGCGAGATCACAGGTAGTGGATGGGGTGCGAACAGCACCCCTCCAACTGTGCGGCTATGGGGGCAGCTGCTGTCCGACCTGCACCGGCTGCGCGAACGTTCCGGGTGAGCTGGCGTTCTGCAGCATGACGGTCGCCGTGGTGGAATCCGCGATCGCGATGTCCGGGTGGCCATCACCGTTCAGGTCGGCAATGGCGACGCTCAGAGGCTGCCCGAAGCCCGGGTAATTGGTCGCCGCTCCAAAGGTGCCAGGACTCGCCGGATTCTGCAGCAGCACCGAGACGCTCCCGGTAGGCGCGGGACCCAGGTTCGCGACCACGAGATCCGGCTTGCCGTCGCCGTTAACATCGCCCACGGCGACGTCGACCGAGCCGCTTTGGGTCAGGTAGGTGACCGGCGCCAGAAAAGTACCGGGACTGGCTGCGTTCTGCAGCAGCACAGAGACTCCGGCCGTACCGGTGCCATCGGTACCGGGCCCCAGGTTCGCTACCACCAGATCCGGCAGCCCGTCGCCGTTGACGTCGGCGATACGCACTGCCTGGGGTTGCGCGCCGGCGGGGAACTGCACCGGAGCCGCGAACGTGCCGGGCGAGGTTGCGCTCTGGTAGAAAACAAAAACCGCTCCGTTGTTGCCGTTCGAGTCGTAGGTCGCCGCGGCGATGTCCGGATGGCCATCGCCGTTGATGTCAGCAATCGCCACGGCGCTCGTGGTGACTCCCGTCGGCAGCATTACCGGAGCAAGAAATTGTCCGGGGTTCGCCGGATCGTGGAACAGCACGATCACGTTGCCGCTCGCGCTCGCGTCCGCAACGACGATGTCGGGGTTGCCACCGTTCAGGCTGCCGACCGCCACCTGATTCGGTGATCCTCCGGTGACGATGTTGACCCCGGGCTGAAAGACGCCGGGGGTTGAGCCGTGGATGTACACGGTAACGCTGCCGGAACCGAAATTCGCAATCACGAGATCAAGGTGTCCGGAGCCCTCGAGATCGGCAACCGCGATGCTGGATGGGTCGGTGCCAGTCGTCGGATAACCCACCCCGGTCTGGTAGGTGCCTGGGGCGCTCGTTTGCCCGAGGATGACGTTGGCGAATCCCGGGTTGTTGATCAGGCCCTGGTCGAGTGTGGTAGCCACCAGCAGATCCGGAACTCCGTCGCCGTTCACGTCCGCGACCGCGATCGAGTTCGGGACCGTAATTGTCGGACTGGGGGGTTGGGGGGAGCCGAAATAATCATCGCGCCCGTAGCCGCCGCAGCTGGCGAGGGTCGTGAGGACCGTTGCGGCGACGACGCACTTCAGGGACGAGGGCATGTTCACGTTGCGTTACCTCCTGGCGCAATACGACTAAACGCGTGCAACGCCGTCGGGCGTTACAGGTTGACAGCGCGAGCGGCACGTTCCCGTTTCTTTGGAGAGGGTACACTCATCCGCAGGCGTGGGCACGGAGCGCAGTCACAGTTATGCCGGGTGCGGCGGCCAAGATGGTTTTTCTCTTCGATGTGGACAACACGCTGCTCGACAACGACGCCGTGCAGGATGACCTGAGCGCTCACCTCGCGCGTGAATTCGGCACCACCAGCCGTGACCGGTACTGGGCGATCTTCGAGCAGCTGCGCGCTGAGCTCGGGTACGCGGACTACCTCGGTGCCCTGCAGCGCTACCGCCTCGAGAACCTCGACGATCCGCAACTGCTGAAGGTCTCGGCCTTCCTGGTCGACTACCCGTTCGCGTCGCGGCTGTATCCGGGCGCACTCGCCGCGCTAGCGCGCTGCGGACGCCTGGGTGAAACCGTGATCCTGTCGGACGGCGACGTGGTGTTTCAGCCCCGTAAAGTGCAGCGCTCGGGCCTGTGGGATGCGGTGGCGGGACGGGTACTGATCTACCTTCACAAAGAGCAGATGCTGGCTGCCGTCGAAAGGCGCTACCCGGCCACGCACTACGTGATGGTGGACGACAAGCTGCGTATCCTTACCGCGATGAAGGGCTTCTGGGGCGAGCGGCTCACCACCGTGTTCCCGCGGCAGGGGCATTACGCGCTGGATGCCCGTGAAGTGGCCGCCTACCCGGAGGCGGATGTAACCCTGAATTGCATCGGTGAGCTGGCCGAGTGTGCTGAAAGGATCTGCAGTGAGCGCTGAACATCCGTGGCTCGATCAGCTGCGCGAAGGAAGCGCCGCGCTGCAGACGGTGCTGGGCGCGCTGCTGGAAACCGAGCGCCATTTCGCGCCTCCGGCCTCGCCCCTTGAGCGCTTGCAGCAGATCACCACCAGCCCGGAGTGGGCGTGGTTGCAGCCGCTGTACCGGCTGATCGCAGACATTGATCACGCACTTGCCCATGCGCCGGATCTGCCCGCCACCGAAGCCGCCGCGATCGGCGCCCACGCGCGCGAGCTCCTGACGGGCGGACACGTTCCGGCCGAGCAGGATTTCCTCGCGCACTACCGGGCGCTGCTGCAGACCGATCCAGTCGTGGCGATGGCCCATGCCGGAGCGCTGCGCGCATTGCGTGCACTGCCCGCCGAAGCGGAAAGCGAATCCGAGCGGCTGCACGCGCGTCACCAGTGGAACGAGCGGCGGCGTTTCCTGCGGCTGGGGCAGGGAGGCGCCGCGCGCTCGTAAGTTCAGAAGGGCTTGTATTCCCCTGGCGCGACCGGACGGCTCAGCCAATCTGAGTTGGCGGAGCGCTGGCGCAGCTCGAGCTGGTGCGTGCGGTAGTCGATGACTATCGCGTCGAAGGATCCGAGCACGTCCATGCCGACGAGCATGGTTGGCTCGCGCGTCATATCCCAATGTTCAAACAGATACATGTCGCCAAACGTCACCCGCACGCCCGACAGCACCACTTTGCCCATGAAGATCGGCGGCGCCGGCTGGTTGTCGCCCGACTGCACGTCGAGCGTCACGCCGATGATGTCTTCGCGCGTCGACGGGCGATGCGAGTTACGCATCAGGGCCGTCCGCAGCGCTTCGTTCCCAAGCGTTCGCTGTGCACCCGTGTCGATGATGGCGTGCGTGCGCACCCGCCCGACCAGGGCGTCGGCCACCAGCAGCCCGTCGTGCACCAGCTTCAGCGGGATCACGGCGAAGTCGAAGCCGGCGTGCTGATTGCGCGAGTGCATGATCGTGAGCTGGTCGCGGCGGAAGTCAGCGAAAATCCTCATGTCGGCGAGACCTTCGCGCCCCAGGACTCCCTGGGCGCCCCCAAACACGTCCGGCACGATCGGCAGGAACGTCGGCCCGAGAAGCAACTCACCCACTTCCATGCTGCTGACGCGGAACGTCGGCACGATGGCAGACCCGGTGACTCCGGTAACGACGACCATTTCCTCCGTCTTCGGGTCCGCCAGGAGATCTGCGGTGCGCTGGATGACGGCCGAATGGCTGGCGCCGGTGTCGAGCACGAGGCGAAACGGCCCCTTGCCGTCGATTTTCACCGGCGCCCAGAGCCGCCCGATGCGATCACGGCGCGTTGGCGCGGCGAACTTCGGCTCGTTCTGCTCGGATACGACCTCCTCGAGCGGCACCTCGGGCAGGCCTGAGGCAGGAGCCGTTGCGGGTGTGGGAGCCGAGCTGGCCAGGGCCTGGGGCGGCGCCGGCACTGCCGGGACGGCCGGGGCTGCCTGAGCGGCCGAGACGGTCAGCCAGACCAGACAAAGCGGTGCCATCAGTCCGGCACGTACGGTCGGTTGGCGCATCACGGGCGGCAGTAAATCACGACGGCCCACGGCACTCCAGCGAACTGGTCGTGCTTTTTTTCAGGGCCGCCTTGCTTCGCCCGTTGCATACCGTGGAAGCCCCCGGCTACATGCCCGTTTGGACCGCTCCCCGGACCGGGAGTTCGGGTCGTTTGGCCGGGAGAAGCACAGGGAATTTCACCAAAATCGTGCCAACAACCTATGATCCCGGGCCACCGATGTGGCCGAAAGGACCTGCATGAGTCGAGCCGCCCCAGCAAGCGATGCGCCAGCCACGGCACTCACCCACCTGCAGCGTCTCGAAGGGGAGAGCATTCACATCATCCGGGAAGTGGTCGCCGAGTGCGCACGGCCGGTGATGCTGTACTCGATTGGCAAGGACAGCGCCGTGATGCTGCATCTGGCGAGGAAGGCGTTCTACCCGGGGCTGCCACCATTCCCGCTGCTGCACGTGGACACCACCTGGAAATTCCGCGCCATGTACGAGTTTCGCGATGCCGTGGCACGCGAATCGGGCATGCAGTTGCTGGTGCACGTGAACCGCGAGGGCCTGGCACGCGGAGTGGACCCCTTCAGCCACGGCTCGCGCGTGTACACCGACATCATGAAGACCCAGGCCCTCAAACAGGCACTCGATGCGCACCGCTTCGACGCGGCCTTCGGCGGCGCCCGCCGCGACGAAGAGAAGAGCCGCGCCAAGGAGCGCATTTTCTCCTTTCGCTCTTCTCATCACCGCTGGGATCCAAAGCGACAGCGGCCGGAACTGTGGGCGCTCTACAACACCCGCGTTCAGGCGGCCGAGAGTCTGCGGGTGTTTCCACTGGCGAACTGGACCGAGCTGGACGTGTGGCAATACATACAGGAGGAGCAGATCCGGCTCGTGCCGCTGTACTTTGCGGCGCCGCGGCCGGTGGTGGTGCGCGACGGGGCGCTAATCATGGTGGATGACGGGCGGCTGCCACTGCAACCCGGCGAGCAACCGCTGCTCAAGAAAGTTCGCTTCCGCACGCTCGGCTGTTACCCGCTAACCGCGGCCATCGAGAGCGAGGCAGACAGCGTTGCGGCCATTGTCAGGGAAACGCTGCTCGCCCGAACCTCCGAGCGCGCCGGACGCCTGATCGACCACGACGCGGCGGCTTCGATGGAGATGAAGAAGCTCGAGGGTTATTTCTGATGGACCGCGACGCAGCCCCACGCCCGCCTGAGCAGCACAGCCTGCTGCGGTTCATCACCTGTGGGTCCGTGGATGACGGCAAGTCGACGCTGCTCGGCAGGCTGCTGTACGAATCGCAGCTGATTCCGGACGATCAGCTCGCGGCGCTCGAGCGCGACTCAAAGCGCCTCGGCACGCGCGGCGGTGAGCCGGACTTTGCATTGCTGGTGGATGGGCTCGCCGCCGAGCGCGAGCAGGGCATCACGATCGATGTGGCCTACCGCTTCTTTGCCACCGCGAAGCGCAAGTTCATTGCCGCCGACACGCCCGGGCACGAGCAGTACACGCGCAACATGGTGACCGGCGCCTCGACGGCGCAGCTCGCGGTGATCCTCCTCGACGCCCGCAAGGGGGTGCTCACGCAGACGCGCCGCCACAGCTTTCTGGCGAGTCTCATGGGGATCTCGCAGGTGGTACTTGCGGTCAACAAGATGGACCTGGTGGGGTACTCGCGCGAGACCTTTGAGCGCCTGGCCGCCGACTATCGCGCCTTTGCCGCGCTTCTCGGACTCAAGGACATCACTGCAATCCCGCTAGCGGCCGTGTACGGCGACAATGTGGTGCACCCCGGCGCCAACATGCCGTGGTACGCGGGGCCCACGCTGCTTGAATATCTTGAGCAGGTTGTGGTGGACGAAGCGCCTGGACTGCCATTGCGCTTTCCGGTCCAGTGGGTGAACCGGCCAAACGCGGACTTCCGCGGGTATGCCGGGCAGATCGTGAGCGGCAGCGTGCGCCCGGGCGATCGGGTGCGGGTGCTACCTGGGGGGGAGTACGAGAGCCGCGTCGCGCGCATCGTCACGGCGCAGGGCGATCTCGAGCGCGCGCAGGCCGGCCAGTCGGTCACTCTCACGCTGGACAGTGAGCTCGGCGTCAGCCGCGGCGACATAATTGCTGCCAGCGAGGCGCTGCCGCCGGAGGCAAAGCACTTCGAGGTGACGCTCATCTGGCTGCACGAGGAGCCGATGCTGCAGGGGCGCACGTACCTGCTGAAGTCGCAGGCGCGCACCTGCACCGCCACGATCACCCCGCTCAAGCACAAGATCAACGTCAATACGCTCGAGCGGCTGCCGGCGGAGCGGCTCGAGCTCAACGACATCGGTGTATGCGAGATGCAGCTCGATCGCGACCTGGTGTTCGAGCCCTACGCCGTGAATCGGGCGCTGGGCGGGTTCATTCTCATCGACCGGCTCACCAACAACACTGTGGGGGCGGGCCTCATCAACTTCGCATTGCGGCGCTCGCAGAACGTTCACTGGCAGGCGTTTGACGTCGACCAGCAGGCACGCTCGCGGCAAAAGGGGCAGCGCGCCTGCGTGTTGTGGCTCACCGGGCTGTCAGGCGCGGGCAAGTCGACCATCGCCAACCGTATCGAGGCCAGGCTCACGGCGCAGGGCCGGCACACCTATCTCCTCGACGGTGACAACGTGCGCAACGGGCTCAGCAAGGACCTCGGGTTCACAGCGCAGGACCGGGTGGAAAACATCCGGCGCGTCGCCGAAGTTGCGCGCCTGATGGTGGATGCCGGCCTCATTGTGCTGGTGTCCTTTATTTCGCCCTTCCGGTCCGAGCGGCGCATGGCGCGCGATCTGTTCGCGCCCGGGGAGTTCCTCGAGGTGTTCATCGACACGCCGCTGGAGGAAGCCGAGCGCCGCGACGTCAAGGGCCTGTACGGCAAGGCGCGGCGGGGCGAGCTGAAGAATTTCACCGGCATCGATTCGCCCTATGAAATCCCGGAGAAGCCGGAAATCCGCATCGACACCACCACCATGGACGCCCAAAGCGCCGCGGAGTTTATCATCGCCCGCCTGGAAGCCTGGCAGGGGGCCGGCGGCGCATGACGGGTGCAACGCGCGAGTTACTGATGCGTGTCGCCGACATCGCGCGGCGCGCGTCGCAGGAAATCCTCGAGGTCTACGCGAGCGGCGAATTCGCAGCCAGCCTCAAGAGCGATTCATCGCCGCTCACCGCGGCGGATCTGCGGGCGCATCGGCTGATCATGGAGAGTCTCGAGGCCCTCACGCCGGACGTGCCGGTACTGTCCGAAGAGTCGGCTCATAGTCCGTTCGCCGTACGGGCAAAGTGGGGCCGCTACTGGCTCGTGGACCCACTCGATGGTACGCGGGAGTTTCTCGACCGCAACGGGCAGTTCACCGTCAACATTGCGCTCATCGAGGCTCACACGCCCACCCTCGGAGTGGTGCACGTACCGGTGACGGACGTGAGCTACCAGGGTCTGCCAGGCGGCGGCGCCTGGCGACAGGACGCCGGCGGGGCGCGCCATGAGATTCACATCGCGGCACGCTGCGCCTCGCCGGTGCGCGTGGTTGGCAGCCGTTCGCACGCGGGCGATTCCCTGGCGGGATTTCTCAGGCGCCTTGGGCCCCATACACTCGTCCCGGTGGGGAGCGCCTTGAAGCTGTGCATGGTTGCCGAAGGCGCCGCGGACGTTTACCCGCGCCTCGGGCCCACGAGCGAGTGGGACACGGCGGCGGCGCACGCAGTGGTCACTGCGGCCGGTGGCATCGTCAGCCGCCTCGATGGGGCGAGCCTCGAATACAACACGAAAGAAGATGTGCGCAACCCGTTTTTTGTTGCCTACGGGCCTAAGGATCGCGACTGGCTGACCCTGCTTTCGGGGCCATCATGACGGACAGGTTCGCATCGGCGCAGGAGTTCCAGGCCGCCATAGGTCGCCTCTACGGCCCGACCGCCTGGCTCACTATCGAACAGGCGCGCATCAACGCTTTCGCGGACGCGACCGATGATCACCAGTGGATTCACGTCGACGCGGCGCGCGCCGCGCAGGGGCCATACGGGGGCACGATTGCGCACGGGTTTCTGACGCTGGCGCTGGCGTATCACTTCCTGCCGCAGCTCATCGACGCGCCGGGGGCGAAGCTCTGCATCAACTACGGCTGCGATCGCGTGCGCTTTCCGGCAGTCGTACGCGCCGACTCGCAAGTCCGCGCCCGTGCTGAGATCCTGGGAGCCGGAGAGGTCGGGGGTGGAGCGGTGCAGGTGAAAACCCGGGTGACCATCGAGGTGCAGGGGAGTGAGAAGCCGGTGTGCGTGGCTGATACGCTTAGCCGCTACTACTTCTAAAGGTGGTTGCTTGACGACTACACCCCTCTCGACCCGCGCCTTGCGCGATGCCTTTGGGCTGTTTGCCACGGGTGTGACCATTGTCACGGCCACCCGGCCGGACGGGTCGCTGTTTGGCATGACAGCGAACTCCTTCACCTCTGTGTCACTCGAGCCGCCACTGATCCTGTGGTGCCTGGCAGGCAGCAGCAGCGGTGTCGCGGCGTTCACTCCCCGCTCGGCCTTCGCGGTGCACGTGCTGTGTCACGAGCAGCGCGAGCTCGCGCTGCGTTTCTCGCGCCGCACGGCCGACAAGTTCGAGGGTCACCCGCAGCTCGACGGCGCCCTGTGCCGCCTCGACTGTCGTGTGCACGCGCTGCACGACGCGGGAGATCACCTGATCGTGATCGGCGAGGTGCTGGCGGTTGAGCAGAAGCTGGGGACGCCGCTGGCGTTTCACGCCGGCCGCTTCGGATCATTCCGGGCAGACCGCGGCGTCGGCAAGGTCGACGTCTGGGAGGGCCTGGAAGGCGCGGACGACCACTGGTACTGAGGCGCGCACGCAGCCTTTAGAACTTGAACGTGGATAACAGCAGACTGGTCTCGGTCTGCGAGATTCCCTCCACCAGGCGGATGCGCGCCAGCGCGCGATCGAAACCCTCGAGGCTGTCGGCACGCAACTCCGCGACGATGTCCCAGCGGCCGTTGGTGCTGTGCAGTGCCGCCACCGACGGATCGCCACGCAGCGCCTTGAGCACCGAATCCACCTGGTTGCCCTCGACCGACACGGTCATGAAGGCGCGCATCCGCTGCTCCTCCACATCCGGTTTCAGCCTCACGGTGTAGCCGACGATGGTGCCGTTCTTGCCTAAGCGCGACATGCGGTTCTGCACGGTGCCGCGCGCCACGCCGAGCGCCTTGGCGAGCGAGGCCACCGAGGCCCGGGCGTCGTTTCGTAACAGGCCGATCAGCCGGCGGTCGGTATCGTCCATGGGTCTGCTTTATGATCAAAACGTCAACATAGTATGACGATTTGATCAGGTAACGTCAAAATCTGAGCAACTTTCTGGCTTTATTTTGGTTGCAGCACACCGGACCATGGTCCCACGGGCGGGAGAACACCATGGTCGACTTCATCGGTATTGAGCGCGTTCAGGAACTGGTCGCACGGCGTGGGACCGCGCGCTTCATCAAGGAGCTCGCGTCGGAGATCGAGAGTGACTACCTGCGCTGGAGCGCCTTCGACAAATCCCCCCGGCACGCGACACATTCGGAGTTAGGCGTAATCGAGCTGATGCCCGCATCCGACGGGCGGCTGTATGCCTTCAAGTATGTGAACGGCCATCCGAAGAACACCGCGGTGGGCCTGCTCACCGTCACCGCGTTCGGGGTGCTGGCGGACGTGCAGACCGGTTACCCGCTGCTCTTGTCGGAACTGACACTGACCACCGCGTTGCGCACGGCGGCGACCTCCGCACTTGCCGCCACTCGCATGGCCCGGGCCGACAGCCGCGTGATGGCGCTCATCGGCAACGGCGCGCAGAGCGAATTCCAGACCATCGCGTTTCATCACATGCTGGGAGTGCGCGAACTGCGCCTGTACGACACGGACGCCCGCGCCACGGACAAGCTGGAAAGAAACCTCGCGCGCTTGCGGCTACCGGGGCTGAAAGTCGTGCGCTGCGCGTCGACCGCGGCAGCCGTTGAGGGCGCCGATATCATCACAACCGTCACCGCCGACAAGTGCAATGCCACCATTCTCACCCCGGAGATGATCGTTCCCGGCGTGCACCTGAATGCCGTTGGCGGAGATTGCCCCGGAAAGACCGAATTGCACCGTGAGATCCTGTTGCGTGCGGATGCGCGCGTGGTCGTGGAGTTCGAACCGCAGTCACGCATCGAGGGTGAGATCCAGCAGCTGGGCGCTGATTTTCCCGTCACCGAACTCGCGCAGGTGCTCGCCGGCGAGCGTCCCGCGCGCAGCAGTGAGCGCGACGTGACCATCTTCGACTCGGTGGGATTTGCGCTGGAAGATTTTTCCTCACTGCGCTATCTGCTGCGCACCCATCACGAGGAGCGCGGCGCGCAGCAGCAGATCGACCTCGTGCCGGACCTGGATGATCCGAAGGACTTGTTCGCCCTGCTCGCCCCGCAGGCCGCGAGCGTTGCCAGCCGGCCGGGAGTACCGGCGTGATCCCGCGGACGGCGAGTCTTATCGGCGCGCCCACCGATGTCGGCGCGGCGGACCGCGGCGCATCCATGGGACCCGAAGCGCTGCGCGTGGCAGGCCTGGCCGCGGCGCTGCGCGGCCGCGAGCTCGAAGTCGTGGATCTCGGGAATCTCAATGGGCCGGGGAACCCCTGGCAGCCGCCCGTAGAGGGCTATCGGCACCTGCCCGAGGTAGTGCGCTGGAATGAGCTGGTTCACGAGGCGGTGTACGGCGAACTGCAACGCTCGCGACTGCCGATCCTCCTGGGCGGGGACCACTGCCTCGGCATTGGCTCGATCAGCGCGGTGGCGCGCCACTGCCGCGAGGCGGGCAGGAAGCTGCGCGTGCTGTGGCTGGATGCGCACGCGGATTTCAACACCAGCGAGCTCTCACCAAGCGGTAACGTGCACGGCATGCCCGTGGCGGTGCTGTGCGGTTTCGGTCCGCGCCCGCTCACGCAGATCGGCGGTAAGACGCCGGCGATCGAAGCCGCGTGGGTGCGGCAGATTGGCATCCGCAGTGTCGATGACGGCGAGCGACGTTTCGTTCACGAGCAGGGACTGGACGTGTTCGACATGCGCTGCGTGGATGAGATGGGGATGCGGCAGACCATGGAGCAGGCGCTCGCCGGCCTCGACGCCGACACGCATCTGCACGTCAGCTTCGATGTGGATTTCCTCGATCCGGAAATCGCACCCGGCGTCGGGACCCAGGTGCCCGGCGGCCCCACCTACCGCGAGGCGCAGCTGTGCATGGAGATGATCGCCGATACGCGCCGCCTGGCATCGCTCGACATCGTGGAGCTGAACCCGGCGTTCGACGTGCACAATCGCACGGCGGTGCTGGCCGTGGATCTGGTTGAGTCGCTGTTTGGCAAGAGCACGCTGGTGCGGCGCCCCGTGTGGCGCCGTCCGGCGCAGGCCCGCACACAAACACCTGCCCGGCGAAGCCCGGATCGACCGGCCCGCACTACCGTCGACTGAGGCGCTTTACGCAGCGCCGGCGCGTTGCAATTGCAGCGGGCCGGCATCAATATGACTTGCGCTGCGCCGCCGTGAGGGGCGCGCGGGCCGAACAATAAGCAAACGGAGAGCTTCCATGGCCGACAGCGTCTACAAGATCATCGAACTGGTCGGAACCAGCACCGAGTCGTGGGAAAAGGCCGCAGGAGTCGCGGTCGCCCAGGCCTCGAAGTCCCTGCGCGACCTGCGCATCGTCGAGGTCGAGCAGCTGGACATGGTTGTCGACAAAGGCAAGGTCAAGGCCTACCGGGCGAAGGTGAAGGTTTCCTTCAAGTTCGCGAAGTAAGGCGGCAGCTTGCGCGCGTGAGCGCGCTGGCCTGCGCTTAGGCTCGTGCGCCGGCGTCGGCCGCCCGGCGCAGCGCCGCGCGCGCGAGCAGGCGGGTGGAGTCGAGCGTCGGCAGTGGCGAGTTGGAATCGTTCATGATGAGCGGAATCTCGGTACAGCCGAGCACCACCGCGTCGCAGCCCTCGTTCTTCATCCGGCCTAAGGCCCGCTGAAAGTATTCCACTGCCGCGCCCTGGAACACACCGCACACCAGCTCATCGAAAATGATGCGGTTGATCTCGGCGCGCTCGGCAGGGTTGGGGCGCAGGTACTCAAGTCCACGCGCACTCAACTTCTCCGGGTAGACCTCGCTGTCGACGAGGTAGCGTGTGCCCGTTATCCCGAGTCTGCGGTAGCCGCGCCCGAGCGCCTCCGTTGCCACCACTTCGGCGATGTGCAGTAACGGTCGTGGCAGCCGCCGTTCAATCCAGGGCAGCGCCTGATGGATGGTGTTGTCCGGGCAGATAAGAAAGTGCGCGCCAGCCCTCGCGAGCTTGTTGGCGGAAGACAGCATGAGTTCCCCGACCCCCTGCCAGTCGCCGCGCTCGATGCACTGCATGTAAGCGGCCAGGGAGTGGGTGTGCATCGTCACCTCGGGGTGATCGTGCGTGCCGAGGAAATGCGCGCCCTCAAGGCAGATGGTGCGGTAACACAACGCCGCCCCTTCGGCCGAGCAGGCAATGATTCCGATGTGCTGCGGCATGTCGCGGATATTACAAGGAGCGTCGCGGCAGCGCTTGGGTCCCACGGTGAGGAATAGTTACGCCGTGCAGACGGGGTGGGCATAATCGTCGCGGATTTCATTCGCAAGAGGGGAGCAGCCACGTCATGTCACGCCGCATATCCGCATACTGGAGCCTGGCCGGGAACGCCGTGGCGTTGCTCGCCGCGGGCCTGTTCTGTGCCGCCGCACAGGCCGACGGCAGCTTGAAGTACCCGCCGGCACCGCGCGGCAACGTGGTCGATGACTACCACGGTACGAAGGTGGCCGATCCGTACCGCTGGATGGAGGAGCTGGATTCTCCGGCAACCCGCGCCTGGGTGGGTGCCGAGGGCAAGCTGACGGATGACTACCTCGCGGGGATCAGCGAGCGCAACGCGCTGCGTACGCGTATTGCCGCGCTCTACGAGCACGAGAAATTCGGCCTGCCATTCCAGGAGGGCGGACGCTACTACTACACGCGTAACAGCGGACACCAGGATCAAAGCGTTCTCTACACGACCAGGCACCTGAACGACCCGGCCACGGTGGTGCTGGATCCGAACGAGCTGTCCACTGGCGTCAATCTCATCGTCACCGGCTATGTGCCGGCGCGGGACGGCACACACCTCGCCTACGGAGTCTCGGAAGCCGGTTCCGACTGGATCGAATGGCGAGTCCGCGATCTGGACACCGGCAAGGACTTACCGGACGTGGCGCGGCACACCAAGTACTACGCACCGGCGTTCGCGCACGACAGCAAGGGATTTTACTACAGCGCGTTCCCGGCGCCGCGGGCCGGACAGGAACTGAGTACCCAGGATCTGGGCGATGCCGTGTACTACCACGCGCTCGGCACACCGGCGACCGCGGACCGCCTCATATTCTCGGACCCCGCGCACCCTGACTGGCAGTACGAACCGCACCTCTCGACTGACGGCCGCTGGCTGGTAATTGCCGCCGGCGAAGGGGAGGTGGGTGACAAGGGTGTGGAGAACATCTATTTCGTCGACCTGACCCTGGCGCCGCTCAAGGCTGTGCCCGTGACCTCCGGCTTCGAGGCCGCGTACATGTACGTGGGGTCCGACCTCGGCAAGCTGTACTTTCTCACGACCCTCGACGCCCCCAATGGGCGGGTCATCGCCATCGACCCGCAGCATCCCGAGCGCGCGCACTGGCAGCAAGTCATCGCGCACGGTGCGGACGCAATCGATATCACGGAGTCGAGCGTCACGCTGGTGAATCACCAGCTCATCGTCCAGACGCTGCATGACGCGCACAGCCGCGTCCTCGTCTACGGGCTCGATGGAGCCTTGCACCGGGAGGTGAAACTGCCCGGCCCGGGTGACGCCCTGGGCTTCGGGGGCCGCCCGGAAGATAAGGAGGTCTTCTACCTCTTCAGCGATCTCATCACGCCCCCGACCGTGTACCGCTACGACCTGGAGTCCGGAACCAGCACGGTGTTTCGCGCGGCCCAGGTGGCGTTTGATGCGACTCGGTTCGAGGAACGCCAGGTGTTTTATCCCGGCAAGGATGGGACGCGGATTCCCATGACCCTCGCGTACGCCAAGGGGCTGAAGCTCGACGGCCACAACCCGGTGCTGCTCTATGGCTATGGCGGCTTTGGCATTCCCATGGTGCCCACCTTCAGTCCCGCGCGCATCGCGTGGCTGGAAATGGGCGGCATATACGCCATTGCCAACATTCGCGGCGGCGGTGAATACGGGGAGAAATGGCATCGGCAGGCGATCCTCACCCACAAGCAGGTGGTGTTCGATGATTTCATCGCCGCGGCCGAATGGCTCATTGCGCAGCACTACACCTCAACGCCCAGGCTCGCCATCATCGGCGGCTCAAACGGTGGCCTGCTGGTGGGTGCCTGCGTGACTCAAAGGCCTGACCTGTACGGCGCCGCGGTGGCGGCCGTAGGGGTCATGGACATGCTGCGTTTCAACAAGTTCGGCCAGGGTGCCGGGTGGATGGGGGACTACGGCTCACCGCAGGATCCCCAGGAGTTCAAGGCGCTGTACGCGTATTCACCGGTGCACAACGTTCATCCGGGAACGAAATACCCGGCGACGCTCATCATCACCGGCGACCATGACACGCGCGTCATGCCCATGCATTCCTTCAAGTTCGCGGCAGCATTGCAGGCGGCACAGGCGGGACCTGCCCCGGTGCTCTTGTACCTGGAGCACGCCTCCGGTCACGGCGGTGGCGGCACCATGTCGCAGGCGATCGATCAGAACGCGGATATTTACGCGTTCCTGATCAGAAACCTCGGCATACGCACCAAGTGAAACCGCCGCTCACCCTCAAGGCAGGCGACACCAGTCGCGCCGCCACCGGGCGCTCCTCCTGGACGCGGCTGCGGGAGGCGAAGCTGGCGAGGCTCGCGGCGGTCGCCGCCCACGTCGACGGCAAGCTGCTGCGGGGTGAGCATATCGTCGCGGTGCTGCAGGCGCTGCTGCGTCCGGGCGATCGCGTCGCGCTGGAAGGCAACAACCAGAAGCAGGCGGATTTTCTGTCGCGTTCGCTGGCGCAGGTTGATCCGGCGCAGGTGCACGACCTGCACCTGTTGATCTCGAACATCAGCAGGCCGGAGCATCTGACGCTGTTTGAGCGCGGTATCGCGCGCCGGGTGGATTTTTCGTACGCCGGGCCGCAGAGCCTGCGCCTCGCACAGTTGCTGGAGGACGGCAAGCTTGAGATCGGTGCGATCCATACGTACATCGAGCTGTATGCGCGCATGTTCGTAGACCTTACGCCGCACGTGGTGCTGGTGTGCGCGCAGCAGGCCGATCGCTTCGGCAATCTCTATACCGGGCCCAATACCGAGGACACGCCTACTATCGTTGAAGCCGCGGCGTTCCGTCACGGCATCGTGCTGGTGCAAGTGAACGAGATCGTCGATGAGCTGCCGCGCGTCGACATTCCCGGCTCCTGGGTCGATCTCATCGTGCCCGCGGACCGGCCGTTCGCGCTTGAGCCCCTGTTCACGCGTGATCCGCGCGACATCACCGAGCTGCAGGTGCTGATGGGCATGATGGTGATCCGTGGCATCTATGAGCGCCACGGGGTCACTTCCCTGAACCATGGCATCGGCTTCGACACCGCGGCCATCGAGCTGCTGCTGCCAACCTATGGCGAATCCCTGGGCCTGAAGCACAAGATCTGCCGCAACTGGGCGCTGAATCCGCACCCGACGCTGATTCCTGCCATTGAAAGCGGCTGGGTCGAGAGCGTGCACTGCTTTGGCGGCGAGGTGGGCATGGAGGATTACGTACGCGCTCGTCCCGATGTCTTTTTCGTCGGCGCCGACGGCAGCCTGCGTTCCAACCGCGTGCTGTGCCAGATCGCCGGCCAGTATGGTGTCGACCTGTTTATCGGCTCGACGCTGCAGATGGACGGGGACGCCAATTCCTCCACGGTGACGCTCGGTCGGCTCGCCGGGTTCGGTGGCGCGCCGAACATGGGCCACGACCCAAAAGGGCGGCGCCACAGCTCGCCCGCGTGGCTGAGCCTGATCACCGCGGATGCTCCCATCGTGCGCGGGCGCAAGCTCGTGGTGCAGCTCGTGGAAACCTTCAGCCGCGGCGGCGTACCCGCGCTGGTCGAATCGCTGGATGCCATAACGGTCGGCAAGCAAAGCGGCTTCGCCGTCGCGCCGGTCATGATTTACGGCGAGGATGTCAGCCACGTGGTGAGCGAGGAGGGCATCGCCTACCTGTACAAGGCGGAAGGGCCGGCGGAGCGACGTGCGGCCCTGGCGGCGATCGCGGGGGCCACCTCCATTGGCCTTAAGGCCGACGCGCAGCGCAGCGCCGGCCTGCGCGCGCGCGGCATCGTCGCGTATCCCGAAGATCTCGGCGTGCGGCGCGCCGACGCCAGCCGCACGCTGCTCGCCGCCCGCAGCATCGAGGACCTCGTCGCCTGGTCGGACGGGCTCTACAAGCCGCCCGACCGCTTTCGCAGCTGGTAAGCGCACCATGGGATCGCCAGCGCTGTCATTGCCGTCACCGCCGCTCGTTGACGTGCCGGCGGCGCAGTGCGGGACCCAAGCGCAGTGCGGGACCCAGGCGCGCGCCCGGGAGCTCGCCAATCGCGCGGTGCAGGCACTCGTCGCGGAGGCCCTGCTGACTCCCAAGCCGGGACTGGTTGACCAGCGCGGCCCGGGGGCACACGAGGATCTGGATCTTGAGCGGTTGCTGCGATCGGCGCACTCCCTGCGCGGCAGCTTTCACAGCATGGCGCTGCAGGCGCACGGCGCGGCACCGGACCTTGAATTGCGCGAGAACCTCGGGGCCCTCGGCCGTCAGGCGGAAGCACGCATGCTGGCCGCCACCGGCGGCAGCAACGCGCACCGCGGTGCCATCTGGGTGATGGGACTGCTGGTCGCCGCGCTTGCCATCGCGCCGCAGGGCGCGGCCCTGGAGGAGATCGCCGCCATCGCCGCAACGCTCGCGCGACTGCCCGACCGGCACGCGCCGCAGATTTCCAGTAACGGCTCACGCGCCTGCCGGCGCTTTGGCGTGCGCGGTGCACGCGGTGAGGCGACCAGCGGCTTCCCGCATGTCCTCAGGGTCGGGCTGCCGGCGTTGCGCGGCGCGCGCGCGCGCGGCGCCGACGAAACACGCGCCCGCCTGGACGCGCTGATGGCAATCATGGCGAGTCTCGATGACACCTGTCTCCTGCATCGGGGCGGTCGGCCGGCGGTTGCGGCCGCCAGGCGTGGTGCAAGTCGCGTGCTCGCGCTGGGCGGCACCGCCACGGCTGCAGGGTGGGAGGCGCTCCTGTCACTCGATGCGGAGCTCCTCCGCCGCTTCGCGTCCCCGGGTGGCTGCGCGGATCTGCTCGCCGCCTGCCTGTTCCTGGATGAGGTGCAATCATGGAACGTCTGAGCTTCACTTACCCCGCACGCGAGCCTCTGACGCGCCGTGCGCACGTGGGAGTCGTCGGCTCCGGGGACCTGGAGGTTCTGCTCCAGCCTTCGTCCGACCAACATGCGCATGTGAGTGTGACCACGAGCGTGGATGGGTTCGCAGCGGTGTGGAAAAACGTGTTGGATCGCTTCTTCGGCCGCTTTGAGGGTGCCGCGCTGATCGAGATCAATGATTTCGGCGCCACCCCGGGAGTGGTCATGCTGCGGCTCGAGCAGGCCGCCGAGGCGCTGCGCGCATGAGTGGCGTTGCTGGCTCGCGCGAGCACTTCCTCGGGCGCCGTAGCTACATCGAATTGCCGGCGCGCGAGCGCGCGCGTGCGGTCCTGGATGAGGGCACGTTCCGCGAGCTGCTCGGGCCATTCGATGTTCTTAAATCTCCCTGGCTGCCGCTGCAGGGGGTGGTCGCGCAGGCCGACGATGGCGTGGTAATCGCCCGCGGTCTCATCGACGGCAACGCCGCCGTGGTCGCGGCCGTCGAAGGCAGATACCAGGGCGGCAGCATCGGGGAGGTCTCCGGTTCCAAGATCGCCGGCGCGCTGGAACTCGCGTTACGGGACTGCGAGCGCGGCTCGGCCGTGCGCGCGGTGCTGCTGCTGGAAACCGGCGGTGTGCGGCTGCAGGAGGCCAACCTCGGGCTGGCCGTGATCGCAGAAATCCAGGCGGCCATTATCGCGCTGCGCCGGCACGTGCCGGTCGTGGCCGTCGTTGCGGGCATAGTCGGTTGTTACGGCGGCATGTCGCTCGCCGCGGCCTTGTGCAGCACGCTCATCATGACGCGCCAGGCGCGGCTCGGCATGAACGGCCCGGAGGTGATCGAGCAGGAAGCGGGTATCGCGGAACTTGACGCCAGCGACCGCGCGCTGATCTGGAGTCTCATGGGCGGAGAGCAACGCTACGCGACCGGACTGGCGGATGCGCTGCTCGAAGACGACGTCGATGAGATCGCAGGCGAGGTGCGGCGCGCGTTCGCAAACCCGCCAGCGCGCGTGCGCAGTGAACAGGTGGAGCGCTTTGCCGAGCGTCTGGCGCGAATAGACGTGGCGCTGCCGCCCACGCCGCGCGCACTGCGGGATGTTTGGCGCCGCGAGGGCGCGCCATGAGCTCAGCGCCCGCACTCTCGCAGCGGGGCCTCACCTGGCTGCAGGCGCTCACCGGCCAGCAGGGACTCGCTGCAACCGGTCCACGCACGGTGCGGGTGGCCGACGCGCCGCTGGGCGCCGAGACTGCGCGCTACATCGCGGTGGTTCCGGATGCGGGCAACCGCTTTCCGCGCGCCCGCCAGGGTGAAGTCGGTGTGGACGAGGCCTGGGCCCTGGCGCGCCATGTGCGCGCCACGCTGACTGCCGATCAGGGCGTACGAGCGCGACCCATTGTCGCGATCGTCGATGTCACGAGCCAGGCATATGGCCGGCGCGAGGAGCTTCTGGGAATCCACCTGGCAGCCGCGGCGGCCGTCGATGCGTACGCGAGCGCGCGGCTTGCCGGGCACCCGGTGATCGCGCTCCTGGTCGGCAAGGCCATCTCGGGCGGCTTCCTGTGCCATGGCTACCAGGCCAACCGCATTCTCGCGCTTGACTCCCCGGAGGTGCTCGTGCACGCCATGAGCAAACAGGCGGCGGCACGCGTGACACGCCGCACCGTCGAAGAGGTCGAGTCTCTTGGCGAGCGCATCGTGCCGATGGCCTACGATGTACGCTCCTTCGCAAGACTCGGACTCGTGCACAAGCTCATCGAGGGTATCAACGCCGAGGCACCGGTGGGTGCTGACGTGGAACGAGTGCGTGCTGAGCTCATCGCCGCCATCGCGGACGCGCGCGGCGGATCGCGCGACCTCGCTCAGCGCCTGCGCTCGGCGGCGGCCCGTGAGATTCGCGCCGCCTCGATTGAAGTGCGCCGCCGTCTGAGCGAGCAGTGGAATGCGTCCTGAGCTGCGCACCCACACCCTGCTGCGCATCGCGGCTGCTGAGGTTCTGCAATACGACACGCCGCCGCCGGACTGGGTGAGTCGTGCGTTGCGCCTCGCGCCGTGGGTGGTCGTGCGGCGCGGCACACCGCGGGACGGGATGATCCCGGTAGGCGTACGCGGTGCGGTGCGCTCCGAGCGTTACGCGGCGTGGCTGCGATCCTGGGATGTGCTGGAGGCTGTCGAGCCGCTCGAGCTCGCGGCACGTCGCGCCTGGCATGCGGAGCGGCGCTGCGCCGAGGTGCCCGCGCTCGCAGCGCTTGGGCCGGTGGCAGAGATCATGCGCCTGGTGAACCTGGGGTCGTGCTGGGGTCCGACCGGGAGCGTCGGCTTCGAGCTCGCGAGCGGGTGGGCGAGCACGACCCCTGCGAGTGACCTGGATCTCATGGTGCGTGCCGATCAGCCGCCTGGGCGCGCGGCGGCGGCGGCGCTGCTGGCCGAATTGGCCGCGCTGCCCGTGAAGGTTGACGCGCTGCTGGAAACACCGCGCGGCGCCGTGGCGCTTGCCGAGTATGTATCCGCCTCGCGCCGCATCCTCCTGCGTACGGTGAGCGGCGCCGGGTTGGTGGCGGATCCCTGGGCTGCCGGGGCGGCCGGCGCCTGATGCAGGTTGCGCTGTTATTTCCCGGCCAGGGCGCGCAGACGCCCGGGTTCCTGCGGCGGCTGCCCGAGCATGCGGCGGTGGGCGCCACGCTGGATGAGGCCCGGCAAGTCCTCGGTGTGAACCTCGACGAGCTTGATGGTGCGGCGGCGCTCGCCTCCACCGCCGCCGTGCAGCTCGGCACCGTCATCGCAGGCGTCGCCACCGCACGTGCACTGCGTATTGCGGGGGTGGAGGCGGACGCCGTTGCAGGCCTTTCGGTAGGGGCGTTTGCCGCGGCGGTCTCGTGCGGCGCGCTCAGCTTCGCTGACGCGTTGCGGCTGGTAAAGCTGCGCGGGGAGAGCATGGCGCAGACCACGCCCACAGGCTTCGGCATGGCGGCGATCCTGGGCTTGCCGGAGCGCCGCGTGCTGGAACTTATTGCACGGGTGAGTGAGCGCTCGCCCCTGTATCTCGCCAGCATCAATGCGCCAACCGAAATCGTGGTCTCAGGAAGCAGCGCCGCGCTGGCTCTCGCGGCGGAAGAGGCCCGCACGAACGGCGCGGGCATTCGTGCGTTGCGGGTTGTAATCCCGTCGCATTGCCCGCTGATGGATGGTGTATCGGCGCGCTTGCGCGCGGCCGCGCGCGAGGTGACGTGGCAGCGGCCGCGCATGCCATACGTCAGCAACCACCGCGCCCGTGCCACCGTGGTGGCGGAGGAAGTGGCGGAAGATCTCATGCTGAATGTCTCGCGCCCGGTGCGCTGGCATGACTCGGTCACGCTGCTGTACGAGCTCGGTTGCCGCGTCTACCTGGAAACCCCGCCCGGCCAGGTGCTTTGCCGCCTGATGGAAGCTTCATTCCCGGACGTGCGGGCGGCATCGCTGGAAGACGTGCCGCTTGCGAGCGCCGTCAGCCTGGCGCGCCGGCCACCGGCAGCTTAGCGTCGCGGCGCAGAAGCCGTCCCGCGAGCTCCCCGACGATACCGCGGCGGAACGACATCACGCAGGCGACGAAGATCGCGCCGATGATGGCGGTCACCCATCCGCCGACGATGTCGGAGAGGTACTCCTGCAGCGTCACGACAATGGCGGCGCCGACCACCGGGCCGAAGAAGGTGCCGGTGCCACCGAGGAGTGTCATCAGGATCACCTCGCCTGAGGTGGATTGCTGCACATCCGAAAGGGTGGCAAAGCCCAGCACCAGCGCATTCAGCGAGCCGGCGAGCCCGGCGATGGTTGCCGACAGAACGAAGGCGAGCAGCTTGTAGCGGTTGATGTCGTAGCCGAGTGAGATGGCGCGCGGCTCGTTTTCACGGATCGCCTTCAGCACCTGCCCGTAAGGGGAGTGGACCACGCGGCGGATGAACAGGAACACGCCGAGGAAAACGGCGAGCACCAGGTAGTACATGACCAGGTCCGAGCTCAGTGGCAGCAGCGCGAAGAGTGTGCCCCGCGGCACGCCCTGCAAGCCGTTCTCGCCGCCGGTGAAGGGCGCCTCGAGGCACACGAAGTACACCAGTTGCCCGAGTGCCAGCGTGATCATCGCGAAGTAGATGCCGTGGCGGCGGATGGCGATGCCGCCAATCACGAAGCCGAGCGCTGCGGCGGCCGCGATGCCGCCGAGGATGGCCGCGGCCGGTCCCCATGCGTGGGCGGTCACGAGCCAGGACGTCACGTAGGCTGCTGAGCCAAAAAATGCCGCGTGGCCGAACGAGAGCATGCGGCCGAAACCCAGGAGCAGGTTGTAAGCGCAGGCGAACATCGCGAAGCACAGGAGCTTCATCATGAATACCGGGTAAATCCCCAGCCACGGCACGCACAGCGCGAACACGGCGGCGAGTATGTAGAAAATGGCGACGCGGCGCACGCTCATTCCTTGCCGAACAGTCCCGCCGGCCGGATCATCAGGACCAGCGCCATGATGATGAACACGACGATGTTCGAGGCTTCCGGGTAGATGACCTTGGTGAAGCCCTCGATCACTCCCAGCGCCAGTCCCGTCAGGATGGCGCCGAGTATCGAGCCCATGCCGCCGATCACCACCACGGCAAACACCACGATCACGAGCGAGGTGCCCATGTGCGAGTTGACGAGCACCACCGGGGATGCGAGTACGCCTGCGAGCGCGGCGAGCGCCACGCCGCCACCGTAGGTCGCGGCTTTGAGGATTGGCACATTGACGCCGAAGGCCTGCAGCAGCGGCGCGTTCTCCGTGGCGGCCCTGAGCGTCGCCCCGAGGCTCGTGCGCTCGATCACGAACCAGGTACCGAAGCACACCACCACGGATGCGACGATCACCCACGCCCGATACAACGGCAGGAACATAAAGTGCAGATTGAGGACCCCCGCGAGACTCTCAGGAACCGGGTAGGACTGGCCACTGGCGCCGAATACCTGGTGCAGTGAGCCTTCCACGATCAGCGCCAGCCCGAAGGTGAGCAACAGGCCGTACAGGGGATCAAGCCGGTACAGATGCCGCAGGAACAGGCGTTCCACGATGATGCCGACGATTCCGACCGCCAGGGGCGCAAGCAGGAGCGCCGCCCAGTAGTTGATCCCGAAATACTGCAGACCGAGGAGGGCGGCGAATGCTCCCAGCGTGTAGAAAGCGCCGTGGGCGAAGTTGACTACACCCATCAGGCCGAAGATCACCGCCAGCCCCAGGCTCAGGAGCGCGTAGAACGAGCCGTTCACCAGCCCGAGCGTCAGCTGGCCGAGGATGACCGCGACCGGAATGCCGAAGATTTCGCTCACGTCGGTGGCGCTAAGCGCTGCCCCGGTTTTTCCCGCCGGGGCAGCGCGCGCAGTTATTTTTATTTCTTGGGCGCGAGCGGACACAGGCCGGTGATCGGGCCGAACGCCTCTTCGCCGTTCATGGTTTTCACGAGCTTGTAGTAGTCCCAGGGGTACTTGGATTCCTGCGGCGACTTCACCTGCATCACGTACATGTCATGGATCATGGCGCCGTCGGCGCGGATGTAGCCGCCCTTGGTGAACATGTCGTTGATCTTGGTTCGCTTCAGTTCTGCCATCACCGTATCGGCATCCGTGGTCCCTGCGGCCTTGACAGCCTTCAGGTACGTCAGGGTGGCCGAATAGGCGCCGGCCTGATCCATGGTCGGCTCCCTGTTCATCTTGGCGAAATAGCGCTTGGCGAACGCGCGCGTCTCCGGGTTCAGGTCCCAGTACCAGGCGGTGGTCAGATACAGCCCCTGCGCGGTCTTGAGCCCGAGACTGTGAATGTCGCTGATGAAAGCGAGCAGCGCCGCCGGCTTCATGGTCTTGGTGATGCCAAATTCGTTGGCGGCCTTCAACGAGTTGCTGAAATCCGTTCCGGCATTCGCAAGCCCCAGCACCTGCGCACCGGAACCCTGCGCCTGCAGCAGGAAGGAGGAAAAGTCCGCCGCTCCGAGCGGCACCCGTACCGCCCCGACATTCTTGCCGCCGTGTGCCTCGACCACTTTGGAAGCCGCGTTCTGCAGCTGCGTGCCGAAGGCGTAATCGGCGGTCAGATAGAACCAGGTCTTGGCGCCACTGTTGACGATGGCGGTGGCGGTGCCGTTGGCGAGCGAGGTCGTGTCGTAGGCATAGTGGATCGAGTAGGCCGTGCAGTCCTCGTTGGTGAGCGAGGCGCCGCCCGGGCCGATGTGGAACAGCGGTACTTTCTTCACAGCTCCCACCTTCGCCATGGCAATGTTGACGCCGGTGTTGGAGCCGCCGAGCAGCATGTTGAGGCCGTTCTGATCCGCCCACTCGCGGAACTTCGAGGCCCCGATGTCGGGCTTGTTCTGGTGGTCTGCGGTCAGGAGCGTGATCTTCTTGCCGAGAACCGTGCCGCCGAAGTCGGCGATCGCCATTTTGATGGCCTCGATGCCGCCCGCGCCCATCACATCCGCGTACACGCCGGACATGTCATCAAGATCACCGATTACGACTTCGTCGCCGGCGGCGAGCGCCGCGCGTGGCGCCCCAACGGCGAGGGATGTGGCCAGCACAGCTGCGCCCAAGGTCCGGAAGTTCATTGCCCTTCTCCTTTATCTTTATGGTTGCCCGAAGTCATACTCCAAGGAACTCGTGCAGCATCGCCGTCCTGCCTTGTAATTCGGCAGCGGCGAAGCCCTCTACGATCCGGCCACGCTCCATGATATAGAAGCGGTCGGCAAGCGGCGCCGCAAAGCGGAAGTTCTGTTCGACCATCACGATCGTGTAGCCCTTTTCTTTGAGCATCCTGATCGTACGCGCCAGCGCCTGCACGATCACGGGAGCCAGACCTTCCGAGATCTCATCCAGCAGCAGCAGCTTCGCTCCGCTGCGAAGGATGCGCGCCAGCGCCAGCATCTGCTGCTCCCCGCCCGAGAGGTGCGTGCCCCGACTGCCGCGCCGTTTCTCCAGATTGGGAAACATAGCGTAAATCTCATCGACCGGCATCCCGTCAGGTCCGAGGAGCGGTGGCAGCAAGAGGTTCTCCTCGGTCGAGAGGCTCGCGTAGATGCCGCGCTCCTCGGGGCAGTACCCGACTCCGAGGCGCGCGATCTTGTGCGGCGGCAGACCGATGGCTTCGCGGCCGCAGATCATCACCGACCCCGAGCGGCGGCCCACCAAACCCAGCAGCGAGCGCAGCGTGGTCGTGCGCCCGGCGCCGTTGCGGCCGAGCAGGGTCACCACTTCGCCCTGGTCCACGTGGGCGTCTACGCCGTGCAGCACGTGCGACTCACCGTACCAGGCGTGCAGCGCGCTGATTCGCAGCAGCTCAGTACTCATGCGTGCGCGCCCTGCAACTGCGCGTCAGCTGAGCCCATGTAGGCCTCCATAACCTGTGGGTTGCGCGACACGTCCGCATAGCTGCCGCTGGCAATCACCTGGCCGTGTTGCAGCACGGTAATGGTATCGGCGATCTTCGAGACGACACGCATGTTGTGCTCGACCATCAGCACGGTGCGATTCACCGCCGCCTGCTTGATCAGGGCGGTGACGCGGTCGACGTCCTCGTACCCCATGCCCTGGGTCGGTTCATCCAGCAGCATCAGCTCCGGTTCCATCGCGAGCGTGGTGGCGATCTCCAGCGCGCGCTTGCGCCCATAGGGCAATTCGACCGCGGTTGTCCCGGCGAACGAACCCAGATCCACCGCTTCGAGCAGCTCGGCGCAGCGCTTGTTGAGGACCGCGAGGCTCGCTGCCGACTTCCAGAAGTGATAGGTGGTCGCGAGGCTGCGCTGCAGGGCGACCCGCACGTTTTCCAGCACGGTCAGGTGGGGAAAGACAGCCGACACCTGGAACGAGCGCACCAGTCCGCGGCGCGCGACTTGCGCGGGCTTCTCAGACGTTATGTCCTGACCGCGGTAGAGAATCTGGCCACCATCCGGGATCAGGAACTTGGTGAGCAGGTTGAAAAAGGTGGTCTTGCCGGCCCCGTTTGGCCCGATCAGGGCATGAATCTCCCCGCGCCGCACGCGCAGGTCGACCCGGCTGACCGCCACGAATCCCTTGAATTGCTTGGTCAGGGCGCGCGTTTCCAGGATAAACCCGTCAGCGTTTTCCTGCGGCGCGGCCATACAGAACACAGTCTAACCCATCGACCCGCAGGCACGCGTGCCGGACCCAAACGGGCCGGCTTTACAGGCAGGGCCGCAGCGCGGAACATGGCACCCCATCGCTTAAACCGCCCTCGCAACACAAGACGGAGGAGTGATGTTCACACAACTCATCGACCCCCTGAACAATCTGCCGCTGACGTGCCTGGTGGCGCTGGTTCCGGTGGTCTTTCTGTTGGTGCTGCTCGCGGTATTTCGCTATCCCGCGTGGCTCGCGACTCTGCTCGGGTCCGTCGTCACCTTCCTGCTGGCGCTATGGGTCTGGAAAATGCCGCTGGCCGACGGCGCACATGCCTACCTGTACGGGGCGGCGACCGGGGTGTGGAACGTTGACTGGATTACCTTCTGGGGATTGATCCTTTTCAACACGCTTTCCATCACCGGGCTGTTCGAAAGCTTCCGCCGCTGGCTCATCGCCCAGGGCAGCATGGACGTGCGCGTACAGACCATGCTCTTTGCCTGGGCGTTTGGCGCACTGCTGGAGGGCCTGGTCGGATTCGGCTATCCGTGGGCGGTGGTGGCGCCCATCCTGATTTCGCTTGGTATAGCGGACCTGAACGCGATTCGGGTGGCCGCGATTGCCAACAACGCTCCGGTATCGTTTGGCGCGCTCGGTGCGCCGATCATCGCACTGGCTGCGGTGACGGGTTATCCACTGCTGGCGTTGTCGGGCTCGGTGGGCAGCGTCGTTGCCGTGCTTGCGCTCCTGCCTCCCTGGGTGCTTTTGTACCTGGTCTCGGGCAAGCAGGGGATGCTGGGAGCCTGGCCGCTCGCAGTCGTGGGCTCGCTCGGATACATCGCCGGCCAATATCCCGTGGCCGTCTACCTGGGTCCGTACCTGCCGGACATCACCGGTTCGATCGTGTGTTTTGCGGCACTGCTGCTGCTGCTGAAGGTCTGGCAGCCGAAGAACGTGCTGGGCTACGGCGGCAAGGTGCTCGATAGCGCTCATGCGGCGCAGCAGCGCCAGCACGGCCTGACTACGGGCGAAGTGATGCTGGCATGGATGCCATTCCTGGTGCTGCTCGCGGTGGTGGCGGCGTGGACCGGCCCGTGGTCGCCGTTGCCGAAGATCACCTGGTTTACGGCGCAGGTGAGTGCCGCGGCGCCGGAACTTCACACCAAGATCAGCGCGGCCTTCAAGTTCACGCCCTACGTCGGCGGCTCGGCAATCCTCGCCTCCTGGATTATCGTGGCGGTGCTGCTCGCGTCCATTGGCAAGCTCTCCGGAGCGCAGCTCGGCGAGGTCTTCCGGCGCACGTTCAAGCAGATGTGGGGAGCGCTCCTGGTTGGGGTGTTCATTTTCGGGCTGGCCTACATTTTCAACTTCTCGGGCATGGCTTCATCCCTCGCCAGGGGATTCGCCAGCCTCGGAACGGCGTTCATTATCGTGGCGCCGCTACTGGGCTTCATCGGCGTAGCGCTGTCCGGCTCGAACACCTCAACGAACGCGATGTTCGGCAAGTTCCAGGCGCTGGTGGGGGCCCAGCTCGGCATGCCGCCCTTGCTGCTGCCGACGCTGAACTCGGTGGGCGCGGAAATCGGCAAACCGATCGCGCCGCAGACCGCCAGCGTCGGGGTGTCGACCAGCAAGTTCGTGCGCAAGGAGGGTGATGTCATCCGGCACAACCTCGGCTGGACGCTCTTTATGCTCGCGTACCTGGTGGTGATTGCGGTGGCTTTCTACCTGCTGCGACCGGCATCCATGACACTCGGCCACGGATGAGGGCGCGCGCGGCCGACGAAAGTCCCGCGCTGCAGGCGATCTGGGATGTGGTCTGCGCAATCCCGCGCGGCTGCATCTCAACCTATGGCGACGTTGCCCGCGCCGCGGGGCTCCCCGGACGCGCCCGCCAGGCGGGGACGGCGCTGCGGATGGCGCCGCGCGAACTCAACCTGCCGTGGCATCGGGTGGTGGGCGCCGGGGGCCGCATCGTTTTCCCGCCGGCATCGCGCGAGTTCAGGGAGCAGGCGCGGCGCCTGCGTGCCGAGGGGGTTACTGTGCGGGACGGCCGCGTGGCGCGCGCCGCCATCACGGACTTGAGCGAGCGGTAGAATGGCGCGTGCGCACCGCCGCGCGGCGCGCATGACAATGAACCTGGCGGGGGACTCAAGGCACTTACATCTGGCAGCGTGCGCCCGTAAACGGCGATGCGCGAGCCATCCTTGTCACCGGAAGATGAGCGGGGTCACGGTTGCACGCACGAAGAGGAAACCTGGTCTGCCTGCTGGCAGCCGTGCTGCTGCCGCTGACGGGAGCCGCCCAGGGCGGCTGGATCGAGGCGCCCGGCGTGCAGGCGCGCCTCGCGGCAGGCGAGGTGGTCGTGACCACCGCGGCAGCGATCGACCCCGGTCGCCCGCGCGGCCGCGTACTTGCCGCTGTTCTGGTCAAGGCGTCCCCGGAGGCGATCTGGGGAGTAATGACCGACTGCAAACAGGCGCCGCTGTTCGTGCCGGGACTGAAGCGCTGCAGCCGCATCGCTGGCGCGGCCGATGGCAGCTGGGAAGACTTCGAACAGGTGGTTCAATACTCGTGGTTCCTCCCCACCGTGCGCTATGTCGTGCGCGCCGCGTACGACCGCCCGCGCCGGATCCAGTTCCGGCGCATCAGCGGCGACCTCAAGGATGAGGAGGGCTCGTGGTTGCTGACACCAACCCCTGATGGGTCGGCGACCCTGGTGCAATACGAAGTGTATGTCGATCCCGGGTTCTGGGTGCCACAGGTTCTGGTAACCCGCACGCTGCGCATGGACCTCCCCGCAGCGCTCGCGGGTCTGCGCGATCGTGCGCAGAGCGCCGGTTCCCGCACGGAGCCGACACCAACGCAATGACCGGCGGGCGATCCCGCCTACACGGGTGTCGCTCAGTCGTCCTCATCCCCGGCGTAGCGCGGTACCCCGCGGTTCTGGCGGTCGCGGCTGTAGCGCGGGACTTCATCGTCGCTGCGCTCGCTCGCGTAGTGCGGCAGCGGATCGCGTCGCGGCTCGCGCGCATCGCGCGCAAAAATAACTCTGCGCCGCCCCTCACGATGTAGGAGTTCCCAGGCGAGCGTCACCTGCAGGCCAGCAGCTTTTTCCTGCGCGAAGGGTCGCGCCACCGCCGAGGCGATGTCCAGAACGCCGAATCCCTGCCATGGGCCTGTTATCACCACCCCCGCGCCGCCTGCGGGCGAGACAATGAGGTCGCCGGCTTCCGCAGGGCGCGCGGCGGCGCTCGTAAGATCCGGTTCCAACACGTATTCAACCTCGATCGCGATGAGGGTTTCATCCAGGCCGTGGCGCTCGAATCGCGGCGAGGCGCCGCCGAGCCGCACGACTCCCTCGGTGATATCGCCCGCGCGCGACAGCGCGTCGGCCCGCATGGCGATGCCGGCGGTCGCCAGGGCACCCGGAGAGCCGCGCAGAAGCACCAGGCGACCGAGCTCAATCTCGCCGAGGCGCTTAGGCTTTAGTCTCGGGATCATTTCGATCAGGGGCATCGTGCGCTCAGGGCGAGGAGGCGAGTTCCAGCTGCTGCAGACGCGGCCCTTCGACGTGGCCGATACGCACGGCGCCTTCGTAGAGCACCGCAGCGAAGATCACCAGTGCGATCGCGAGTACGGCAAATGCCCGCAGGTGACGCGTTTCAAACTTCTTGATGGACCGGGCGTAGGCGAACAGTGCAAGCACTCCGGCGACCACCACGATGGCATCGATGCTGGCCCGCTGCCAGTAGCTGCCGCCCAGGTGCAGCCACATGCCAAACTCGTCGAAAGTCAGCGCCATGGCGATGCCGTAGGCAAATGCGGCCCGTCGGGCCGAGTTGCCGCGCGGCGCGCGCAGTAAAAGATATCCCGCGACCGCTGCGAGCAGAAAAATGCCGTAGTTAAGGTGGTGGACGTGCGTGTCACGGAGAAACAGATACATGTTGGGGACCATGCGCGCCATGATCAGGAATACCATCGCGCGCGCGAGCATGAAGGTCAGGAGAAAGGCGAGTAGGGCGCGGCGCGCCAGCTCGTGGGCGCTGGGCTCGCTTTGCGAGTCGCGTGAGTCGGGTAACATTGAGCTCATTCGCACTATCTTCGCCCGCGGGGGCTATCGCAGCAATCCAACCGGTAGGTTGGCGTCAAATAGGCCTGGCGGGCGGGGGAAGCTGCGGCTTCGGTATATAATTCTGCGACAGCAGATGGCGCGCGGGCGCCGCACACGAGGGGCGCTCAGATGAGCTGGTGGGGCTGGGTGATTGCCGGCGCGATACTGCTCGGGGCGGAGCTGGCGTTTGTGAACGCGCAGTTCTACCTGGTTTTCGTCGGCAGCGCGGCCATCGTGGTCGGCATGGTTACCGCGGTGACTCCCGCGCTGGCACCGTGGGCCCAGTGGGCCCTGTTCGCGGTTCTCGCGTTCCTTTCGATGGTGTTGTTTCGCAGCCGGCTTTACCACCGGCTGCGCGGGAACGCACCCAGCGTTGATACCGGGCCCGCCGGCGGGGTAATTACGCTGCCGGTCGCCCTCGCCCCCGGGGAGAGCTGCCAGACCGAGCACGGCGGCAGCTTCTGGACGGTACGCAACGACGGCGCCACGCCGATCCTGGCGGGGGCCCGCGCTCGTGTCGTGAGTGTGAGTGGTCTTACGCTCCTCGTCCGGGCCGATAGCTAGTCAAACCCCAGGGACTCCACATGTATACCTCGTACGTCTTTATTGTTATCGCCCTCATCGTCGTGATCGTGGTGGCGCGCACTGCCACGGTCGTCCCGCAGCAAAGCGCGTACGTTATTGAAAACCTGGGCAAGTACAGCCGCACGCTGAGTGCCGGGTTCCATATCCTGATTCCCTTCGTCGAGCGCGTCGCCTATCGGCACAGTCTGAAGGAACAGGCGCTGGATGTTGCCGAACAGATCTGCATCACGCGCGACAACGTGCAGGTCGGTGTGGATGCGGTGCTCTACATGCAGGTACTGGATCCGCACCTGGCCTCTTACGGCATCACCAACTACAACTTCGCCATCTCGCAGCTCGCGCAGACGACGCTGCGCAGCGAAATTGGCAAGATTGAGCTGGATCGCACCTTTGAGGCCCGCGGCACGATCAACGCCAACGTCGTCGCCGAACTCGACAAGGCCTCGGTCGCGTGGGGCGTGAAGGTGATGCGCTACGAAATCAAGAACATCACGCCGCCCAAGGACGTGCTGACCGCGATGGAGAAGCAGATGCGTGCCGAGCGCGAAAAACGCGCCGTGGTGCTGGCGTCCGAAGGCGAGCGCGACGCCAAGATCAACGCGGCCGAAGGCGATAAGCAGCGCGTCATCAAGGCATCCGAGGCCAACAAACAGCAGCAGATCAACGAGGCGGACGGCCAGGCCGCCGCAATCCTCGCGGTGGCGACCGCCACCGCCGAGGGCCTGCGCCAGGTCGGCAGCGCCCTGAGCGACCGCGGCGGCATCGAGGCGATGCAGCTGCGTATCGGCGAGGAGTACGTACGCCAGTTCGGCAAGATGGCAAAGGAGAGCACCACGCTTGTCGTGCCCGGAAACCTGAGCGATCTCGCATCCGTGGTCACCATGGCGACGAGCATCATCCGCAGGGCCGGGGCAGCGCCGGCGCAGACCACGCCGGGCAGGCAGCCTTAGCGCCCGACGGTGAGCGGCGCATTGCGGCGCCGCGCCCTATGTACGGTGCCGCCCCGACACAAGGAGGGTGTCGGTGGTCTCATGGCCCATCGAAGGCAATCGGCCGCAATTGCGCGTGCCGTCCCCCTCCGAGGGATGAATCACCATGAGACAGATACCCAAGTCACTTGTTGTGCTCTCGGCGTGCACGTTGGCGCTTGGACTGGCAATGATTGCCGTCCCCGAGTACGCGGTGGCCCAGATCTCGGTGTCCGTTACGCTCGCGCCACCCGCACTGCCTGTGTATGAACAGCCGGTCCTTGTTCAAGAGGGCGCGATCTGGGCCCCAGGCTATTGGGCCTACGATCAGGAGGACGGCTACTTCTGGGTACCCGGTGCGTGGGTGCAGCCACCCGAAGCCGGGCTGCTCTGGACGCCCGGGTATTGGGGCTGGGGCAACGCAGGATATGCCTGGAATGAGGGCTACTGGGGCCCAACGGTTGGATTCTATGGCGGCGTCGCGTACGGATTCGGCTATTCCGGCGAGGGTTACGCCGGTGGGCATTGGCAGGGGCCGCAATTTTATTACAACACCGCGGTGAGCAACGTGAATGTCACCAACATTCACAACACCTACACGCAGACGGTAGTCAACAACACCACGGTCAATCGGGTCAGCTTCAACGGCGGGACAGGCGGCCTCACGGCGAGGCCAACTGCCGCCCAGCAGGCTGCCGCTCGCGCGCCGCACCAGCAGGCAACGGCGGCACAAATGCAGGTTCGCCAGGCAGCGATGGCCAATCCCGCTCTCAAGGCATCGGCCAACGGCGGCAAACCACAGACTGCAGCCACGTCCAAGCCGGCCGTAAAGCCCGCGCCCGTGCATGCGGCAGACTTGCCCGCGGTTACCCACCAGGTGGCGTCCAGTACGGGAAATGCCGAACGCGACAAGGTGAATCAGAGTGAGCAGGACGCCTTGCGTGACACCCAGGAAAAGCAACGCCAGGAACTCCAGCAGAAGCAGGCAGCCGATCACGAACAGGCCGCGAAGCAGCCGTCCACAAGCGCCAGCGCGAAAGCGCTAGAGCAGCAGCACCAGGCGCAGACGCAGGCACTGGCGCAACGCCACACGGCGGAGCAGAAGACACTACGGGATACCCAAGAGAGGAAGCCGCAGGGCAACGGCGAGGCTGCGCCACACACCTAGGCACGAACTGTAAGAGGTACTGACCTTGTTGCGCGCCGGCCTGATAGCCCCATGTCACTCCAATCAAAGAGACCTCAACGCGGGATCGACATCCTGGCGGCGATATTCGTCGCGCTTGCTGCGACAGGCGCGAACGCGGGGGCGCCCACCGGCATGCCCGCAGCGATTGCGCAGGAGCTGACTCACCGCCCGCTCATATTGGATCTCGCCGCCCCGCACATGCAGCCAGTGAGCGAGTTCGGGCGACCGCTGCGGTTCGACCAGATGCGTGGATCATCCGCAAGCGCTAATGCGACGCGTCAGCTCACCCAGACCGCCCTCGATGTCCAGTTCGGTCCTAAGTCAGCATTGGTGATTCACTGGACCAGGCCTGAATTGGTACGCATTACACGCAACTTTCGGCGTACCGGTCTGCCGGTTGTTTCTCTTTGGCACTCAGGTCGCAGCCTGGTTGCGCTGGGCCTCAGCCCCCGCGGAGTACCCGGACTCTACTTCACACAGCCCCGGGATTAAGGGCGGCGGCGATTGGGTCGCGTGGCCTGGCTATGGCGGCGTAAAGGTAAAGAACTCCCACATCGTCGGCGCCGTTGCCGCAGCGCCCGGCAGCAATGTGGTGATCCCCAGGCCCTCCAGCATCAGGCGCAGCGCGCTTTGATGAAAATACAGCGTGCTTGACTGGTAGCCAGGTTTCGAAAACCGGGGGCTCACAAGCACGGTCGCAATGCGGCCGCCACCATTGGTATCGTCGCTACCGGACTCGTCGAAGGTGATGATCAGCAAGCCATCATTCTTGAACGGGGTGCTGGTGAGCAGCGGTGCGATGTTGGTTTGCAGCCAGGTGTCGGCAACACTCAGGGCGCAGTTGTGCGCGTCATCGCAAAGATTCGGCGTGATGAACGAATAATCAGGCAGTTGTCCCGACGCCAGGTCGGTTGCGAACTGGGTGAACGGCACGAGCCCAAGTTTGCCGGTGGCGCTGTCCTGTACGTCCGTCAGGTAGGGCATGGGGACATGGCGCACGGCGTAGAGCCCGGTGTCTCCGCCGGTGTAGCCAACGTACGGCAGGCTTTCGGCGTAGGCCTTCCAGGTCTTGCCGTTGGCGACCACCTCGCGCACCGCGTTGTTGACCGACACCGGGAAGGTCGCGGGGGTTTCGTTGTCGTTGTCAGTCAGCAGTTGCCCGGTCACGAGCATCATGTAGTCGGTGATGGATCCGTGGCCGTTGGAGTAATACTGGGTTGCAAGGCCGTAGCTCTTGATCAGGGAATTCAGGTACGGCATGGCGGTGCTGCCGACCACTGAGTCGTAATTTGCGTTCTCCTCCACCACGATGACAACGTGCCCGAAGGGACTGGTGCTGCCGACCGTGGCGCCGATCGTTATGCTCACCGCCAGGGTTGCCATTGCGCCGCCGGCGTCCTTAACGCTGAGCGTGAACGAGGCGCTCCCCACCGTGGTCGGCGTGCCGGAGATCGTGCCGGTGGTACCCGAGAGCGCGAGCCCAGCGGGCAGCTGGCCGCTCTGGACCGCCCAGGCATAGGGCGTCTGACCGCCGGTCGCCTGCAAGGTGGCGCTGTAGGGGCTCTGAACGGTTCCGTTCGGCAGGCTGGAGGCGGTGATCGTCAGTTGTGAATTGACGCTGAGTACGGCGCTGTTGCTGGTGACCGTGCCGGCGGAGTTGGTTACGACGACGCTGAACATTGCACCGTTTTGAGCGGTGCTGGTTGCTGCAGTTGTGTAGCTGGCAGCCGTTGCCGCGGCGATCGCGTTGCCGCCCATGCGCCATTGGTACTGCAGTGGGGCGGTGCCGGCGGCTGCGACCGTGAAGGTCGCGGCCTGCCCGGCCACGACGGCGGCATTTTGCGGCTGTGCCGTGATACTCGGTGCGACCGCGGCCGTAGTCACCGCTGCAGTCGCCGGGTTGTTCGAGCCTCCGGAGGAGCAGGCCGCTAGGAGCTGCAGCGCCAGGATGCCGGCACCCGCCATGGCTGGAAATGTACGGCGCATCCTTAGGCCTCCCAGGAAATTCCTGCCGCGAGTTGTATCACGCAATCATGGCTGAGTTTCTTCGGCCACGCGCGATGTCTCCCGGTAGAGACAGGAAGGTTCACGGTGCCAGTTGCCCGGAGGAGCTCCCCGGAAGACCTTCAACAGCGGGCGAGGTGGCACTAACGCCCTTGCGGCACACGAGCAGTATCTCGTCGACATTGTCCGTTGCCATCATTCCGGGGGCGAATCGCAGCTGCTTCTGGAACCGCAATCCGAGCGGCATGAATACGCGGTTGTACCACCACATCGCCCGTTCACGGTGATGCAGGAGCCACCACATGCCGATGTCGACCAGGCGCGATGAGCGCGGCTGCATTCCGAATGCGGCGCTGCGCTCCACCAGGAAGTGGTGCTGTGCGAGCTTCGAGAGCAATTGCGGCGGTTCATAGCGCCGCTTGTGACCCACGAAGTCGTCGAACGAAGTCCAAAGCGAGGGATGCAGCGGCATCGAGACCAGCAGAGCGGCGCCCGGCTTCGCAACCCGCGACAGCTCCGACAGTGCACCATCATCATCCTCGACGTGCTCGATGATATCGAGGGCGCACACCAGATCGAATGTAGCGTCGGCGAAGGGCAGGGAGGCCACCTGGCTGAGCGCGACCTGTGCGCCGCGCGCACGCAGTTTCGCGAGTGCTGGCGCGCTGATGTCCACGAATTGCGTACCCAGGATCGGCAGATGCGGTCGCAGGCCGGGTGCAACTTCGAGCCGGTGCCCGGACGCGGACAGCAGCGATTGCACCAGCGTCCAGGTATTGAACCGTTGCGGCTCGACGAGGTTGGCGCCGGACCACAACGAGTCGTAAAAGCGCCGGTTCTTCTCGAGCAGGGCGCGCTCGCTGTCTGTCTGCGGGGACCCGGACTGCATCATGCATCGCCTCAGTAGTGTGGAGGACGCTCGTCCTCGGGCACGCGCCCGACGTCGCTGGACTCGGCCGCGTGCAGGCGCTGCGTGATTTCCTGGATCCTGGCCGCCAGAGCCTGGATCTCCCGTTGCTGCCGAAAGACCACGTCACTCAAATCGGCGTTGGCGCGCTCCAGAAAGGCGATTTTTGTTTGAATCTGCTCCAGTGATGTTTCCACGCTGATCCCTGCCGCAAGCATCCCAGACCCTGATGGTAAGCTGATAAGTCTCTACTGAGCAGCCAGATCTCCGGCGTGAACAATACGGTCGTCCAGCCTGGAACGCGCGTTAGATAACGACCGTGCTCAAGCCGGTGGTGCCCCGGGCGAGCCGGCGCTGGCACCTCTGTTCTCCGCAGGCCACTGCGAAAACGCCAGGTAGTAAATGAACACCAGGTTCACCAGCGGCAGCAACACCAACAGGCTAAGCCAGGGCGAGTGACCGACTCGTTTGCAGATGCGCCAGAACGGCACGACTGCAATTACCAGGAGGATGAGCCAGGGAAGGCCCCACGCGTGATGATGGTAATACATGACCGTCCTCCGGAAAATGGGTGTTGATACTGTGCCAATTTCCCAGGCTCAGCAACGGGCTTGACGCTGCGCAGTGGAAGACCCCGCCGCGCAAGGAGCGGTATATGGTCGCGATTGCGCTCACGTTAACGATGATGCTGCAGTGAACCGGCCAGACACGCACGATTGACCTGTGCCTATACGGCGGCCCCGCGCTGCGTCAACATCGTGAGCGTCTGATCACAACGACCCGGGCTAGCGAGGCGATAAACAGATGAACGACATGGTTCAATTCTCGTCCGAGTGCCCGCGGTGTAAGCACGACCGTGTGCAAAGCGGCTACTCGCGCGACGAACTGATCCAGCTGCTGCAGGCGGGCGCGGATCTCGAGGCATATTGCGGCAACTGCGACGAAACCTGGCCCGTGGCGGTTGACGAGCGGGCAGACATTGCCCGTGGGCTCGAGCGCCCAAAATGAACAAGGGCAGTGGGGCAGAAACGGTCGCTGTGGGCGTGGCCGCCGGTGAGGCGAGTGCCGGCGGGGGTGAGAGCGCGCGCCAAGGCGTCGCAGCTTCGACGCTGGTTGGCATGAGCGCGCTGGAGCTCGCCGCTGCCATTCGTTCCCGGGCCGTTTCCTGTGTCGAGGCGATGCGGGCGTACCTGGAGCAGATTGCCCGCCTGAACCCCAGGGTGAACGCCATTGTGTCGCTGCAGGATCGCGAAGCGCTCCTGCAGCAGGCGCGCGAACGCGACGCGCAATTGGGGAAGGGCGAGCACCGCGGCTGGATGCACGGACTGCCGCATGCGGTGAAGGATCTGGCGTTCACAGCCGGGATCCGCACCACGTTCGGTTCTCCGCTACTGGACAGCATTCCTGAGCACGACTCGATCCTGGCCGGGCGCCTCAGGAAACACGGCGCGATTCTCATTGGCAAGACCAACACAGCGGAGTTCGGACTCGGATCGCAGACTTACAACACGGTATTTGGGACCACGTTGAACGCCTACGACCAGAGCAAGAGCGCAGGTGGCAGCAGCGGCGGCGCGGCGGTAGCGCTGGCACTACGCATGCTGCCGGTGGCTGATGGCAGCGACATGATGGGTTCGCTGCGTAATCCGGCGGCCTTCAACAATGTGTTCGGCTTTCGGCCGTCCTTCGGACGCGTTCCGGCGGCTGGCGAAGAGTTGTTCCTCCAGCAGCTATCATGCCCCGGTGCCATGGGTCGCGACGTCGCCGATGTCGCGATGCTGATGAGTGTGATCGCAGGCCCCGACCAGCGCGCGCCCCTGTCGATTGAGGAGGATCCGCAGGTGTTTCGGCAGTCGCTGGACCGCGGTTTCAGCGGCACCCGTCTGGGATGGCTCGGCGATCTCGGCGGCCACCTGCCGTTTGAGCCAGGGGTGCTCGAGGTGTGTCGCCAGGGGCTCAAGGAGTTCGAAGCGATCGGCTGTGTGGTCGAGGAGGTTCAGCTGCCATCGCCGCCGGCGCAGCTGTGGGACAGCTGGGTGAAGCTGCGGCATTGGCTGGTCGCCGGAGAGCTGGAGGGTCTCTACAGTGATCCAGCCAGGCGGGCGCGGATAAAGCCCGAGGCGCAATGGGAGGTCGCAGGCGGCCGCTCGCTGAGCGCGCTTGAGGTCTACCAGGCCTCAGTCGCGCGCTCCGAGTGGTACCGGGCTGCGAGTGCCCTGTTCCGAAAGGTCGATTACCTGCTGCTGCCGAGTGCGCAGGTATTTCCCTTCGATGCCAGCGTGCACTGGCCCAGGAGTATCAACGGCGTGGTGATGGACACGTATCACCGCTGGATGGAAGTTGTCGTGCCAGCGAGTCTGCTGTCCGGTCCGGTGCTGAACGTACCGGTTGGATTCGGCAAGCAGAATCTTCCCATGGGCATGCAAATCATCGGGCGCAATCACCAGGACTTCGCGGTCCTGCAGCTCGGTCACGCCTACGATCAGGCAACCCGCTGGGTCAGCAGGCGTCTGCCAGCACTGCTCGCTGGCGTAGCCTCAGCGGCGTGAGCGCTTCACTCCCGCCAGCTTGCTGTGCGTTTGTGCCGCTTCGTCATCGGTGAGACTTGGCTGCGAGGCGCTCGCCCGCTGCACGAGAGCAATGAATTGCGCCGGGTTCAGCGCCGGGCTGAAGTAAAAGCCCTGATACTGATCGCAGCCCAGCTTCGCCAGTAAGGCGAGCTGCTCCGGTGTTTCCACACCCTCGGCGATCACCTTCAGGTGCAGGCTGTGTGCCAGTGAGATGATCGCGCCCACGATCGATGCGTCTTCCGGCCGCCGGGTCATCTCCTCGACGAAACAGCGGTCGATTTTCAGCTTGTCAATGGGGAAGCGACGCAGGTAGCTCATGCTCGAGTAACCGGTGCCGAAGTCATCAACCGACACCAGCACGCCCATGCTGCTGATCGCCTCGAGGATGATTATTGACTCTTCCGCGTCGCTCATGACCGCGCTCTCGGTCAATTCGACCTCCAGCAGCTGCGGGTCCAGGCCGGCCGCGTCGAGTGCCCGCCGGATCTGGTCGACCAGGTTGGCCAGTCTGAATTGCGAGGGTGCGAGGTTTACCGCGACCCGCAACCGGGGCAGTCCGGCGCATTGCCAGGCCTTGGCCTGGCGGCAGGCTTCAAACAACACCCATTCACCGATGTCATCGAGCAACCCACACTCGTCGGCGATGGCGATGAAGGCGCCGGGCGACAGGAGACCGCGCTCGGGATGCCGCCAGCGGATCAGCGCCTCGGCGCTGTTTATGCGACCGGTCACAGTGTCGACCTTCGGCTGGTACTGCAGTTCAAATTGCCCGCTGCGCAGTGCCTCGTGCAGCTCGCTCTCCAGCTTTACGCTTTCCTGCGTAACGGTACTCATGCCCTCGGCATAGCACTGCACGTTGTTACGACCGCGTTCCTTGGCGCTGTACATGGCGGCGTCCGCTCGCGCCAGCAGCGTATCCACGCTTTGCGCATCGCGCGGGTAGAACGCAATGCCGATGCTTGGTGAGATGTGGACGTCGATGCCGAGTAGCCGCATGGACGGCTCCATCAAGCGGATCGCCCGTGTGCCGACCTCGACTGCCTCCGCCTGACTGACGGGTCCGCCGAGGAGCAGCACAAACTCATCCCCGCCCAGGCGCGCGGTCGTGTCCACCGACCGCACGGCTTTTTTCAGCCGCTCCGCCACCTCCCGCAACAGATCATCGCCCGCCCGGTGTCCCAGGGAGTCGTTGATGACCTTGAAGCGGTCGAGGTCGATGACTATCACCGCGAATTCGTGTGACTGCCGGTCCGCCTGGGCGATCGCCTGGGTAATGCGGTCATCGAGCAGCAGGCGGTTCGGCAGCCCGGTGAGTGCGTCATGTGAGGCCAGGTGCCGCAGCTGCCGGTTCGCCGCTTCCAGACCCTTGGTGCGATCGGTGACCACCAGTTCGAGGCTCTCGACGTGGTGCTTGAGGGCGCGCTCATTCTGCCACTTGCGACTCAGGGAGCTTGCACACTGCAGGATCTCGATCGGCTCGAAAGGCTTCTTGACGACGATGAGCTTGTCGGAATGCCCGAGTCGCGACAGCAGCTCCAGCCAGTCGTAATCGGCGTAGGCGGAGCAGACGACGACTTGTACCTCGGGGTCAATTGCCCACAGGTGTTCTATCGTCTCAAGCCCATCCCACCCGGGCGGCATGCGCATGTCGACAAAAGCGACCGAGTACGGGCGACCTTCGGCGAGCGCTGCCTGAGCGAGCTCGACCCCATCGCGCCCCTGCATCGCGGAATCAACGTCAAAGCGCGGGCGGCTGACAGAGGGCCGCTGCTCGCCGAACAACGCGGCTTCTGCCGCCGATACCTTGCCACCCTCATCACCGGTGAGGATTTTCCGATAGTCCTCGTGGATGGCCTGATTGTCATCGACCACGAGGACGCGATGCGTGAGCAGATCGGGCTCAATCGGCATGGACCGACTCCGGTGGCTTTAGCGGCAGCGTCAGGGTGAAGGTGGCGCCCTGGCCGGGGCCGGCGCTTTCGCCTTGCAACGACCCGCCCAGTTCCCGGGCCGCAAGGGCTGCGCTGTGCAGTCCGAATCCGTGTCCGCCCGGGCGTGTCGTGAAACCGTGGTTGAAGATTCGGTCGAGGTTCTCCGCGGCAATGCCCACGCCGGTATCGATGACGGCGATCAGCACGCAGCCGTTTGCCGCGCGTGTCCGGACGGTCACACGCTTTGGGCCGCTCGTCGCCTCGGCGCAGGCGTATTTGGCGTTGCGGATCACGTTCACGAGTACCTGCAGCACGCGGTGTTTGTCGACCTCAACCAGCGGCACATCCTCGAAGTCACGCACGATCGTCACCCCATGGCGGCTAAAGGCTCCCTCATTCATCCGCAGGCTGTCCTCGACCAACGCGCGAACGTCCAGCGTGTCGGTTACGCCGCCACGCCTGGCGTAGCCTTGCTGCATCGCTACGATTTCCTTGATGTGCTCGATGTTGCCGCGCACCGCCGCCAGCTCGGCGACGGCTGCGTCGCGCTCGGCGACCAGTTCCGCCGCCAGCTCCTGCAGGTAGGCCGGCACGTGCTTGCCTTGCGCACCCGTCAGGAAGCTCGCGAGCTTGTCCGCGTGCTGATTCAGGAGCTCGGCGACCCGCGTAAGGCCAACGCACTTCGATTTGCGAATGCGCTCCGCGACCACGCTCGCCGAGACGTTGACGCTGTTGAGTACGTTGCCGACGTTGTGCAGTACATTGGTAGCCACTTCGGCCATACCCGCCTGGCGGGACGCGACCAGCAGCTGCTTGTGCACGCGCTCGAGTTCCTCTTCGGCGAGGCGCCGCTCGCTGATGTCCTCGACGATCGCCAGTGCGCCGAGCGGCTGGCCCGCCGGGCCGACGAGCCGCTGCGCACTCGACAGTGCCGTGCGGCGCGCGCCGTCCGGCCGCACGATAACGAACTCAGCGTTACTCACCTTTTCACCGCGCAGGGCCCGCGCGAGCGGACGATCCTCACGTGCTGCCGGGGTAGTGCCATCGGCCAGGTAGACCTGGGAGGTGAGGGGGTAGGGGTTGCGCGGCAGCGCGCAGACCGTGTCCGAGGGAATTCCAAACAGCAGTGCCGCCGAGGCATTGTAGTGCGTTATCTGACCTCTGACATCGCAGGCAACCAGCGCGATCGGCAGCTCGGCGACGACGGTGGCGAGCAGTGTCTGGTTCTGCAGCAGGGCGGCCGCCAAATCCTTGCGCGCAGATATGTCGCGCACGAACTCGACCGAACACTCTGGCGCCGGGCCACCGCCGCTGACGAGCGAGGTGGTTGCACGGACCCACAACGCGCTGCCGTCTTTGCGCAGATAGCGCTTCTCGACGTCCAGATGAACAATCTCTCCGCGCCACAGCCGCTCGAGTCCCGCGCTGGTGGACTCGAGATCCCCGCCGTGCGTGAGGCTACCGATGGAGGCGCTCTTGAGTTCCTGGGCGTCGAAGCCGAGCAGAGCGCAGAAGGCGCGGTTGCAGTGACGGAAGCTGCCGTCGGGGTTGGCGAAGGCAATGCCGATTGGCGCATGCTCGACGGTATTGCGGAACAGTGTCTCCACCGGCCGCAACTCGCCCGTTATCCGGAAGAGTCCGGTGACATCGGAGCTCTCGCCCTCAACGTCTACGGCGCTTGCTCGCTTCATTCGGCGGCTCCGTCGCCTGCGCAGGCAACACTCGCTTGAGACAGCGTGCTCATTGGAGGGGGCACATGCGTTCGCACTTCGTCGGTGGCCCGACTCTCCCGATGGCAACCACTTGATAAACCGGCCCGAATTGCAACACGGGGCGGGGTCATGCACAGCGAACTATGTCGCATGTGCGCTCGAGCCCGGCGCTAAATCACGCAGTTAGAGGGCTGCAGGGTTGTTGCAAGCCGGCGCTACTGTGAGCGGGTTCTCGTTTCAGGCCGCGCCTCTCCCGGCACGCACCTGGGCGCCGATGTCGTGTGGTGCAAGATCTCTTACGTGAGGATGCTCACATAGCCGGGATCTAGCATTGATTACGCTTCAGACGCCATGAAGATCCTGACACTTGCCGTCCTGCTGGCCAGTTCAGCAGCGAGCGCCGCCGACATCATGACGCCCGAGGCACTCAAGGTATCCCCTGATATCGTCATTGCGGACGAGATGGCGCGCTGTGCCGGCATTGGCGAAGCCGTTGAGGCGCTTCTGAAAGATGCACCGCAGAAGGATGCGGCGGCGATTGCCAATCTGCAGCGGATCTCGGATGCCTATGCAGCCGTGTCGCTCTTCTACCTCAAGTCCCACTTCAGGAAGAACCGCATCACCGACAACCCCGAGGACTGGGTCAGGGTCAGGGTCAGAAAAAACCAGATGACCTCGATGATGTTTGCGGATGAGGCCGACCTCCGAAAGGAAATGGAGCGCTGCGACAAAGTGGACCTTCCGGTTGCGCGGGCCACGCACGGGCCGTAGCCGTGCGAGGGCTTGCACCGCGGTGTTCGCGGCTGCTGCTGTCCAGCCGTCTCACGGCTCGATGCTGAGGATCCGCGCTTCGGCGCCCTGATAAGACACACTTTCGCCGGCCTGCTTGCCGAGCAACGACTGTGCGAGCGGCGCCATCCAGCTCAAAAGCCCCTGCGCCGCGTCCGCCTCGTCCTCACCCACCAGGCGAAACACCTGATGGGCGCCGCTGCCCAGCTGCAGGGTCACGCGCATGCCGAAGCGCACCCGTTCGGTCACGGTCGCTGGCCCGACGAGGCGGGCGCTCGCGCGCCGCGCACTCCAGTAACGTAGGTCACGCTCCACCCGCGCGCGCAGTGCGGCATCGTTGCCGGCGCGCGCCGCCTGGCGCTCGGTTTCTAACGCGCGCACGCGCGCTTCGATGTCTGCCAGTCCGTGTGGGGTGACGAAGTTGGGATGGGGGCTGACGACGCGCTCCGGCAGCGCCGTCGGATCCTCATCCGATTCGCGCACGAACGCCCGGTTCATGACACGGTGGCTCCGGTGACAATACAAATTCTGCCGTTCATACTCATAACCAAGTGCTCCAGATGAGATGGTATATGAAAGGGTTTGCGGACATCGCGTTGCTGGCGATCGGCGCCGGGACGGCGACGGCGGCTGCGGGCGCGGGCGCGGCCGCACCGTGAACGGTGTCGCGAGTGCATTTCTCCTGACCTTCGCCGGACTCTTTCCGATCGTCAACCCCATCGAGTCTGCGCCCTTCTTTCTTGGTCTTACCGCGAATCTGACCAGCGTGGAGCGCCGGGTGCTCGCTCGCAAGGCGGCGATCAACGGCTTCGCGCTGCTCCTGGGGTCGATGGTCTTGGGTCCCTCGCTGCTGGAATTCTTTGGTATCGAGCTGCCGGTGGTGCGCATCGCGGGTGGGCTCGTCGTGGCAGCCCTGGGCTGGAAGCTGCTGACGCAGGACCAGTGGTCGGATCACGCTGGCGCAGGCCTGCAGGGAAGTCCGGGAGGCAAGGTCGGCAGCTTCTATCCGCTCACCATGCCGCTAACCGTCGGTCCGGGCTCAATGTCGGTGGCGATCACCATCGGCAGTCGCAAGCCCGCCGGTATGCCAGGCTTCTCGCAGCTGGCGGAGCACGCCAGCGGGGCGGTGCTGGGGCTGATCGGGATTGCCGTCACAATCTATCTTGCCTACCGGTTTGCGCAAACTATCGGGCGGCTCCTCGGTGAGACGGGCCTGGAAGTGCTGGTACGGTTGTCGGCATTCATTCTCATGTGCATTGGAATCGAGATTATCTGGAACGGTTATAGCGCGCTCACCGGCCCGCACTGAGGGAGTCATGATCAAAGGTCTTTACAGACTGCTGTGCGCGCTGCTGCTCGCCGTCGTCGCGTGCGGCGCGGTGCACGCGCAGGACTATACCAAGCCGAAAGTCCGCGCTATCACGGGATTCGTGCGCCTCGAGCACGCCACCTACCAGCAACAGGTCGAGGAGGCGCTCGTCGTGTTGCGCGCGGCCAAGAGCGAGTTCGAGAAACAAGGGTACGAGGTGGAAACACTGCGCATCGTGACTCAGCCGCTCGGGGAACTGGTGAGCGGGCAGTCTGAGACACAGGCGCTCGCGTTCCTCAAGGCGTTCGATGAGCTGTCGGTGAAGGAGAACTTCCTGCCGAATGTGGGGCCTGGAATGATGGGGGACGCGGATGACCCGCGCGTCATGGGGTTACTGGGCAAGGCGCTCGCTACGCTGCCCAACATCGAGGCGAGTGCCATCATCGCCGCTGACGACGGGATTCACTGGAAAGTGATCCACGAAAGTGCGGCGCTGGTGCGCTACGTGGCGGACCACAGTCCACACAGTCAGGGGACTTTCAACTTTACGGTAACGGCGATGCTCAAGCCCTACGGCCCGTTCTACCCGGGCGCGTACCACACCGGTGCCGGCAGGCAATTCTCGATTGGCTTCGAAGGCGCGAATGTCGTTCGGGAGGTATTCACGCGCACCCACGGGGATTTCGCCGCCTCTGTTACCGAACTCACCCGGCAACTCACCGTGCACGCCAGGGTGGCGGAGTCGATCGGCCTGAAGGTGGCGGCGGCGCAGCACTGGAGCTACATGGGAGTGGATCCCACGCCCGCACCGCTGGCGGACGTTTCAATCGGGGCGGCAATCGAGGCTTATACGGGGGCGAGGTTCGGATCGAGCGGCACCATGACGGCGGCGCTCATCATCACTGCGGCGGTCAAGGCCGTGCCGGTGACGCAGGTTGGCTACTCGGGCCTCATGGTTCCGGTGATGGAAGACAAAGTGCTCGCGCAGCGCTGGGCGGAAGGCGCGATCAATACCGACTCCTTGCTGGCGTACTCGGCCGTGTGCGGCACGGGCCTTGATACGATCCCTTATCCCGGCAACATCACGGTTGATCAACTGGCGCGCATCTTCGGTGACGTGGCCTCCCTCGCCTGGAAATGGCACAAGCCGCTGTCGGCGCGGTTGCAACCGGTAACCGGCAAGAAGGCAGGCGAGTTGACCGAGTTTCACGATCAGTACCTCTTCAACACGACCCTGCACGCTCTGCCGTGACCGCGTCGGGCGGCTCCTATCCACGAACGCGAGCTCCCCCCTGCACAATCGGAAAGTCTGTCACATGAACCGCTACCTATCACTGATTGGTGTACTCGCCCTCGCAGCCTGCGCGTCGACTCCACCGCCGCCCGAACGAGTCGCTGACGCTCCGCAGTATTTCCATATCACCCCGGTACGGCCGGTCGCGGAGCTGCTGCCGCTTGCGCTCGCGGCAACCCCACCGGTGGAGCCAGGCACATTCCGGCCGCCCGAGCTGGTGGAGCTGACGACGCTCGATCCGGCGATCAAACTCGATATTCGCTATGCGACGACCCACAATTTTCTCGGCACGCCGCTATACAGTCAGGCGCGGGCCTTCATGCAACGGCCGGCGGCGGAAGCCGTGGTGCGCGTGCAGCACGCGCTCGAGCGCGAGGGTTACGGCCTGCTGGTGCACGATGCATATCGGCCATGGTATGTGACGAAACTCTTTTGGGACGCGACGCCGGCGGACAAGCACCAGTTCGTCGCGGACCCTGCCGTGGGGTCACGCCACAATCGCGGCTGCGCGGTGGATCTGACGTTGTACGACTTAAAGACGGGCCGCGCGGTCGAAATGCCCAGCCTGTATGACGAGATGTCCCCGCGCGCCTATCCCTCCTATGCCGGGGGCACCGCGGAGCAACGCCGTTTGCGCGACCTTTTGCGCCGGCACATGGAGGCCGAGGGGTTTACCGTCTACGAATTTGAATGGTGGCATTTTGATTATCGCGACTGGAAGTCGTATGCCATCCAGAATGTGCGCTTCGAATCCATCCCCTGAGGACCCAGCCACATCTTCGTGTCGGCCGACTGGGTGGCGCTTGTGTTCAGGAGTCGACCGCCAGCATGACGCTCGACGCCTTGATGACGGCGTAGGCGCGCTTACCCTCCGCCAAGCCCAAGTTTTCGACGGCGTCGATGGTGATGATGGCCACAATGCTGATTCCGGGTGCAACTTCGATGGTGACTTGAGCATTGACCGCTCCCATCTCGATTTCCCGGATGGTGCCGGGCAGGCTGTTGCGTGCGCTCAGCTTCATGGCGCTCTCCAGTGGTTCGTCCGACCCGTAGTGTGGCAGCCCGCGGAGCTGCTAGCATCGTTATATACAAGAGAGAATACGAAGTGTTCGCGAGGTCTCGTGTGCGCAAAATGATCGCCTGGTTCCTCATGGTCGGTATGGCTCTGGATGCCGGGGCGCTGTCGGCTGCCGATGCCGACCCCTGCACCCGGTTCACCTGGGATGTTTCACGCGAACTGGCCGTGATGCAACAGACGCCGCGCGCCGTCACCGCGGCCGTCAAGCCGGGTACTGAGGTCCCGCAGATCGAATCTGAGAGGCTTTATGAGGTGAAGCTGGCGCTTCAGAACACGGTGACTTTCGTGGCGAAGCCTGGCAAGCCCACGCCCGTGAACGGCGCATACGCCGCGCTGGTGCGATTGCGGGTTGAGAAAGCGGGGCGATACCGCCTTTCGATCAGCAGTGGTCACTGGATCGACATCGTCGAGGGTACCCAGCTCGTGCATTCCGGAGATTTTCAGGGGCAGCACGGGTGCCAACGACCCCACAAGATAGTGGAATTCGAGTTGCCCGCGGGCCACGATCTGACCGTGCAGTTCAGCGGTTCCCCAGATGCGCAGGTCCTGGTCGCGATCACGGCGGTTAGCAAACCCGCGGCGGGTTGAACATCCAGGAGGACGTCTATGAAAGTCGAAGGCAATTGCCACTGCGGACAGATTAGCTTCGAAGCCGAGATCGACCCGGATGCTGTGCGGATTTGTCACTGCACTGATTGCCAGACGCTCACCGGCTCCGCCTATCGGGTCAACGTACAAACGCAGGCAACCAGTTTCGTTCTGCTGTCCGGAGCTCCCAGGATCTACATCAAGACGGCCGAAAGCGGCAACAAACGCGCCCACGCGTTCTGCCCCAACTGCGGCACACCGATATACGCAACCGACCCGCATGAACCACGTGCATACGGCATTCGCGTTGGTACCCTGAAGCAACGTGCCGAGTTACGGCCAACGCAGCAGATCTGGTATCGCTCCGCACTGCCCTGGGTTACCGACATTCGCGATGTCCCGCATACGGAGCGACAGTAATGCTGTGTGAGGCGTCCCGATGACTCGGATGTTTCGACGAACTGTCGCCGCTGCGGCCATGGTCTGTGTCGTGGCGGCTGCGCAGGCGCAGCCGCGCCCGGTGGTAGTCGAACTCTTTACGTCCGAAGGGTGTAGCTCTTGTCCTCCGGCAGATGAGTACCTCGGAAAATTAAGCGATCGTTCCGACGTACTGGCTCTCGCGTTTCACGTCGGTTACTGGGATGGGCTCGGCTGGCGCGATCGTTTTGCGTTGCCGGAGTCCGTAAAGCGGCAATCCGTCTACGCTCGAAATCTGCACCACTCCTCGGTCTACACACCGCAGCTGGTTGTCGACGGGCGTGAGGATGATTTCCGTTCTGACGGCAAGATGGTTACCCGAGCCCTGAGCCGGAATCGCGACGGAGTTGCGGTCAGAGTCTCGGTGCACGAGGCGCAACTCCAGGTAGACATCGGGACACAGGCTGGCGTGGCACCGGGCGATGTGCTGCTGGTCGCGTACCTGCGTCATGCGGTTTCGCATATCGGTCGCGGCGAGAACGCCGGCCATACCCTCGAGGAGTTCAACATCGTGCGGGGCATCCGCACGCTGGGCCCGTGGCAGGGCGAAGCGCAGATCTTTCGCGTGCCCGTTGCCTCCCTGCCGCCCGACGCCACCGACGTCGCGGTTCTTGTGCAATCCATCGGGCAGGCCCAGATTGTCGGCGCAGGAGCTCATGCCCTGCGCTGAGTGAGCGACCCTGGGAAACTGCGGCGCAACGTGTCACGGACTGCGAGTTCGTGGCAGATCGTGCGTACCCTGGAGGTTCGTGGCCGTGACTCGATTGCGGCCGGCCTGCTTGCTGCGGTACAGCGCCGCGTCCGCGATCTTGAGCACCCGTTCGGCCAGCCGGGACTCACCGCTCGGCACCTTGTCAATGCCGCACAGGCCGAAGCTTGCGGTCACGTGGAGACTCTTTTTGCCAGCGTTGAAGGCAGTGTGCGAGACGGCAGCCCGTAACTTGCGGGCGACTTCAAACGCCGCTTCATAAGCCGTCTCTGGCATGACGATCGCGAATTCCTCACCGCCGATCCGCGCCACCCAATCGACCCCGATACGCAGAACCTGCTGCAGTCGCGGGCCGAACTGTTGCAGGGTTTGATCACCGGCGGCGTGGCCGAGAGTGTCGTTGATCTTCTTGAAGTGATCGATGTCGCACAGAATCAGGGACAAGGCACGCCCGTAACGCGCAGCCCGTTCGACCTCGCGCGGGAAGTGCTTGCCGAAGAAGCGCCGGCTGGCTGTGCGTGTTAGATCATCCGTGGCCGACAGCTTGCGATTCTCCTCCAGTGTAACGCGCAACACCGACTCAAGCTCGGCGATCCGCCGCGCAGCGCGGATACGTGCGTCCAGCTCGCGGTCACTCACCCGCCGCCCGACGCACTCGTCAGCGCCCGCGGCAAGCCCCGCTTCGCGCTCCGCGGCGTCATCCAGCTCTGCCACGTAGACGATGAACGGTGTGCGTGCCGCGGGCCGCGATCGCAGTTTGCGTATCAGCTCCTGGCTATCGGTGAGCACAACCGGGCGAAACTCGGCGCCGAACCGGCGCACGGCTTCCTGTTCGTCGGCGACCGATTCGAAGTCCAGGATATCGGGCGTGATGTGCCGCTCCATTTGCTGCCGCAGCGCTGAGTCCTCAAAGGCCAGGAGCGCCTTCGGCGGCCGCAGCACACGCACCATGATTGCGACAGTCGCTGTGGTCCCCTCGTCGGTCTTCGCGGGCTTATCCGCCCGTCGCTCCAGGATCCTCTGGATGACTGTCGTGTGTCCCCCGGTTGGCATCTGACCCCCTTGGCCCTTGAGGTTGCACTGACAGGCACAGACTACAGCCTTCGTCGCTCGCGGCCAACGGACCGGCGGCGGACGGGCTGCGTGGTGGCTTCTGGCGAAGCCACCCGCTGCGCCGCAGTTCCCTCTCGGTGCCTAGTCTGCGTACTTCACACTGCAGCCGTACGGGCGGGTAAACGCCGTCGCCACCGGCTGCCCGGCGAGCGCCGACGTCAGCGCCGCGGAAACGTAGTTCTTCGAGGCTGGAATGTCAGCGACCTCTGGCGTCGCGTGGTCGTCGATGGCGCCTTCGTAGATCAGCTTCCCGGACGGGTCGATCACGTACATGTGTGGCGTGGTTTTGGCCGAGTAAAGGTGGCCGATGGCGCCCTTGGGATCGAGGATCGCGGCGGTCGGGCCGGCGTGTTCCTGGCTTATATAGGTGTTTTCCTGCGCCGCGGTCATGTAACCCTGCTGCCCCGGCGCCGACGACAGAATCGTCAGCCACACAACTCCCTTGCCGGTCCACTGCTTCTGCAGTGACTGCATGTTGCCGCTTGCATAGTGCTTCCTGGTGTACGGGCAGCCGTTGTTGGTCCACTCGAGCACCACGAATTTGCCACGGTATTCAGACAGCTTGTGCGCCTGTCCGTTGGAGTCGGTGCCGGTGAAATCAGGCGCCGTATCCCCGACGGGCACGGCAAGCGCCGCCGGCGCGAAGGTGATGAGGGCAATGACACCCAGGACGAACCTGAGGCGAGAAGCGACGAATCGCATGGCAGTCTCCTTGTCGATGTTGAAATGCAACCTTTCGAAACCCCCGCGCCTACGGCGCGCTGCCGCCTGCGGCCGCTCTCACCGGACGTAGCCCCGCGAGCGCGTCCTCGATAATCCCGGGCGTCAACACCTCCGGCAGGATCCTGGGGGCAGCGGCGGGGTCAGCGGGATAGATGACGTAGGTGGGCACGCCACTGCGGCCGAGGCTCGCCAGTGTCTGCGCAATGACCTCGTCCTGCCGGGTCCAGTCGGCGCGGATGAGCGCCACACCGCTGCCGAGCAGCCGCTGCTGCACATCCTGCCGGCTGAGGACGAGCCGCTCATTGACCTGACAGCCCAGACACCAGCTGGCGGTGAAGTCGACGAACACCGCTCTGCCCTCGGCGCGATAGTGCTCCACCCGCGCGGGAGTAAACGCTTCCCAGTGGACGCCGCCCGAGGAGGCCGCGGTCGCCGGGGCTGCGGGCGCCGCCCAGCGCGCAGCGAGCAGCGGCAGGCCCACGGCGAGTGCTCCGACGAGGGCTGCAGCCGCCGTCGCAGTGGTGCGCGCCGGCCAGCGGCCGAGGATCCAGCCGACGATCGCGAGCAGGAGAAAGGCGCTCAGCAGAGCCACCAGCCCCGTCGCGCCGGCCGACTGCTCGTAGACCCACACCAGCCAGATCACGGTGGCGAAGACCGGGATTGCCGTGGACTGCTTGAGCAGCTCCATCCACGCCCCCGGCCGCGGCAGCACACGCGTCCAGGCGGGGTTGAAGGACAGGAGCAGATACGGTGCGGCGAGGCCGAGTGCGAGTGCGGTGAACACCACGAAGGTCACGGCCGCGGAACTGGCGAGCGCGTAGCCCACCGCCGCACCCATGAGGGGTGCCGTGCAGGGCGTCGCGACGATGACCGCCAGCACGCCGGTGAAGAAGCTGCCGGCATAACCGCTCCGGGACGCCAGGCCCGAGCCTGTGCCGGCGAGCGTCAGACCGATCTCGAACTGCCCGGCTAGCGAGAGTCCGAGAAAGAACAACAGCAGCGCGATGACAACGACGAAACCCGGCGACTGGAACTGGAACCCCCACCCGAGCTGGTGTCCCGTGCCCCGCAGGACGAGCAGCAGCGCAACGATTGCCCAGAACGAGAGCAGCACTCCCAGGGTGTAGATGAGGCTGTGCACGCGCAGCCGCTGCTGCTCTTCGTGCGAACTTTTCACCAGCGCGAGCGCCTTGATGAAGAGCACCGGGAACACGCACGGCATCAGATTCAGCAGCATCCCGCCGAGAAACGCCAACAGCGCGATGCTGGCGAGGTTCTGTGCAGGCAGGGCAGTCGCTGTCGATGTGATCAGGGCGCCCGGCGTCGCGCGGATCTCATACGCACGCTCGCCGGTGAGGACGACGACCCCGTGGAGCTCGCTCGGAGCGGTGGCCAGATTCTCGTCTTTGACCAGAGTCAGCTGGAACCCATCCGTGAGTGGCTTCACGACCTGCGGCGCAGCATTGGCGATGAGATTCTGGTCGGCGGGGAAGAACTGCGCGGAGCTCTCCCGCCGCCCAGTGGTCACGGCCAGCACGAGATTCGCTCCGGCAGTGGTGAAGCGTGCCTGGTCGTTCGCAGGCAGTGCCGCAGGCACTGCGCTCTGGAAGCGCGCGACGAGCGCGGCGTCCTCCGTCGTGGTCGGTAGTGCGGGCGCCGCGCCGAGCGCGGTGCGCTCGACCGAAAGCTGCGCGCTGCCTGGAATGCAGACCTCGCGGCACACGAGCCACTTGACGGCGGCAGCCAGGGTGACCGAGGGCGTGGCCGGCCTGAAGTCAGCTGCGACCTGGACGGGTGCCGGGAAGAGAACCTCATTCTCGTAGCCGTAATCCATCAGCGGGCCGAGCGGCAGGCGCCGCGGTGCCGGAAACTCCAGTGCGCCCGCCGAGATGCCGGCGGGCAGCTGCCACTTCATCGAGGGCGGCTGCCCCGAGTCTCCGGCATTGAGCCAGTAGAGGTGCCAGCCGGGCTCGAGTTTGAAATACAGCCCGGCCTTGAACTGCTGCCCCGGGTAGATCTGGGCCGGCGGCACCGCCAGCCGCACGCTCAGGTGCTCGGCGGTAGCTGTCGGATCCGCCCGCGCCGCAACCGTCGCCCACAGGGACACAAGCAACAGGCAAAGAACTGAGTCGCGGGCGCGCATGAGTGTCTCACGCATATTTTAAGGCCCTTCTGCGGGTCGCCGAGGTTACAGATTGCAATTATCGCCGCAGATACGCCGGACACCGTTCCCCAGGACCTGCCCAGCGGCAACCGAGGACTATTGCCACGTTGGCCAGCCTGGCACTAACGTGTGTGCATGGAGATTGTCGCCACTGCCGAATGCATTTTTTATGCAAAGGAGCTGCTCTCAAAGGATCTATGTCGGACGATCATTGAAAACTACGCGCGGGACGTGCGCAAACACCCGGGCTACGCAGTGAGCGGCCGTAGCGAGAAAAAAGCGCTCGACGACGTCAAGGTCAGCACGGATTTGGAACTCGGAGGTGAGGGCGCTTGGGCAGCGGCACACGCTGAGCTGCACTCCGCCGTTAGTCGCGCCGTCGCGAGTGTGGCGGCGCAGTTTCCATCGCTGCGGGTCTTCCCGTTACGGTGCACGGGCTACAAGATCCAGCACTACAGGAAAAACGAAGGCCACTTCAAATGGCACTTTGATGCCCTCGGGCCTGGCGCGTGGGATCGGCAGCTGGCCATGATCATTTATCTGAATTCCGTCGAAGACGGCGGAGAGACGTGCTTTCATCGGCAGAATCTGAGGGTGAAGCCTGTGGCCGGCGACGCGTTGTTCTTTCCGACATTCTGGACTCACATGCACAGCGGAGAGATCCCGAGGTCTGAAGACAAATACATCATTTCATCGTTTGTGACGTTCGTTATTCCCGCCGGAAGTTGAACGTCGCGTCGACTTCCAAGATCACGCAGGGGATGGTTGATGAAACGCTTGAACCAGCGCACGACGGTAGTGCCCACACCGTGCCTGAGGCGCCATCACCCGACACTTCCGCCGCAACCGCTGTCGCATCGATCCCGCCGCGGTCCAGTCCCTCGCAAATCGACCTCAGGCAGCTGAACCGGGCAGCGTCACAAATCGGCCGTCAGGTACATGAACAGACTCCGCGGCGAGGCCTGTAGGAACCCGGGGCTGTAGCCGATGTTCCAGAAGTAGAGGTTGGTGAGATTCTGAACCTGCGCCCGAAGGGTCGCCGGCTTGCCGAACAGTGTGAAGCGATAGCGGCCGCCGAGGCTGTATTGGGTTACCGGCACGTCGTACACGAGGTTGTCGACGCTCGCGGGCGCCGCGCCGAAATGGAATACGGCGAGGTCAGCCGATAGCGCCGGAAGCCTCGGGAAACGGTAGTCGGCGTTGATCACGAAGGTCAGCCGTGGCTGCCCGAAGGCGATGGGACCCACGCCTTCGGCTTGCAGGTTAGGCCCCACGATGGACACCTTGCCCGCAAGCACCCCGGCGCTGATTTGCAGCTGGCTGACGAGCTCCCCGGAGAGCGACAGCTCCATGCCTCGCGCTTGTTGCAGGCCGAGTTCGCGGTCGACGCTGTTGGTATCGAGGTTGAAGTAGGGCTTCTGGATCTCGAAGACGCCGGCGATCAGTTTCAGCTTGGGCGTCAGCGTGAAGCGCACTCCCGAGTCGACCTGCCAGGTTCTGGCATCCGGGAGAATTGCACCGCGATTGTCTGCAGCGCTCGGCGCGGTGCCCGAGTCCTCGAGTCCCTGGGTGTAGCCGGCGTAGGCGGTGAGGCGCGCTGAGAGTGCCGCGGCAGCGGTGCCGTAGATCCGCAGCGGCCGGTCCTCGAGGCTCGCCGCCGCCAGGGCGGGGGTCGCGACCTGCTTGTCGTAGCTTTCCTGCTGGACGCCAAACGCCAGCTCTCCATGCGAGTCCCACTGGACGCGATAGGCGGTTCCCACGCTCCAAAGCTCGGTGCGGTCGCGCGTGCGTGCGGAATAGTTAAATGCGGGCTCAGGTACCTGCAGACCCTGATCGATGAGTGCCGGGCCCACATCGACTGCGTCGGAGCCGCCGTACATGGCGAGGGTATCGCGCCCGCGAGCGAGAAATACCAACTCCTGACGCCAGGCGCCGGCCGTAAATCTGCCGGTGAGGCGCATCTCGCCGGAGGTGGAAGCAACACTCTGATCAGGGTACCCGACCACTACCTGGTCGGCGAGGCGGTTGGGCAGGGTGTTGACGTACAGATCCGAGAAGCTGACCGGGTTGTCGTAGATCGAACGAAAGACGCCGGCCGCCAACGACCACTGGGACGTCAGCTTCGCGTCCATGAGGGCGCCGAAGTTTTCCGAGACGCTGCGTCCCTCCGCCCAGTCCTGGCCGAGATAGCCGCGCGCGATGGGCGGAGGCAGGAAGTCACCAGCGGTGAAAACGAAGGGCAGCGTCTTCGCCTGTGTGGTCTGGGTCCAGTCAACGATCGCGCGGAACGTGAGTCGCTCGTTCGGCGTCCAGGCAGGCGTGGCGCCGAGGTTCACGACGCTCGAGGTGTAGCCCGGCTCGGACCCAAACTGAGTTCCGGTGCTGACCTGATAGCTGGCCCCCATCGGCAGCTGCAGCTCGCGCCCATTGAGGGGCATGACCCCGTCGATACTCACGCCGCGCGCCTCGAAGGGCCCATCGGTGACGACTACGGAGGCGCTCGGCGTTCCGTCGCCGGTGTGTCTGAGGTCGTAGTCGACGATGCCCGTGGGCGCGGGGAAGGCGTAGCCGATCGCGCTGGCGCCGACATGCACGGTGGAGCCTTCCACCACGCGGTTTGACAGGCCACCCTGCTGGTCGAAGTACAGGCCGTCGATGCGGACGTCCCCGGCCGTTTGCGGGTTGAAGCCCCGCACCCCGCCTGGCCCATACAGCCCGATGGACTCGAGCCCGAGCGTCAGCCCGAAGGCGTCGTCAGCGGACTGCAGTGGATTGTCGGACGCGTGCTGGGCCCAGGCGGGCACGATACCGAGAGAAATCGCCAGCAGCGCAAGTTGAGCGCCCGCCATTCGCATGAGCCTGCACCGTCCCCAAGACTGCGCGGGCGCCCCTCGGACGCCGGGTGCGCGCGTCTTCCACATGACCAGACCGGGTCAGCGGGGAAATGTTGGCTGGCGTTGCGACGACACGAGGCGATGTTGCGTCGACCGGAAAAAACTCCGAGGGTCCCGAAAAGCAAGCGGGGCGGCCCATGCCGCCCCGCCGTTTCACACAGTCATGGTTTGGTTAGAACCCGCAGTCCGGATCCCGATCCCGTTTCTAACGCTGATCGCGCAGGAGCTCCGCGAAATTCCAGACATCCAGAGTGCCAAGTCCGGCCGCGGGACTGTAGCCGTTGCGTCCGTAGTAGAACCAGTTGTCGCCGTATGCGATCGGGTGTAGCGGTGGACCTCGGTTCCAGAAGGATTGATCGCTGCCCGCGAGAGCGTAGAGCGCGTCGTTCAGCAATCCGAGCCGTTGTCCGCCCCGCAAATGCAAATATTGGCCCAGCAAGGCCGTGACGCCGTTCAGTTGCGGTCCGACAAAGCTCGTGCCGCCCCAGCCCTGCTGTTCACTAAATACTCCGGATGGCTCCGAGGTGTAGTAGACAACGTAACCGGTGTACGGATCGGCATTGAACGAGACATCCGGCACGTTGCGGCCCGGAAAGTGCGATGGCAGCGCGTAGTACAGCGGGATGCCATACGCAGCGAAACCCGAGCCGGCTTGGAAAACCTGGCCGGGTTGGGTGTTCTGAACGCCCGGAAGGAAGCTCTGGTACCAGGGTCTGTCAAAGAAAAAGCTCACGCCGCCGCCACCTCCACCGGGGAAGATTCCGCAGGTGATGGGATTGGGGGTCCCAAGAGCAGCGCACAAAGGATCGAGCCAATCCCATCCCCATACCCTCTGGTGCGGGATGTTGATCACAACGGGATTAGTGCATGCCGCATTCAGGCAAAATTCCTGGGTGCCGGGCAGCGTCGTGCCACCCGCTGCGGTGATTGCCGTGTCACTCGCGGGATAATCCACGCTTAGTGTCAGGCTGCAGCTGTATGGCTGCGAGGCTGAGTACGCGCCGGTGCAACCAAGATCGTCATACGCATCGTAGGCGCCGCCGTCACCTGCCGCCGCGAAGACCGTCTGTCCCTGGATCGCTGCGCGAACGAGCAGTTCGTGGACTGCTACGGTAGTGCCCACCGTCTGTCCGGTGATCGGATCGGTCACCGGAGAGTTTTCGAGGTTTTCGAACCACTCCCAGTCACCCCAGCTGATCGAGAGGGACTCCGCTGAATTGGCATCGATAGCTACAGCAAAGACGTCAACGAAGCCCTGGTCGGTATTGGGTGCCTGGTAGACGATGATATTGGCTCCCGGAGCGATTCCACCGGACTGTTCCACATCGACGGTGGTCTCGAGCGAGCCGGACGCGTCGCTGGGTGCGCCCGATCCGCCGTCGACGTTGACGATCTGGATGCGGTGCTTATTGACCGAAAGCCCAACTGCCTGCCAATAGGCAAAGGCATCGCTCGGCGTAAAGCTCGCTAACGTCATGATGCCCAGCGTGCGTCCCGCCCCTGTCACGCCTTGGCTGTACAGCGGCTGCACGTCGTAAAGATTGGCAAAGTCGGTTACGGTCAAATCTCCAAATGCATTGCCCGTCGCTGTCGGTGCCACGCTCGATCGCGATTTAGGGAGCGTCTGCGGAGCGGCCCGGTAGAGTGGACGAAAGCTGGGGCGGCTATCGAGACCAACCACGGCTGCGACCGACGCCGAGATTTCGGCGGGAATCGTGGGGCGAGTGAGCGGCGCATGAAAGGTGTAGCCCGTGACGTTCCCGTTAGCGGGTACTTCATAGCTATGCAGGCTCACGGCGAAGGCGCGCTCCATGTCGGCCGGTAGGCCGGTTACCTTGAGCGTCGTCACGCTGGTGCGTTCGGCCGCCAGCCCGTACTTGGCCACGCTCGCAATGACTGCCGCCACGTCGCTGTCCGCGGGCGCAAAGCGCGCCACGAATTGTTCCGCGGTCAGAAACTGGTGAAACTGCGGACTCCCGGGCGTGCTGAGCGACTGCAGCAGGTTCTCCGCCGCGTCCAGATCGCGCAACCTGAGGGCGATGGTGACCGAAATCGGCGTTGCGGCCGACTGCGCTTTAAGTTCGCCGACGTCGATTGGCTTAGGCGTTGCCGCGCTGGGATAAGGCACTCCGGCATGCGCCGCAGCCTGGGCCATGGCGCCCAGCACCAACAACAACGTCACAAATGCGGTCTTGGGGGCTCTCACGAATTCTTCTCCTTACCGCTTGTCTGCGCGGCTGCGAAGTTCTGGGATTTTTCTTATACCTCACGGCCGCGAGTGTCAATCGCGCATTTTCTCTTTGCTCGCATCGTGCCCTGACTCGTGTTAGGCGGAGTCGTAGTACTCGCTTTTGTCATAACGTGGCGTTCCTTGGGACGCGCGGCGCGCGGTTTGCGCTTACAATCTGCACCCAACGCGAAAAATATCGCTGTGCGGGAGGTTCGACCATGCGCTCGTCCCGGCTGTCTGCCCTCATGTTCGCGCCTGTCCTCATCGCTCTTAGTGCGACCGCGGCCGCCACCCCCGCGCCGTTGATTACATCCGCCATCGACGAATCCCAGCTGGTCACGCTCGGCGGCAACACCCCGCCCGCGGCCGCGCTGCGTGCCAGCGACCAGGGCGCGGTGGATGACGAGCTGCGCTTCGGGCACCTGCTGCTGCTGTTGAAGCGCGACCCGCAGAACGAGACCCGGCTGGCACAGCTCGTCGCCGCACTGCACGACCCGAATTCGCCGCAGTTTCACCATTGGCTCACGCCCGAGCAGCTCGGCGCCGAGTACGGCGCGAATCCAGCCGATGTCGCGGCTATCCGCCAGTGGCTTCAGTCGCACGGCTTTACCGTCAACCAGGTCTACAAGAGCGGCCTGATCGTGGACTTCAGCGGCACTGCGCGGCAGATCCGCGAGGCCTTCCACACCGAGGTGCACAAGCTGGTGCTGGCCAACGGCGAGAAGCACGTGGCGAACATGCGCGATCCGCAGATCCCCGTGGCGCTGGCGCCGGCGATCGAGGGCGTGCCGCTGCATGACTTTTTCCCGCGTCCGCGCCTGACGCCGCTCGGTCCTGTGAGTTTCAATGAGTCCAGGGGAAGCTGGCAGCCGCGCTACAACCTGACCTTCCAGGGCTTCGAATACCACATCATCGGGCCCTACGACTTCGCTACCATCTACAACCTGCTGCCGCTGTGGAATCAGGGCTTCACCGGCAAGGGGGTCAGGATCGCGACCGTCGAGGACTCGAACCTCGCCCACCCGGGCGACTGGGACACGTTCCGGCGTACCTTCGGGCTCACCGGCTTCACGCAGGGCAACTTCCGGCAGGTGTACCCGGCGTGCGAGAACCCGGGCCAGAACGGCGATGAGATCGAGGCGGCGCTCGATGTCGAGTGGGCAAGCGCCGCGGCGCCGGATGCCAGCGTCGAGCTGTCGGCGTGCGCGAACTCGACCACCACCTCCGGGCTCGATCTGGCGATTCTCAACCTTCTCGAGACCAACCCGCCGGACATCATTTCCGACAGCTACGGACTGTGCGAGACCGTCACCGGACAGGCCGAGGTGGCCCTGGAGAACTTCGAGGCGGAGCTGGCAACCCTCGAAGGGGTGACCTTCTTCATCGCGCAGGGCGACACGGGCGCGGACGAGTGTGCACCGGTTGAGAGCACGCCGTACTCGACGCTCGGAATCAACAGTGGTGACAACACCGCTTCGGCCTTCGCGGTTGATGTGGGCGGCACCGATTTCATGGCGCAGTACAACGCCGACACCAGTGGCGTGCCGCTCTCAAACTACTGGAGCGCGAGCAACACGCCGGGCACGCTCGCTTCGGCACTGTCGTACATTCCCGAGATTCCCTGGAACGACGGCTGCACCAGCCGCCTCATCTACACGGATCCCGCGATCGCCTCCGGATTCACCCGTTCCTTCGGCGCGAGCGGCTTCTGCAACTCGAGCCTCGGCCAGCAGCAATTTCTCATCGATGTCGCCGGCAGCGGTGGCCCGAGCACCTGCTTTACCGGAACGCCCGCCATTCCCGGGGTGGTGAGCGGCACCTGCAGGGGCAACCCGAAGCCCCCGTTCCAGTTCGGGGTGCCAGGGGTCCCGCATGACGGCCTGCGCGATCAGCCGGACCTGTCCCTGTTCGCCGGCAACGGCGTGTGGGGCAGCTTCTACGTCGAATGCCTGTCCGACGTCAGCCAGGGCGGAGCCCCCTGTACGCCAAGAAATGACGCGATCCTCGAGGGCGGTGGCGGCACCTCGTTCGCCTCGCCCGCGATGGCGGGAATCCTGGCGCTCATCGAGCAGCGCTTTGGCAGGCAGGGGGACGCCAACTACGTTCTCTACTATCTCGCCGCGCGGCAGTTCCGGGAGCAGGGACCCTCACGCTGCAACGCCAGCCAAAGGAACGGCGAGCTGCCGGCAGCCTCATGCGTGTTCAACGACATCACCGCGGGTGACATGGATATTCCCTGCGGGCAGAACAGCGACGGGCATTTCTACGACTGTCACGGCGCCACGTCCGAGCTCATCGGGGAGATGTCGACGGCGAACTCGCGGAATGACCCCGCGTATCCGGCGACCGTTGGTTACGATCTGGCCACCGGCCTCGGCTCAGTGAACGCCACACGTCTCTTCTACGCCTGGGCGGCGTTTCTCAGGGGCTTCTAGTCGCGCAATGGAATGCGGCGGGGAGACCGCATGAAGGGGCGGCCGGGAAATACAGCGACCCTGAGGCTTTTGACGAGGGTCCTGGTCGCGCTGATCGTGCCGATGGGGGCGCCGGCCGGGGCGCAGTCGCAGCTGACCGTGATCCTCACCGGCCAGTCGATGATCCGGTCGGACCTGCGCGCGAGCGCTCCGGCGGCGCTTAAGCGAATGCAGCCGCTGCTGCAGGGCGGCGACGTCATCTTCACCAATCTCGAAGGCACCGTTGCCGAGCCCGGTGAATCCGCTGAGGAGGGCCGCGGGTTTCTCACCCCACCGCAGGCGCTCGATGCGCTGCAGGCGCTGGGGTTCAATCTCCTCGCGCTCGCCGACAATCACGCCTTCGACCTCAAGGCCCTGGGAATCGCGAACACGCTCGCCGAGACTCAGCGGCGCGCCATCGTGCACGCCGGCACCGGTACCAACCTGGCCGAGGCGGCCGCCGCTGCCTACCTGCGCTTGCCGAAGCTTACCGTCGCGCTGGTGGCGAGTGCCTCGGGCCTCATCGCCGCGGGCGGTGACGCGACTGCGGACCGGCCCGGCGTCAACGAGCTGCGGATCCGCGCGGGCGGGCAGGCCAACGAGGCCAACACCGATCTGGCGGGGGCGGGCGCCAACACGCCCGATCCGGAGGACGCGCAGCGCATCCTGGCGAGCATCCGCGCGGCGCGGCGGCAGTCCGACCTCGTTATCGTGTATCAGCACAATCACGTGTTTGGGAACCGTTCCTTCGCGACGATCTTCTCCGAGGGCATGGCGGAGCGGCTGGCCCCGAACGAGTGGTTGCGCAGCTGGACGCATCCGGAGGTGGACGCCGGCGCGGATGTCGTGGTGATGCACGGCGCCCCGCTCCTGCATGGAGTTGAGATGTACCACGGCCGGCCGATCTTTTACGATCTCGGCAACTTCATCTACAACCTGCCGCCGACGATCACCTACATCGATGAGCCCATGGCCTGGGAGAGCGTGGTGGCGCGTCTTGAGTATCGCGGCAACGCGCTGCGCGCGATCACTCTCAGTCCGATCGTCCTGAATGCGATCGGCGAGGGGCAGCCGGACACGCACGACCCGCACGCGAACAATGGATTCCTGGACACCCGCGGACTGCCATCCGTCGCGACGGGTGCCAAGGCGCGCTACATTCTCGAGCGCCTGGCGGCGCTCTCGGCGCCGTTCGGTACCTCGATCGAGGTCACCGGCGAGACCGGGCGCATCAGCCTCGGCACGAGCGCTGGCCCTTAGCATGGGTTTGGGGCGCTGCTACAGTGCCGCGCATGGGTCGCCCGTGGACCGTATGCCTGCTGATGCTGTGCGTACCGCTCACCGCGCATGGGCAGAGCGCGGGCGGCGAGTGGTACGTGAATCCCTATCTCGGCGGCATCACGCCTGACAAGCCCTGGGGGGCGACCGGGAGCGCCGCGCTCATCGGGGTGGACCTCGGCGCGAAGCTCTCGGCGGCCTGGAGCAGCGAGCTTGATGTTGAGGACGGC
>Ga0182015_10000156_pt1 | contig 96209 bp, 77 predicted proteins | sample 712P3MmetaG_FD_120478 | JGI IMG/M metagenome (GOLD analysis project Ga0182015, IMG submission 120478) | Permafrost microbial communities from Stordalen Mire, Sweden - 712P3M metaG | ecosystem: Environmental > Terrestrial > Soil > Wetlands > Permafrost | place: Sweden: Stordalen | collected...
AGCTTGTGAAGGTCGGCGTCGCGCGAGGAGTTGCCGATCATGATGGCGAAGTCGCCGGGCTCGACGGTGTACTTCATATTGACGTCGTAGAAGGAGAGCGCATCGGGCGTGATGTCGAGGGTGACGGTGGTGGTTTCGCCGGGCTGGAGGCGGACTTTTTTGAAGCCTTTCAGCTCCTTGATGGGGCGCGTGACGGAGCTGACGAGGTCGCGGATGTAGAGCTGGAGGACCTCGGTGCCTTCGCGCTTGCCGGTGTTGGTGACGTCGACCTGGACCTGGGTTGAGCCCTTCGTGGCGATCTTCTTTTTGGTCAGGCGCGGGTTCTTGATTTCGAAGGTGGTGTAACTGAGTCCGAAGCCGAAGGCGAAGAGCGGCGAGACGTCGTCGAAGAGATAGCCGCGGCGCGCCGAGGGTTTGTAGTTATAGAAGACGGGAAGATGGCCGGCGGAACGTGGAAAGCTGATGGGGAGCTTGCCGCTTGGGTTGAAGTCGCCGAAGAGAACGCTGGCGACGGCGTGGCCGGTTTCCTGGCCGAGGTACCAGCACTCGTAGATCACGGGCACGTGCGCGATGAGGTGGTTGATGGAGAGCGGGCGGCCGTTGAAGAGGAAGGCGATGATGGGCTTGCCCAGCTTGGCCATGGCTTCGACGAGCGCGTCCTGACGGCCGATGAGATCGAGGCCGGTGCGGTCGCCCATGTGCTGGAGGTTCCAGGCTTCGCGGGAGGTCTGCTCGTTGCCGCCGATGGCGAGGACGATAACGTCGGCCTGCTTCGCGACCCGGATGGCTTCGGCGATTTGTTTGCGGTCTTCTTCCGGATCGCTGGGGACGACTTTGTCCTCGTTCCACGAGCCGCCGATGGTGATCTTGCAGCCTTCGCTGTAGAGCACTTTGGCTTGTTTGCCGACTTTGGCCTTGATGCCTTCGAGGACGGTGACTTCGTGTTTGGGGACGCCCGAGTATCCGCCGAGGAGCGTGCGGTTGGCGTTGGGGCCGATGACAGCGATGGTTTTGATTTTGCTGAGGTCGAGGGGGGCGACGTTGTTGTCGTTTTTGAGGAGGGTGATGGATTCCTGGGCGGCGACGAGGGCCAGGTCACAATGTTCCTCGCAGCCGACGACACGATCCGCTTCTTCGGGATCGACGTAGGGATCGTCGAAGAGGCCCATTTCAAATTTCCAGAAGAGCATCGGGGCGACGAGCTCGTCGAGTTGCGATTCTTTGAGGACGCCCTTCTTCACGAGCTCGACGAGGGAGAGGTAGCAATCGGGATCGGGGAGTTCGATGTTGACGCCGGCTTCGACGGCGAGCTTGCAGGATTCCTTCTTGTCCTTAGCGACGAAGTGGCCGTGGGTGTCGGGGCGGTAGCCCAGTTCCCAGATGGCGTAGTAGTCGGAGACGATGAAGCCCTTGAAGGCCATCTCCTTGCGGAGGACATCACGGAGGAGCCACTTGTTCGCGTGGGAGGGGACGCCGTCGATTTCGTTGTAGGAGGCCATGATGGTGACGGCGCCGGCTTCGCGGAGGGCTTCCTTGAAGGTGTAGAGGAAGGTTTCGCGGAGGACGCGTTCGGAAACGTTGGCGGGGGCGCAGTTCATGCCGGATTCGGGCTGGCCGTGGCCGACGAAGTGTTTGAGGGTGGCGAGAATGTGGCGCTTGTCGCGGAAATTTCGGTCGCCCTGGAATCCGCGAACGGCGGCGACACCGAGGCGCGAGACGAGGTACGGGTCTTCGCCGTAGGTTTCTTCGACACGGCCCCAGCGTGGCTCGCGGGCGACGTCGACGACAGGAGTGAGGGCGTGATGCGCACCGCGGAGACGGGCTTCGAGGGCGGTCATGGTGAAAAGGCACTCAACGAGATCGGGATTGAAGGTAGCGCCGAGGGCGATGGGCTGCGGGAAGCTGGTGCCGTCAGGCGCAGCGTGGCCGTGGAGGCATTCTTCGTGGAACATGACGGGGATGCCGAGGCGGCTGTTTTCGAGGAAGAACTTCTGGATGGCGTTGGTGAGCTCGGCCATGGCGCGAGCTTTTTTGCCGCCGCCTGCGTCGCTGGGACGGCCGACCTGGCCGAGTCCGCGGCGATCGCGGAAGGTTTTTTTGGCTTTCGCCAAATCGAAGTCCCCTTTTTCGTCGACGAGTTTCTGGGCTTTCTCCTGCCAGACGCAGAGCATCTGCGCGGCCTTCTCTTCGAGGGTCATGCGGGAGAGGAGATCTCTGACGCGGCGGGCGGAGGGCAGAGAGGGATTCTTGTAGGCGGGCGGCGCGGATTTGCGCGCGGGCGTGGCGACTGCAGCTTTCGTTTTCATTGCGGATCATTCCTATTTGTAGTGGAGGAGGGTTGCAGGGGCAGGAAGGCGGAATAGTTTCCGAGGCAAATTAATTGGTCCGGAATTGATTGGTCCGGCCGAGATAGCAGTGGCTTCAAAAAGAAGAAATAACGGCGGAAGTTTTGCGGGCGGAGTGCGGTAACGAGTGCTGGCCTTGGCATAAAAAACGAACAAACACAGCTGGGAAGATTAATATTTGCGGCGAACACACCGATAGGTCGCCGACGATCCAATGTAGTCGTAAGCCATAGAAAGAGCAACGGCAAAATCGATTTTCTCCGGGAGTATGACTAAAGGTCGAGGGGCGCGATTGATAACGTTTGCACGGGGCGGTGCGGAAATGATCGCGCTTTGCGCGATGCCCATGCTCCGCCCCGCAACGCCAACATCGGGCGTCGTGGGGACCCCGGCCTGCTCACGCCAAAGCGAGCGTGACCAGGAGGGGGCACCCCCGGATTTTGTTTCGATAAAATGGGAGTATGCTGCAGCTTTCCGGCGCGGGGAAACGATTCGGACCGCGACTCCTTTTTGAAAACGCGGACTGGCTGATTACTCCCACGGAGCGGACTGCGCTGGTGGGGGCGAATGGCGCCGGCAAGTCGACGCTGATGAAGGTGCTGGGCGGCCTCGATGGGCTCGACTACGGCAGCGTGCAGCGGATGAAGGGCATGACGATGGGCTATCTGCCGCAGGATGGCTTGGCGCTTTCCGGAAGGACGGTTTTTGAGGAGTGCCTGACGGTTTTTGACGAGTTGCGGGCGATGGAGCAGGAATTTGAGCAGCTGGCGCATGCGCTGGCGGAACTGGATCCTGCGAGCAAGGAGTACGAGGCAGCGGCGGATCGCTACTCGCATGTGGAGGGGCGGCTGCGGCATCACGATGTTTACGCGCTGGATGCGCAGGTGGGCACCGTGCTGACCGGCTTGGGATTCGCGAAGGAAGACTGGACGCGGCGGACGGAGGAGTTTTCCGGCGGCTGGCAGATGCGGATCGCGCTGGCGAAGCTGCTGCTGGAAAAGCCCGACTTGTTGCTGTTGGACGAGCCGACGAACCATCTCGATCTGGAGACGAGGAACTGGCTCGAGAACTATCTGAGCACGTGGCCGAACGGATACATTCTGATCTCGCACGACCGGTATTTTCTGGACGTGACGGTCAACAAGATCATCGAAATCTGGAACAAGGGGCTGCATTTTTATCACGGCAATTATGAGAAGTACCTGACGCAGAAGGCGGAGCGGCGGGCGCAGCTGGAGGCGGCGTACAAGAACCAGCGCGAGCGCATCGAGCATCTGGAAGTCTTCATCAACCGGTTCCGGTATCAGGCGACGAAGGCGAAGCAGGTACAGAGCCGAATTAAGGAGCTGGAGAAGATCGAGCGGATCGAGATTCCTCTGGAAGAGCCGGTACCGCACTTTTCATTTCCGCAGCCTCCGCCTTCGGGCAGGACGGTGGTTGAGGTTGCGGGACTCTCGATGCAGTATGGGGGGAAACGCGTTCTTGAGAATGTGAGTTTCACGATTGAGCGCGGGGACCGGATTGCGCTGGTGGGTGTGAATGGGGCGGGGAAATCGACGCTGATCCGTTTGCTCTCGGGGCAGGAGACGCCGACCAGGGGCACGCTGAAGCTGGGGCACAATGTGGTCGCGGAGTATTTCGCACAGGATCAGTACGAGGTGCTCGATCCGGCGGCGCGGATGCTGGAGGATATTGGCAGAACGGCGCCTAGAGTAGCGGAGAAGGACCTGCGGAGTTTGCTCGGGTGCTTTCTTTTTTCCGGCGATGACGTGTTCAAGACGCTGGGGGTGCTGTCGGGAGGAGAGCGCAATCGGTATGCGCTGGCGCGGATTCTGGTGAGTCCGGCGAATTTCCTGCTGCTGGACGAGCCGACGAATCACCTGGATCTGCGCGCGAAGGATGTGCTGCTGGAGGCGATCGCGAAGTTTTCAGGCACTGTGATCTTTGTGTCGCACGACCGCTACTTTATCGATGGGCTGGGGCAGAAGGTGTTCGAGGTGGAGCGGAACCTCGAGGATCAATCGCGAGGGTCGCAAGTTCATGTCTATCCGGGCAATTACGAGGATTTTGTGTGGCGGAAGGAAGGCGGGGCGCAGGCAATTGCCGCTGCGACCGCTCGAGCGGAGCCGGTGATTGAGGCGCCCGTCGTCGCTGCTGCGGAGCCGGCGAATGGCGAGAGGACCCGGCGGGTGAATCCGATCAAGCTGCGGCAGATGCAGGAGCGTCTGGCGGTGGTGGAGGCGGAGATTCCGCGCGTGGAGAGTTCGCTGGCGGAGACGGAGCAGGCGCTGTCGGTCTACGTCAGCCAGGACGAGACGCAACGGCTGTCCGCAGAACTGAGCGCGTTGCGTGAGCTGCAGGCATCGTTGAACAGCGAGTGGGAGCAGCTGGCGACGGAGTTACAGGGGCAGGTCGAGGTCAGCTCTTAGCTCCTGGCTCTTAGCCTTTAGCTATTAGCTGTTAGCCGGTTCGGTGTTCTATTCACTCTTTGTTGTCGATGAGGTGGAGCTCGACGAGGAACTGCCGGAGTCGGACGAGCTGGTTGCTGGTTTGTCGGCGGATTTCGTATCGGAGGACTTCGTTTCGGACGCTTTGCCATCGCCGTCGGCGGAGGCCTTCATCTCGGACCGCCTGGATTTCGAGGCGTAGTCGGTGGCGTACCAGCCGGAGCCTTTGAAGTGGGCGGCAGAGGCGGAGATGAGGCGCTCCAGCGGGCCGTGGCAGACGGGGCATTCCTTTTCGTCCGGAGCGCTGAAGCTCTGGATTTTCTCGAACTGATGACCACAATTTTTGCAGCGATATTCGTAAAGGGGCACTTGTTCCTCTGGGGCTTTCGATGCTCTTCTTATTTTAATGGTTCATCCACGATTGAGGACACAGGGAGGACAGAGGACGGAGGGTCACCGTCCGCGCAGGGCACCTATAAATTTCCTACAGCGTGACGAGCCGGACGCCGGTGATGGCGGGAACGGCGCGGAGTTCGCGGAGGACGGCATCGGTGACTTCGCCGTCGATCTGGACCACAGCGATGGCGCTTGCGGGAGCGGCGTCACGGCCATCGGAGCGGCCGAGGGCGAAGTTGGCGATGTTGATGTTGTGTTCGCCGAGGATGGTGCCGACGCGGCCGATGACGCCGGGGACGTCGCGGTTTCGAATGGTGAGCAGCGTGCCCTGGAGCGGGGCTTCGATGTCGATGCCATCGAGGTGCAGCAGGCGGGGCGAGTCGCCGTGGAGGATGGCGCCCGAGGCGGAGATGCTGGTTTCGCTGGTGTGGAGCGACAACTGGAGAAGGCTGCCGGCTGCGGCGAAGGGGGCTTCTTTTTTCTCTTCATGCAGGCGAATGCCGCGCTCGGCTGCGACGGAGGCGGCGTTGATGCGGTTGACCTGTTCAAGGTGACCGAGCACGCCCGCGATGGCGCAGTTGCGGATGAGCTCGGTTTTGGTTTCGGCGAGCCTGCCGTGATACGTGATCTGGATGCTGTCGATCGAGCCGCGGGGGACCTGCGCGAGGAAGGTGCCGAGGCGCTCGGCGAGGGTCATCCAGGGGGCTAGTTCCTCATATTCCTCGTGACTGAGTGACGGGAGGTTCACGGCGTTCTGCGCCACACCGGATTTGAGGTACTCGCGAACCTGCAGCGCGATCTGGATACCGACAGCTTCCTGGGCTTCAGCGGTGGAACCGGCGATGTGGGGGGTGAGGATGACGTTGTCGAGAGCGGCGAAGGGGGAATTTTTGGGCGGCTCTTCATGGAAGACGTCTAGGGCTGCTCCGGCGACGTGGCCGTTTTTGAGCGCCTCGGCGAGATCGGCCTCGACGACCAGCTCACCGCGTGCGCAATTGACGATGCGGACGCCTTTCTTCATGGTTGCGAGCGACGCGGCGTTGATGATGCCTTCGGTCTGGGGCGTGAGGCCGACGTGAAGGGTGAGGTAATCGGAGAGGGCGAAGAGTTCTTCGGCGGAGACGAGGCGGATGGCGTTTTCGCGGGCGATGGAGGCGGAGACGAAGGGGTCGTGGCCGAAGAGCTCCATGCCGAAGTTGCGGGCGCGGCGGGCGACTTCAAGGCCGATGCGGCCGAGGCCGAGGATGCCGAGTTTTTTTCCGCGTAGCTCGGAGCCCTGGAGGGATTTTTTCTCCCATTTGCCGGCGTGCATCGTGGAGTCGGCGCGGGGAATCTGGCGGGCGAGAGCGATCATCAGGCCGAGGGCCAGCTCGGCGACGGCGATGGCATTGGCGCCGGGGGTGTTCATGACGACGATGCCGCGGCGGGTGGCAGCTTCGGCATCGATGTTGTCGACACCGACGCCGGCACGGCCGATGACACGGAGGTTGGGGGCAGCGGCCATCAGAGCGTCGTCAACCTGCACGGCCGAGCGCACGACCAGGGCGTCGGCGTCCGCGACTGCTTCGGGAAGGTTCTTCACCTGATCGTGCGTGAGGACTTGCCATCCGGCTTCAGCCTGGAAGACGGCCAGGGTCGCCGGAGAGACTTTTTCCGCAAGGACTACTTTCATTTTCCCCTTTCGTTATGGCTGCACCGCTCATGCAGCGTTGGGACGCTCAGGCAGGAACCATTTCCGGCGCGACTTTAACGTTTGCGGTTTGCCCGGATTGTTCAGCGTAGACCTGTTGGGCTGCGGCGAGGGCCTTGCCGAAGGCAAATCCAGGCAAGTTGAGCGATGTGGCAGCAACCTGTTCGAGCGCGGCGATGATGGCGATGGTGTCCATGTAATCGAAGAGGCCGATGTGGGCGATGCGGAAGATTTTTCCCTTCATCTCTCCCTGGCCGTTGGTGATGATGGCGGCGAAACGGCGCTTCAGCTCTTTGACGATGACTCCGGAATCGACGCCCTCCGGCGGCAGAACCGAGGTGGCCGCAGCCGAGGGCGCAGCGGGAGCAAACAGCGAGAGGCCGAGCGCTTTGACGGCGGCGCGGGTCATGGCGGCGCAGGTCTCCGCGTTGTCGATGAGCGCATCGCGGCCGGCGGCCAGATCGCCTCCGCCCTGGCCAGCGATGTAGTCCAGAGCAGCGCCGAGCGCGGCGATGAGAGCGACGGCCGGCGTGTAAGAAGACTCGCCCTTCTGCGCGTTTTTGCGCTCCTTGCGAAGATCGAAATAGTAGCGTGGGTTCTTCGAGGTTTCGGCGGCCTTCCAGGCACGATCGCTGAGGCTGAGATACGCGAGGCCGGGGGGGATCATGACGGCCTTTTGGGAGCCGCCAATGATGACGTCAATGCCCCATGCATCTACGTCAAGGTGGGTGGTGCCGAGGCCGGTTATGGCGTCGACGATGAGGAGGGCTTCGCTGCCGGAGTCTCTGAGGAGCGCGCCGATTGCTTTCACGTCGTGACGGACGCCGGTTGAGGATTCGGTGGCCTGGACAAAAACAGCGCGAGTGTCCGGGCGCAGAGCTTTCTTCACCTCATCGAGAGAAAGCGTGTCGCCATAGGGGGCGCTGACGAGATCGACCTGGCAGCCGAAGGCTTTGGCCAGAGATTCCCAGCGCTCGCCGAATTTGCCGGCGGAAAGGACGAGGACGCGGTCCCCGGGTGAGGTGAGATTGGAGACCGAGGCCTCCATGGCGCCGGTACCGGAGGAGGCGAGGAGCAGAACGTCATTCCTGGTGCCGACGAAGATTTTCAACTGGCCGAGGACGCGCTCGTAGAGGGCGCGAAATTCGGGGGTGCGATGGTGAATGTCCGCAGCAGCCATGGCAAACTGCGCCGCGGGGAGCAGGGGGGTAGGGCCGGGGGTAAAGAGTCGCGTCTTGCGAATCATGATGAAAGGAAACCTCGTACACCATTTTAGAACGGGTGAACATTCGGTCTTCTACCTATAATGAGGGGGTTTGAATAACACGAGAGAGGCGCAAAGATGGAGCTGGTGAAACAAATCGATCACGATATGGTTGCGGCGATGAAGGCGCACGATGCGGAGCGTACGGGCACTTTGCGCATGGCCAAGGCGGCGCTGAAGAACCGGGAGATCGAGAAGCGATCTGCGCTGACGGATGCCGAGGCGCAGCTGGTTTTCAATACTATGATCAAGCAGCGGCACGATTCGATCGAGCAGTTCACGAAGGGGAATCGGCCGGAGCTGGCGGCGAAGGAAGCGCGCGAGATTGTGATCATCGAGAGCTATCTGCCGAAGACGGCGGGCGAAGAGGAGCTTAAGAAGTTCGTTGAGGAGGCTTTGGCGGGGTCGAACCTGGGGCCCAGAGACATGGGTCCGGCGATGAAGGCGGTGCAGGCACGGATTCAGGAGGCGGGGGTTCGCGCGGACGGGCGGCAGCTAAGCGAGCTGGTGAAGGCGAGGCTGGCGCAGCAGGCGGGTGTGTGACGGGGGCCATGACAGGACTGAACAGGCGGGAATTTATGCGCTTCGCGGCGGCTGCTCCTGCGGCGGCTCAGGAGATGTGGTCCCATGCAGGCCAGGAAGCCAAGCGGCGGCTGCTGTTTGTAGGGACGCAAACAGGGTCGGGCAGCAAGGGAATCTACGCATATCACTGGGACCCGCTGACGGGTGACTTGGAGTCCGCCGGATTGGCTGCGGAGAGTGACAATCCCACATTTCTGGCGGTCGATTCGAATGCGAAGTACCTGTATGCGGCCAACGAGATATCCAGTTTCGAGGCGCGGGCCAGCGGGGCGGTGAGTGCGTTTGCGATTGATCATGGCGGCGCCAGGCTGAAGGCGATCAACGAGGTGCTGTCGCTGGGGCCCGGTACTTGTCATGTCGCGGTGGATCACCTGGGGCGAGCCGCCTTTTGCGCTAATTACAGCGGGGGGAGCGCGAGTTCCTTTGTGCTGAACGAAGACGGCCAGATCAGCGACGCAGTGTCGCATTTCCAGTACCACGGGCATGGACCGAACGCCGAGCGGCAGGAAGCGCCGCACGCACACCGGGTGACGGTGTCACCGGACGATCGTTTTTTGCTGGTGAACGATCTGGGGCTGGACTGCATTCACATCTATCGTCTGAACGACGCAAACGCTAAGCTGACCGCCAACGAGCCGGCGCAATGGAATGCTGCGCCGGGTTCGGGGCCTCGAGCACTGCAGTTCCATCCGAATGGGCGGTTCGCGTACTGCGTGCACGAGCTGGTTTCGCAGGTCGAGGTGCTGCACTGGGATGCGGAGAAGGGCACGCTCAAATCGGTGCAGAAGATCGGCCTGATTCCGGATGATTACAAGGGAATCACACGCGGCGGCGACATCGTGATAACGCGCAACGGGCGGTTCGCCTATGCGGCGAATCGCGACTACGATTGCCTGGTGAGTTTCTCGGCCGATCCTAAGGAAGGAAAGCTGACGATGCTGGCTCGCAGTTCGTGCGGCGGGAAGATACCGCGGCATCTGGCGCTCGATCCGACAGAGCGGTGGGTGCTGGTGGCGAATCAGGACTCCGACACGATCTCGGTATTCGCGAGAGACGGGAAGAGCGGCAAGCTGGCGGAGACGGGGAAAGGGGTTCCGCTCTCGAAGCCGCAGTGTTTGGTGTTTGCGTAAGGCTCAGCGATCGGGTTTCGAGGCAATCACCGCGTCGAGGTCGGCAATGCGATTACGAAGAGTGGAGAGGTCTGGCTGCATGAGAGGCTGGCCGGACTTCAGCAGGAATTCGATAGACGAGGCCAGCTCGCTGCCCTGGGGTAATCCAAAAACGCCAAGAACGCCGGAGAGCTTGTGTGCCGCTTCGAGGCCGCTGGTGCGGGCTTCGCGGTCGGCCGGATTTTCCATGAGCGCGGTGCAGGCGGCGCGGAGGATGGTCATGCGTTCGAGGATTGTAGGCCGGCTGGTATGCCAGAGCTCGGTCAGTCGTGCGGCGATTTTGGCGGCTGGATCGTCGCTCATGTTCCCGGTCTCATATTTCCGGCCAACCCAGGGTCGCTGCAATTTCCTGAGCCAGCACCAGCGGGTCGAAGGGTTTGAACATCACTTTGACAACCCCGAGGTCGGAGAAGCGCTTCTGATCGGCGGCCTGCACTTTGGCGGTTAGCAGAATCACGGGGATGTCAGCGGTCTCGGGCAGCGAGCGGAGTTCGCGGAAGGTGGTGGGACCGTCCATGCCAGGCATCATGACGTCGAGCAGGATTGCATCGGGTCGATTTTCGCGGGCTTTGGCAATGCCGGCAGCGCCGGATCCGGCGACGATGACATCCCAGCCGGCTACGGTTTCGAGGCTGAGGGCGGCAACCTCCCGAATATCCTCCTCGTCATCGATGATCAAAACACGTCGTGGCATTATTACTCCAATTCTGCAACTGACATCTATTAACTAATTGTCGGGTTGATATTCATGGACTAAAATTCGCACCTGACATCGGCTAACCAATTCTCTACTTAGAATCTATTACCCCAATTTCTGTTCGAACTGGTTCTGCGTGGCCTCTTCGGCCAGGGAGGAAAGGGAAGCGCGTTCGGGCAGGTAGAAGCGGAAGATTGAGCCACGTGAGCCGTTTTGCTCGGCCCAGATGCGGCCGCCATGCTGGTGTACGATGGTGCGGCAGATGGCGAGACCGAGGCCGGTACCGCCTTTCTGTCGCGAATCCGAGGCGTCCACCTGCTGGAAGCGGTCGAAGATACTTTCGAGCTTATCGGCGGGAACGCCGCGGCCCTCGTCAATAACGCTGATCGTAACGCCATCCGTTGCGTGGACGACCGCGATGCGTACGGAGGAACGGGGGGGAGAGAATTTAATGGCGTTGCTCAGCAGGTTTGTCATCACCTGCAGAAGCCGATCGGAATCCGCCTCGATGAAGACTGAGGTTGGATCGCAGGCGAGGCGGACATTCTCAGCCTCTGCCATCGGCTGCATGGTCTCGATCGCCTGGCGCAGGAGTTCCTCAAGGGGAATGCGCCGGAAGGCGAGAGGAGCGCGGCCCGAGGTCATTCTCTCGAGGTCGAGAATGTCATTAATGAGGCGAACGAGGCGGTCGGAGTTGGCAACAGCGATGCGAAGCAGGCTGGTGGCCTTCTCGCTCACCTCGCCGAGCAGGCCAGCGGAGAGAAGGCCGAGTGCGCCGCGTATGGAGGTGAGCGGGGTGCGCAGCTCATGGCTGACGGTGGAGATGAACTCGTCCTTCATATGGTCGAGGGCATAGCGCTGGCTGATATCGCGGAAGCTGAGAACGCTGCCCACGGGCTCGCCTTCTTCAACCATGGGCATCAGGGAGAATTCGACGGGAAAGCTCCTGCCGTTTCCGCGGAAATAGACATCCTGGCCGGAGGCGCCTTCGGCGGTCTGGAAGGCCCTGCGGGTCAGGCAGTTCGCTTCACAGCCGGAGACCTCGGGATGAAGCAGCTCGTGGACCTTGCATCCAATGAGCTCGGATTCGCTGCGTTCCATCATGCGCGCCGCGGCGGGATTGGCGAAGGCGATCCGATTGGCGGAATCGACGCCGATGATGCCATCTGCGACGGAATTCAAAATGACGGCCTTTTGCCGGTCGAGGTGGCGAACGCGGGCCTCCTGACCGGCGCGGGCCATAAACTGCCCAACTGAGCCGCAAACTGTTTCGACGGTGGCCATCAGGTCAGGATCCTCGCGCATGAACTGACGGGAGAAACACTCGACGACGGCAATGACCTGATTCCCAACTCGCACCGGAACCGCCCAGGCGGAGATATAGCCATTGAGACGCGCAGCCGTGCGGCGAAGGAAGGCGGGATGCTGGCGCACATCGGCAATCCAGCAGGGCTTGCCGAGAGACCATACCGAACCAGGCAGGCCCTGTCCGCGGGACAGAACCATCGCCTGGGTTTCATAGAGAAAATCTTCGCTGCTGCGTCCTCGCGCACACCAGGAGATGCGCGGGCGGATGTAATGCTGAGTCTCATCGACGGACCATAGGGCAGCGAATTCGCAGGAGAAGGTACTGCAGAGAGCCTCCAGCACGCGAGTGAGCCCCTCATCCATCGAGGTAGTTTCGCCAATGATCTGACTGACGACCAGCTGGATGCGCAGGCGCCGCTCGCGACGATTCTGCTGGGTAACATCGCGGAAGATGCAGCGGACAGATACGGGGCCGGACTCTTCGCGGCGGCAGCTGAGGCTGGCCTCCACCTCAACATTTTCTCCCGCGGAATTCTGAAGGCGCAGGGGATGGTGCTCCACGCGAACGCCGTGGAGCGCCTTATGGAAGAGGGCGGCAGCTTCTGCCTGCACTTCCGGGGGAAAGGGGGATTCGAAACCGATCAGCGACTCGAATTGGGACGAGTCCATGCCGAAGAGGGCTTGCCACGAGGGATTGACATAGAGGTAACGGCCACGGGGGCTGAGCGTGGCGATCATCTCGGCGGAATTGTCGAAGAGGTCGCGGTAGCGCGCCTCGCTTTCGCGGAGGGCGTGCTCGGCGCGGCGGGTCGCGCTCAGATCGACGGCGATAGAAACCAGCCCCTCGACCGTTCCAACGGAAGAACGCGCGGCGGAGAGATAGACCATTGCGGGAAAAGTGCTGCCGTCTCTGCGCCGGTAACGCATTTCGAATCCGCGAACGCGGCTGGCGGGGAAGGTGGCTACGTATCGCACATACGGAAGGAGACTGGGCGCGGTATCGGCGGGCACCTCGGGGTTGGTTCTGAAAGGCGGCATGGAGAGCGCGAGCTGCTCGCCAACGCGGGCCATTTCGCTTTCGGGGAAAAGGTCGGCCGCGGTCAGTTTGCCGAGGGCGTCGTTTGTACGGTAACCGAGCATTCGTTCGGCGGCGGGGTTGAAGAGGCTGATACGGCCGCTGAGGTCGCAGGCGATCATCATGGGTCCGGCAGAATCGAGGATGCTTTGGTGCAGCCGGGCTACCCGCTGAAGTTGACGCTCACCTTGTCTCTCGCGTAGCGCGGCACTGAAGCTCGAAATGGCAATGGCGACGAGGAGGGCCTGGGCCAGAGTCCAAAAAGCGGCAAACCAGAATATCCAGGGATGGCTTTGTGTGGGCGGGCTACCGAAACGGGCAAGGATGATCGCTCCGACAAGGGAGAAGGCCAGAGCGATGACAAAGGCTCTTGTTACGGTATGGGTGTGGTTGAATCGGGTCACAACTCGATTCCGTGGAAAAGAGGGGATTTGCGCGCCTTATCAGTCTAAAGGGCTTTGGGCTCAGTATAGGAGAACGGGTAAGGGTTCCGACAGCAAAATCCGCCCGTATCAGCAGCCACAATGCAACTTTAGTGCTACGACTGTGCGAATCGAGCCCGGATGAGGAACGCGAATTGCTGTGACGGTCCTTAGACCGTCACAGGGTAGAGGATGCGACTCCAGCGGCGTTCGCGACGGCCGGCATAGGCTTTCTTGTGCCAGGCGTAGCCGGCGACGAGCGGGAGTGCGAGTGTGGCTTCGCTATAAACCATCTGCTCGAAGGTGGTATCGACTTTGCCCCAGGAGCTGGCTTCTTTCAGTGTGCTGGAGGACAGCGCGCCGTCGCGGACATCGGCAACGGTGATCTGGATGGCGTATTTGTGCATGGGGGCTTCGTTGCCGAGGATGTCGGCGGCGACGACGATGTCCTGTGCGAAGTTCTTGGGAACGCCGCCGCCGATCATGAGCAGGCCGGTGGTGGGGTTGGCGATCTTGAGCTGGGTGAGCTCGTAGAAGTCTTTGGCGGAGTCGATGGAGACTTTGGGCTTGTCCTGGCGCTTGTGCTGGTGAGCGACGAGGCCGAAGCCGGCGGAGCAATCGCTGAAGGCGGGACAGAAGATGGGGACATCTTTCTGATACGCGGAGAGGACGATGGAGTCGACGCCGCCTTTTTCCGGCGTTTTGCCGTTGGCTTCGAGCCAGGCGCCCATAGCGCGGATAAATTCGCGGGAGCTGTGGGGGCGGGGCGGGAGCGAGTCGGCGACTTTCTCGGTGGTCTCGTCGCAAAGGCGGAGTTCTTCTTCGTCGATCAGGGTGTCGTAGATGCGGTCGATCATCAGCTCGCGGAGGACGCCGTCCTGGGTGCCGGATTTGTAAAGGTCGTCGGCGATGTAGTGCTGAAAGCCGAGAGCTTCGAAGAAATCCTGATCGACGATATTGGCGCCGGTGGAGACCAGGGCGTCGACCATGTTGTTGCGGATGAGGTCGACGAAGATCTGCTTGAGGCCGGCGGAGACGAGGGAGCCAGCGAGGCAGAGGATGACGCCGCAGTCCTGATCGCGCAGCATGCGCTCGTAGATAGAGGCGGCCCGGGCGAGGTCACGGGAGCTGTAGGCCATGGACTGCATGGCGTCGACGAGGGCGACGACGTTGTGCTGGCGGATATCGATGTGGCGGATGGGGTTCTTGAGGAGATCGTGTTTCGAAGGCATAACGGATTCAGGATAGCAAAGCGAAATGAGGGTGAAGGTTGATGGGCGGTGAATTGAGTGCGGTGGATTCCCGGCTACAGGGCTGAGAACGAGTCGCTTAGGAAGGGGGCGGCGACGGCCTGGGGGTGAAAGGGAGAGGACGCGGAACGATTCCCGAAACGGGATTTGATTCCCATAAAGGTCGGGCCAGGAACGAAAGGAGAGGGAAAGCACCAAGGGTACATTCCGCAACCCGCCCGCCTCCGGTAAGCGTAGAGGTGGCACGGCAATCCGATGTAATCAGGAACGGTCGGCCGCAAATCGGAGGAGGGCGCTCTTGTTACTCCCGACGCCGATGAGGAAAACGGAAGGAGCCGGCGGGAAATCAGCGGGGACAGTGTCCTCGAAGGACCTGTCTACCGGCGATCCGGCAAAGGAGGGGAACGGATGAAGAACATGCTTTGCAAAGGAATTGCGGCAGCCGGGTTTCTGGCCCTGGCATCAACGATTGGCCTGCATGCCCAGGAGTTTCGGGTCTTCAGTCGGACCGTGCAGGTGCACGGTTTCGGAACCCAGGGATTCGTCCACACCGGCGAAAACAACTGGCTGACGATGAATACTACCAACGTGGGCAGCGGGGAGTTCACCGATTTTGGGGCCAACGCAACGGTTCCGCTCTTCGACAAAGTTCGCGTCGGGGCGCAGATCTACGAACACAACGTGGGGCAGCTGGGAAAGTGGCATCCGCAACTGGACTGGGCCTCCGCCGACTACAAATTCAAAACCTGGCTGAGTTTCCGGGGCGGCAAGGTGAAGACGGCGATGGGACTGTACAACGACACCCAGGACATGGATTCTCTGCACGTCTTCGCGCTGCTGCCGCAATCGGTTTATCCGATCGACATGCGGGACGCCACGCTCGCGCACCTGGGCGGAGACCTCTACGGCACGATCAAGCCGGAAAAGAAGCTGGGGTCCTTTGGGTACACGTTGTACGGGGGCGACAGGCGCGACAGCATCTACGGAGGATACCCGTACCTGCTGCAGATCCACGGGATTTCCATGCAGCAATACGGGGGCCCGGTAATGGGGGGCGATCTGCGCTGGAACACTCCGGTGAAGGGGTTCACGGCAGGGACATCCTATGTCTACGAAATCATCACGGGGACAGGCCAGCTGAACCCGTCCATCGCACTGGGCGGTCCCAACATCGTTGTGCCGTATAAGGAGTGGTCCAATAACGACTTCATGAACCAGTACTACGGAACCTGGAGTTCTCGTTCAGGCAAGCTGCGGCTGGACAGCGAATACCGCCGCTACTGGCGGGATCAGGACATCTTCAGCGGCCAGTTCTGGGTTACGACCGACGTACGGAGCTGGTATGTTGCGGGCTCCTACGGCATCAACAAATGGCTCGAGGTCGGCAGCTACTACTCTTATTTCACCAATAACTGGAATTGCGATGTACCCGGACAGATTCCCGCCCCCAGCGCGAGTTCTCCGGATCGCCATGTCTACGACAAAGCCGTGACCGCGCGTATCAACCTGAAGAACTACTGGTATGCCAAGGTCGAAGGCCACTTTATGGATGGCTACGCGGGCTTCATGTACCCGGACGGCTTCTATCCGCAGGTCAACCCGCAGGGTCTGAAGCCCAACACCAACGGCGTCGTCGTTCGTACCGGAATGTACTTCTGAGAGGAAAGGATGCGTAAGGAGACGAGTATGAAATATACACAATGGCTTCTACTGGCCGGCGCCGTCATGCTGATCGTTCCGCTCAGTCTGCGGGCGGCCGATATGAAGGTGATCGCCAACCCGAGTGTGTCGGCCAGCGCGGTATCGGCCGACGATCTGAAGGATGTCTTTCTCGAAAACAAGGATTCTCTGGGCGGATCGCACGTGGATCCGGTGCTCGAGAAGGGCGGCCCTGCGCACGAAGCTTTCCTCAAGGTGCTGGGCAAGAGCGATGCGGCGCTGCAGACGTATTACCGGAGCCTCGTGTTTTCGGGCAAAGGCTCGATGCCGAAGGCTTTGGCCTCGGACGCGGAAGTCGCGGCCTGGGTGGCGAAGACCAAGGGCGCGGTCGGCTACGTGAGCGGTGACGCCAGCGCTCCGGGAACCAAGGTGCTGGAAGTGAAGTGAACCAGGCGCGCCAGTCAATCACAACGCTGGTGCGGAGGGGAAGGACCCGCCAGGAGCGGGTCTTCCTTTTTGTGCGTCGCGTTCGCGGGCAAGCAGGCTCGTTGAGGAGGGTCTGCGTTGGTCCGGGGGTTGTCGGGAACTGGAACAAAAACTCTCGCGCCTGTTAAAGAGCGCCGCTGAATTGCCGAAGGAGCAAGTGTGGGCGCAACAGTGTTGGGAACCGCGGTCGGGAAGCTCCGACTCGCGGTGCGTCCTGACCATCCGCACACAGAAATCATCGAAGGAGTTCTCATGAAAGGGTTCAGGACACATTTGGTTGTGGCAGCTCTGGTGTGCGCCGCTTCGCTTACGGTGCACGCGCAGGACTTCAGGTTATTCAACCGCAGCGTGCAGGTACACGGCTCTCTGTCACAGGGATTCGCATATTCGAACGACAACAACTTTCTGACCATGAAGACCAGCGACAGCAGCCCGGCATTTACGGATGGGGCACTGAATCTGTCGACGGCGGTCACAGACAAGTTCCATGTTGGGGCGCAGGCCTATGACCGGAAGGTCGGGCAGCTGGACGATTTTCGTCCGCAGCTGGATTTCGCCTACGGCGACTACCGGTTTGCGCGCTGGTTCGGCGTTCGCGCGGGGCGCGTGAAGACCGCGCTGGGACTGTACAACGACACCCAGGACGCGGACTTCCTTTACACCTGGGCACTGCTGCCCCAGGGCACATACCCTCTGGACCTGCGCAACAGCATGATCGCGCATGACGGCGGCGATCTGTATGGGCAGATCCCGCTGAAGAAAGCGGGAAAGCTGAACTATACCGGCTACTACGGAAAGCGCACGTTCGACGACCGCAGCGGCTACTACATCTTTTCGAGCGACCTGGGCATGCCGATCGATTCGGCGTCCGGCCGCGCGCTCGGCTGGGATCTGCGCTGGACGGCGCCTCTGAAGGGGCTCACGCTCGGATCGTCGTGGATCGACATGACACAGAATCGGGTAGGTCATTACAACGAGGCATACTTCCCACCCGACACGCAATATCGGGCGCATTCGGCTCCGGATCGCACTGCGGTAGGTTATGCCGACTTCCAGCGGAACAAATGGGATTTCAGCGGAGAATACCGCGCGGAGAATTACTGGCTGAGCATTCTGACTCCGTCATTCGGCAACTCAGTGTTCCTGTGGAACGGAACCAATGAGAGCTGGTTCACGACCGCGAGCTATCACGCAACCAAGCGGGTGACGCTGGGTGTTTACCACTCGAATTACCACGTGGATTCGCCAGCCGATCCGACGAACAAGGCGACCAACCACATTTACGACGAAGTGGCGGCTGCGCGCGTCGATCTGAATCGCTATTGGGTGGTGAAGGCCGAAGGGCACTTCATGGACGGCTATGGTGATCTTTATTCGACTCACGGCTTCTACGAACGGTCGAATCCGGACGGCTTCAAGCCGCGGACAAACATGCTGATGCTGCGGACCAGCTTCTTCTTCTAGGCGGCAGGAATGAGAGAGGGGAGAACGATGAAAAACGCACAATTCTTTCTGATGGCCGCGGCCGCACTGCTGATCGCTCCGCTGACGTTGCGGGCGGCGGACATGAAGGTGATCGCGAATCCGAGTGTGTCGGCTGCTGCAGTATCGGCCGACGATCTGAAGGATGTCTTTCTCGAGAACAAGGATTCGCTGGCCGGTTCGCACGTGGATCCGGTGCTCGAGAAGGGCGGACCGGCACATGAGGCTTTCCTGAAAGTACTGGGCAAGAGCGACGCGGCGCTGCAGACGTATTACCGGAGCCTGGTGTTTTCGGGCAAAGGGTCGATGCCGAAGGAACTGGCCTCGGATGCGGAAGTAGCGGCGTGGGTAGCGAAGACGAAGGGTGCGGTCGGCTACGTCAGTGCCGATGCCAGCGCTCCGGGAACGAAAGTGCTTGACGTGAAGTAAAACAACCGTGCGCCGGGACTCCCTGTCGAGCCCCGGCGCGCACTGTTCAGGGAATCTGCGAAGGCGAGCTGAGGGAAATGAAAACCACACATATCAAGACCAGAATTCGGATGGCGATCGGGATTATCGGGGCCGGTTATCTTGCCCTGCTGCTGCTGGTGTACTGGACAGGGACGCGGACGCAGAAGTCCATGAATCTGGCGTCGGGCTCGTTGTTTCCGGCGACCTTATCGAGCCAGGAGGCGGGCGCGGGGTTTCAGAAGCTGACGAAGAGCTATTCGGATGCGGTGCTGACCCAGGACGCCAGTGCTCTGGGAAAGGCCGACGAGGCGGCGCAGGCCGTGACCGGTTCGCTCCGGTCGATCGAGCAGAATGTGGCCGGCGACCCGGTGCGGCAGAAGCAGGTCGCGGATCTGCTGGAGAAATTCACGGATCTGACGTCGCGGTCGCGGACGGTATACGCGGCGATGGCGTCGGGCGGGACGAACATCTCGGCCGATACGCAGAGCCAGATCGGGGGCCTGGCGCGGGAGAACCACGCCATGGAGGACTCGCTCGGCCAGCTGCGGACGGTGCTTTCCGCCGACTTCAAGGCGCAGCTCGACGATGTGACGGCGTGGACGAACCGGCAGCGGTTGTTCGGGCTGATTTTGTTTCTGGTGATGATGAGTTGCGCGGGGGTGATGACGCTGATGGTGGAGCGGCGGGTGTCGGGTCCGCTGCTGCGTGTGACGGAGAGTCTGAAGGACATCGCGGAGGGGGAGGGCGACCTGACGCAGCGGATTCCGATCACAGCGCAGGATGAGATCGGGGAGCTGAGTCACTGGTTCAACACGTTTCTGGAGAAGCTGCAGGGAATCATCCGTCAGGTGCAGGAAAACACGCGGCAGCTGACGGCGGCGTGCGAAGGGATCTCGGCCTCGTCGGCGGATATGGCGAAGGGGGCCGAAGCGCAGCAGATGCAGACGGCGCAGGTGGCGACGGCGATGCAGGAGATGTCGGCGACGGTGCAGGAGGTATCGAAGAACTCGAACGCGGCGGCGGAAAAGGCCAGTGGCGGAGCGGACGACGCGCGCGAGGGCGGCAGGGTAATGGAACGGACGATCGCGATGATGCAGAGGGTGACGGCGTCGGTGGATCAGGCGGCGAAGCAGGTCTCGGACCTGGGCAGCCGGTCGGATCAGATTGGGCGCATTGTCGGGGTGATCAACGAGATTGCGGAACAGACAAATCTGCTGGCGCTGAACGCGGCGATCGAGTCGGCGCGGGCGGGCGAGCACGGGCGGGGATTCGCGGTGGTGGCAGGCGAAGTGCGCCGGCTGGCGGAGCGGACGAGCGCGGCGACGAAAGAGATCGGGGAGATGATCGCGAACATCCAGCAGGAGACGCGGGCGGCGGTCGAGGCGATGGTGCAGGGGACGACCGAGGTGGAACAGGGGGTAAAGGCGGCGAGCGAAGCGGGGGCGAAACTGAATCGGATCATCGAAGGGGCGGAATATGCGGCCCAGGCAGTGTCGCAGATCGCGACGGCGGCGACCGAGCAGGCGAGCACGACCGATGAGGTGAACGTCAACATCAGCGCGATCGCAAAGATTTCATATGACTTCGCGGCGGGCGCGCAGGATTCGGCGCGGGCGAGCGGATCGCTGAGCCGGCTGGCGGGTGAACTGGATTCGCTGGTATCTCGTTTCAGGGTGGAGGGGGAAACGGGCGGCAGTGGTTCGCGAGGGACGAGGGATCGAGCGGGCGAGGCGCGGGCGGCGATGGTACCGCAGCGGGCGGGATGACGGCGAAGGACGGTGGCGCGCCGGTTGGGTCCATGAGGCGGGCAGCGGAGACTTTTCAGATTAGGATCGTTGACTAGCGGGTCTGCGGAGGGACGGGTCAGGCCGCTTCTGCTCTCGAGGGTTGCGATGCATGCTCTGGTCGGGGATGTCGTTACGGACTGCGGATGCTGATGAAGTCACCTGGCTTCACGGCCATCGCGATTGCTGCGCTGGCGGTGGGTGTGGGCGCGAACATCGCTCTGTTTTCGGTTGTGAACGGCGTGCTGCCGAACCCGCTGTCGTATCCGCAGTCGGGGCAGCTGGTGGCTGTTTATGAGAAGAATGCGGGGGTAAGTCAGGGGCCGATCAGTTATCTGAATTTCCTTGACTGGGAGCGTGAGACGCAGACCTTCTCGTCGATGGCGATCTATCGCAACCAGGATGACAACTTCACCGGCCTGGGGCAGGCGGAACGGCTGAGCGGGTCAATGGTGTCGGCGGACTTTTTTCGGACGCTGGGCGTGAATCCGGTGCTTGGCCGGACGTTCAGCTCGGACGACGATCATGTGGGTGCGGCGCCGGTGGTGATTTGATAGGAAGATATTGTCGGCAACGTGCAGCCGTTTTTGCTGGTGCTGCTGGCGCGGTCGTTGGGGAGGTCGAGCGAGTTTGCGATTCGCGCGGCTTTGGGAGCGAGCCGGATGCGCGTGATTCGCCAGTTGCTGACGGAGAGTCTTCTGCTGGCGGGGGTGGGGTGGATGCGGGCTGGCGCTGGCTTTATTCGGCACGAAGCCGGCGATCGGGATGTTGCCGGGGTCATTGCGGCGCGCGAGCGAAGCTGGGCTTGATGGGCGGGTTTTATTGTTCACGCTGGCGGTCTCGGTTTTGGCGTGGGTTGTTTTTGGGCTGGCTCCGGCGATGAGGACGTCGCGGATGAATTTGCAGGAGGTTCTCAAGGAGAGCGGGCGCGGGGGGAGCGGGGCGCGGCACCGGCCGCAGGGGGTTTTCGCTGTGGTGGAAGTGGCGATGGCGCTGGTTCTGCTGGTGGGAGCCCAGATGGCTCACTCGCGCGTGTAGCTGTATTCGCCGGAGGGATCGCGTTCCTTCAGCGCTTTGACCTGGCCGTTTTCGAGGACAAATTCGAAGATGTCGTCGGCAAACTGCGGGGTTCGGAACTGGAAGCCTTTGATGAGGATGAGCGGGTGCGGCGGTCCTCCGGGGAAATCCAGAGAGAGCCCACTTCCCGGCTGATAGAGAACCCGGAATCGCGTCTTGCCCGGCGTGATATAGGTTCCAGCCAGCTTCTGGAGGGTGGCCTCATCGAGCGTGGGGGGCTTGCGGGTGAAGGTGACCGCGGCTTCATCGAGCGAGCTGGAGATGCTGTCGATGTCGCCCTCCGGATTGGTGAGGAAGTTCAGGGAGAAGCGGCCGTACTGCTCGTCGTCGGGGGTGTCGAAGCGGTCGTAATGAAAGTGGCTGAGGGGGAAAGAGAACTCGTGGAAGCCAAAGTGGAGCCGATCGCCTTCGAGTGAGATCTTCACGATCCCGTAGGCGGGGTTCTCGTACTCGCCCACATAGGCGGTGAGCGAGTGGGACGGGGTGGTGTTGGGGACGCGATCGCCGCCGGCTTTGGCGCGACTTTCAGTGCCGGCTTTTTTGTCGGCGAGGCGCTGGGTAAGGCGGCGCTGGCTCCACGGCGTGAGGTCCATGCCGAGCAGCCGCTCGTAGACGTTGTAGCTCACGACGTTATAAAGCGGAGCGCTGTGGTCGCTGATGACGAGCACGATGACCCCGATGTGGTCATTGGGCATGAAGGAAATCTGGGAGTGGAATCCGGGCAGGTCGCCGCCGTGGAAGGTGAGGAGGTGGCCTCGATAGGAGGCGGTTTCGCGCGCCATGCCGTAAGCGGGATTGAGAATTTCCCAGAATCCCTGCGCTTCTCCAAGCGTGTTGGGAAGACCGATGGCCGGCTGGAGGGCTTGGCGGAGAACGTCGGATGGGAGGACCTGATGGCCGTTGTATTTGCCATCGTTCATGAGCGCGATGAGCCAGTGCGACAGGTCGTGGATGTTGGAGATGATGGCGCCGGCGGGAGCGACACCCTGGGTGTCTTCGTAATAAGGAATCTTGTAAAGCTCGAAGCTGTCGCGTTTCTCGCGATAGGGGACGCCGTGATCGGGATGCTGGAGCATGTCGGCGGTGGTGAAGGAGGTGGAGGACATGTCGAGCGGGGCGAGGATGCGGTCATGGACGAACTGCTCCCAGCTTTGCCCGGACTCAAGCTCGATGATGTGGCCGGCGGCAGAGAACATGAGGTTGTTGTAAAGGAAGGTTTCCCGCATGGGCTGCTCGGGCTCGAGGTAGCGGAGCTTATCGAATAGCTGCGCGCGGGTGAAGTCGGATTTGAACCAGATGAGGTCGTGGCGCGTGGCACCGGTGCGATGCGAGAGCATGTCGCGCAGCGTGACGTTGTTGTTGAGCTCGTCGTTGTAGAAGCGGATGCCGGGAACGGAGTCGCGGATGGGCTTATCCCAGGTGAGCTTGCCTTCGTCGACGAGCATGCCTGCGGCAGTAGCGGTAAACAGCTTGGTGTTGGAAGCGATCTGGCAAAGGGTGTCGGGCGTGAAGGGCAGTTTTTTGTCGTAGTCGCGATAGCCGTAGCCTTTGGCGAAGACCAGCTTGTCATTGACAACGATGCCGACGCCGATGCCGGGCGTGTTCCAGTCCTTGAGGGTCTGCTGCATCCAGGTGTCGAAGCCCTGGAGTTTGGCGTCGATGTCCTGGGTTTGCGCGTGCAGGAGCGGGCTGAGGATCGGGGCGAGAAGCAGCGCGAAGCCGAGGAGCCGCAGGGCGCGAAGAGAGCGGTGAGATTCGAGTGAGAGAGACACAGGCCGACGTCCTTTCCCAGTCTCGGAATGGGTGGAAATGTGTCCAGGATTATAGCGCGGGTTTTCGGGAGGCGATGAACCCGGGGGATTCACCCTGCGAGCCTCGGTGGGGAGAGGATTCGGTCGCAAAGCTCTCCGGTCCGGAAGGAGCGTCAGTCAGGCAGGACCATGGTTTTGCCGGCGAGGTCGCAGGCGCGCCAGAGGTACCAGCTGGCGACGGAGCGCCAGGGGCGCCACTTTTCGGCGCGGCGCTCGATTTGTTCGATGGTGGCGAGCATGGAGGCGTCGAAGGGTTTCGATTTTGGGAGACGGAGGAAGGTGAGGGCAAAACCCTTGCGGACGCCATAGTCGGTCACCGGCAGCACATCGGGCCGGCCGAGGCGCAAGATGAGGAGCATATGGACGGTCCATGCGCCGATGCCGCGAACCTGGGTGAGGCGGTCGACGATTTCCTGGTCGGGCATGCGACGGATCCGCGTCAGAGTGGGGACAGTGCCGTCGAGGGTCTTGGCGGCGAGGTCGCGAAGGGCTTTGGTTTTACTGGCAGAGAGGCCCACGGCGCGAAGCAGGTCGTCGGGTGCCTGAAGCAGGAGCTCGGGGGCGGGGTGGATTTCGCCAAAGGAAGTGAGCAGTCGTTTGAGGATGGCGGCGGCGGCTCTTCCGTGGAGTTGCTGATAAATGATGGATTCGAGGAGCGCCTCGAAGGGAGAGTGCTGGCTCTTGAGTTTGAGGGTGAAGGGGCCGGCGTGCTGGATGAGGTGGCTAAGTTTGGGATCGGCTGCGGAGAGGGTCTGGCAGGCGAGAGCGGCATCGTAACGAACGTTGCGGCGGCCATCGATCATGAAAAACAGGGTACAGGGAACAGCGGGTAGCGGGTAGCCGGTGGCTGGTAGCGAGAGCCGTGGAGATTCGCCACTGGCACGGTTACAGATACCCGAATGGGTCTGAAGTGTGGGAGCCGAGTCGTTGCGCAGAAGGGGGTCGAGGGCGCGGTTGGATTGTCTGACGGCCGAAGCGGAGTGGCGGAAGTTGGCGTCCGCGGAGCTGCGCTTCCATTATTAAAGTCACAAGTTTTTTCTTTCTGAGGGTGGCGCGGCTTGCAGTGCGCGGCGCAGTGCCGCTATAGTTTCCCTTTACGGTTGAAGTTTGTGATGAAAATCACAATCGCTTGTGATCCGCAACACAATCAGGAATCATCCAGAGCAACAGGAACTGGCCGGCACGGCAGAATCCACGCGCTGGAAAGCAGTATGGCCGTTTCTTAAATCACCTGTTTCTTCTGAGGCCGCCGCTTCTTCCGATCGCGTCGCTCTCACCCCAGTAATCCTCAAGCCTTGACCCGCAGCGATTCACCAGGAGACGCAGGACGCATTCATGGCGCAGATTTTTGATCGCAGCTCGAACGCGCTGGCCCGGATGAGCCTGATTTTGACGGGGCTGATCGTGATTGCCCTGGGGCTGACACTCGACGAACTGCAGCGCTCGCCGTGGGTGACGCGGCAGGGGCAGAGGGCGGACCAGCCGGTGCCGTTCAGCCACAAGCATCATGTGGAGGGGCTGGGCTTGCAGTGCCAGTACTGCCACACGACGGTGGAGAAGTCGAGCTATGCGGGGATTCCTCCCACGAAGACGTGCATGAACTGCCACGCGCAAATCTGGACGGACGCGCAATTGCTGGAGCCGGTGCGGCACAGCTGGGCGACGGGCGAATCGATTACCTGGACGCGAGTACACGATCTGCCGGATTACGTGTTTTTCAATCATGAAATCCATGTGAACAAGGGGATCGGGTGCTCCAGCTGCCATGGGCGGGTGGATACGATGCCGATCATGTACATGCAGAACTCGCTGCAGATGGAGTGGTGTTTGAACTGTCATCGGAATCCGGCGAAGAATTTGCGGCCGACGAGCGAGATTTACAACATGGCGTGGGAAGGGGCTTCGGAATTGAAGCCGGTGTGGTGCGCGTCTGAGGATGTGGGAACGGGAACGCCGACGGCTGAAGGAGTGACGTGCATGGAGACGGCCCCGGCGGGTGAGGTGCAGATGGCGGCGCTGAGCGCTCCGTTGACGGGAGTGCATGCGCAGGCGGCGGGGACAGGGATTGGGAGCGAGAGCACGATTCCGATGCAGTTGCCGGCGGGGCTGCACTACACGAGGTTCACGAGCCAGGACGCGCTGGGGCAGTTCCTGGTGCAGCATTACGACATTCGGAATCCGCGGGAGCTGACCAGCTGCGAGGTTTGTCACCGATGAAGAACAGGGCAGGACAGGGCACAGAGATCAGGGCTCAGAACGCGGATCAACGGATGGCGGAGAGTGCGAGCGGACTTGTGCGGATCGAAACGCAGAAGCCGACGCTTGCGGAGGTACGGGCGAAGCTTGCGGGTCAGAAGGGCAAGAAGTTTTGGCGGTCGGTGGATGAGCTGGCGGAGACGCCGGAGTTTGCGGAGATGGTGGCGAAGGAATTTCCATCGCAGGCTTCGGAGTGGATCGACCCGGTTTCGCGGCGCGGGTTTTTGAAGGTGATGGGTGCGTCGATGGCGCTGGCGGGGCTGGCGGGATGCACGAAGCAGCCGGATGAGCCCATCTATCCGTACGTGACGGCGCCGGAAGACTTGATTCTGGGTAAGCCGGTGTATTTTGCGTCGGCGTTTCCGTTCGCGTCGGGCGCGGTGCCGGTGCTGGTGAAGAGCGATTCGTACCGGCCCATCAAGGTGGACGGAAACCCGGAGCATCCGTATGTGCAGGGGCGGTCGGATCCGTTTACGCAGGCGACGCTGCTGGACTTGTACGATCCGGACCGGTCGCAGCACATTTTGTATCGCGGCGAGACGCGGACGTGGCCCGCGTTTCTGGCGGCGTATCGGTCGATGCTGGCGGACAAGAAGGCGTCAGGCGGGCAGGGATTGTATTTCCTGAGTACGACGGTGACCTCGGCGACGCTGGCGGGGCAGTGGCAGCAGGCGCAGAAGAATTATCCGCGGGCGAAGTTTGTGCAGTATGACCCGGTGAACCGCGACAGCCACTACACAGCGTCGAAGCAGGCGTTCGGCAGCTTTGTGGATGCGCAGTATCGGCTGGACCAAGCGGACGTGATTGTGTCGCTCGATGCGGATTTCCTGGGCGGGGCGACGTTTCCGGGATTCCACAAGCTGGCGCGGGATTACGCGCAGAAGCGGAAGCTGGACGGCACCGACCAGATGAATCGGTTGTATGTGGTCGAGAGTGTGACCACGACGACCGGGTTCAAGGCCGAGCATCGGCTGGCGACGCAGCCGAGCCAGATGGCGGGGATTGCGACGCTGCTGGCGAACGCGGTTCAGGATGAGTCGGTGTTGGCGCAGAGGAACGGGAGCCCAAGCCCGTCGAGTACCACGCCCGGTGGAAGCATGTGGGAGGTGTTTCGGTCGAGCCACATGGGGAAATTCCTGCTTGGCGCAGCGGCAGACCTGAAGGCGAATGCGGGCAAGTGCGTTGTCATTCCTGGAGAATTTGCGGACCCCGTAGTGCATGAGGCGGCGTTTGCGATCAATCAGGCGCTGGGCAATGTGGGTAAGACGGTCGTGTACACCGATCCGGTGAATCCAATGCCGTCGATCCAAGCCGACGATCTGAAGTTGCTCGTCGCTGATATGAATGCCGGCAAGGTGGACTGGCTGGTGATTCTGAATTCGAATCCCGTATATGCGGCGCCGGCGGATCTGGATTTTGAGAGTGCGCTGGACAGAGTTGGGACGGTGGTACATCTCGGTTCACATTTGGATGAGACCGGCGAGCAGGCGCACTGGCACATCAATAATGCGCACTACCTCGAGATGTGGTCGGATGCGCGGGCGTACGACGGTACGGTGAGCATCGTGCAGCCGATGATCGATCCGATGTACGGTGGGCATAACGCGCACGAGATTCTGCAGTCGCTGCTGGATGAGCCGGATGTTTCGGCGTACGACGCGGTGCGCGGGACGTGGAAGGATCAGCTTTCGAAAGGCGATTCTCCACCCCATCAAGCCAACAGCGGGCTCGATGGGGCCCCCGGCTTCGAGTTCAACTGGCGCAAGGCGCTGCACGATGGGTGGATCGAGAACACCGCGTTCCAGGCGAAGAGTGTCACGGTCACGCCGAAACCGGCGGCTCCCGCGAGCGCAACTCCGGAACGCCATATGGAGTTTGGCATGACCCCGTTCAATCAGGTGGAAGTCGCCTTCCGTCCCGATGCCAACGTTTACGACGGGCGCTATGCCAACGTGGGATGGATGCAGGAGATTCCGCGACCGGTAACGAACCTGTCGTGGGACAACGCTGCGTTGATGAGCTTCGCGACCATGGAGAAAAACGGTCTCGCGGAGAACGACGCGGTCGAAATCAGCGTGGGCGGGAAGAAGATTATCGCCGGAGCGCTGGCGGTTCCTGGGCAGGCGGATGGCGTGGTTGTGGTCACGCTGGGACTGGGGCGCAGGTTCGGGCGCGTCGCGGGCGGCGTGGGGTACAACGCGTATCTGATCCAGCAGTCGGGCGCGCCGTGGGCGCAGTCGGTTGCGTTGCTGCGGAAGACTGGCGATATTTACGACATTTGCGTGACGAAGAGCCACCACATCGACCAGCGAGCGGTGTTCGCGGGTGGAGACGGCAGCGGGACGCACTCGATCGAGGGCAATGAGTCGCTGGACCGCGGCATTGTTCGGTACGCGACGCTGACGGAGTTCAAAGCGAACCCCGAATTTGCGCACGAAGGCGAAGGGCGCGACGTGCCAGAGCCGGACGAGACGATGTTCCCGGCATATCGATACGACAAAAATGCCTGGGGGATGTCGATCGATCTGAATTCGTGCGTGGGCTGCAATGCGTGCGTGACGGCCTGCTATGCGGAGAACAATATTCCGGTGGTTGGGCGGCATCAGGTGAAGATCGGCCGCATGATGCAGTGGATCCGCATCGATACATACTTCGAGGGCGACCTGGCGGCGCCGCGTGCGCACATGCAGCCGATGATGTGCCACCATTGCGAGAATGCACCCTGCGAACAGGTTTGTCCGGTGGGCGCGACGGTACACACGCCGGAAGGGCTGAACATGATGATCTACAACCGCTGCGTAGGGACACGGTATTGCTCGAATAACTGTCCTTACAAGGTGCGGCGGTTTAACTTCCTGCTTTACTCGGATTACGAAACAGAGAGCCTGAAGCTGATGCGGAACCCGGATGTGAGCGTGCGCAGCCGCGGAGTGATGGAGAAGTGCAGCTACTGCGTGCAGCGCATCGAGGCGGTGAAAATCGAAGCGGATAAGCAAAACCGGGATATTCGCGATGGGGAGATACGGACGGCGTGCCAACAGTCGTGCCCGACGGACGCGATTGTTTTTGGGAATATCAACGACCGCCAGAGCCGGGTCGCGCAACTTAAGACGCAGGAGCGGACTTATGGGGTGCTGGCGGATATCAATACGCGACCGCGGACGACTTATGTGGCAGGAGTATTGAATATCAACGAGGATCTGGCGAGGGCGCTGGGGGAGTACACGAGTTAGCCACTAGGTGGTAGCAAGCAGCAAGTTAGCGGGCCAAGTTCTGGTTTCGGAGAAGGCGAAGAGCAGATGGCGACGAAAGACGCACCCGTCAACAATCCGATGGTGGATCCGGCGACAGGAGAGTACCGGGTTATCGCGCCGGGGCATACGTTCAAGTCGGTCACAGAGAAGGTTTCGCGCATTGTGCTGACCAGCCACACGCCGCTGGGGTGGTGGTTCGGGTTTCTGCTGGCGGGCGGAATTTGCGGGGTTCTTCTGACCGCCGTGACCTGGTTGTTCCTGAAGGGCGTGGGCATCTGGGCGATCACGATCCCGGTAGCGTGGGGCTTTGCGATCATCAATTTTGTGTGGTGGATCGGCATTGGGCATGCGGGGACGCTGATTTCGGCGATTCTGTTGTTGTTCAAGCAGGGATGGCGAAACTCGATCAACCGGTTTGCGGAGGCGATGACAATTTTCGCCGTGGTGTGCGCGGGGATGTTCCCTGTGCTGCACCTGGGGCGGCCGTGGCTGGGTTACTGGCTGTTTCCTTATCCGAACAGCATGAATTACTGGCCGCAATTCCGTTCGCCGCTGATGTGGGACGTGTTCGCGGTTTCAACCTACGCAACGATCTCAGTGGTGTTCTGGTACGTCGGGATGATTCCGGATTTGGGGACGCTGCGCGACCGGTCGACTTCGAAGTTGGGGCAGTTTACTTACGGTTTGCTGGCTGTAGGTTGGCGGGGGTCGGTGCGGCACTGGGTGCGGTACGAGACGGCTTCGCTGCTGCTGGCAGGGTTAGCGACGCCGCTGGTGCTCTCTGTACACAGCGTTATCAGTCTCGACTTCTCGGTGGCGCTGATGCCGGGCTGGCATACAACGATTTTTCCGCCATACTTTGTCGCAGGCGCGATTTATTCGGGGTTTGCCATGGTGCTTACGCTGGCGATTCCGATTCGTAAGTTTTATCACCTGGAGGATCTGATCACGATCCGGCACATCGATAACATGGCCAAGGTGATGCTGGCGACCGGGCTGATCGTGGCGTACGGTTACTCGACCGAAATCTTCATGTCGTGGTATTCGGCGAGCCACTGGGAATACTTCATGATGTGGAACCGCATGTTCGGACCGATGGGGTGGTCATACTGGGTGCTGATCACCTGCAACATCGCGCTGCCGCAACTGATGTGGCTGCGGAAATTCAGGGTGAACGTGGGGCTGATGTTCCTGATGTCGCTGATTGTGAACACCGGCATGTGGTTCGAGAGGTTCGTGATCGTGGTAACGAGCCTGACGCGCGACTATCTGCCGTCCTCGTGGGGAACTTATCGCGCTACCAGGTGGGATTATGCGACGTTTCTGGGAACTCTGGGGTTATTCACTTTTCTCTTCTTTTTATTTATCCGGCTACTGCCCATGATTCCGATGTCGGAGTTGCGGATGATGCTGCCGCAAGCCAGGGTGCGGGAGCAAGCGGAATCCTTACCGGAGGCAGGTGACTGATGCCTTTACCTGAAGGGCTGTACGGTTTGATGGCTGAATTCGACGGACCAACGCAGCTGGTGCATGCAGCGAAAGCGGCGCACCATGCGGGTTATCGCCGTATGGATTGCTATACGCCGTACCCGGTGGAGGAGGCGGCGGAGGCAATCGGATTCCATCGCGACGAGGTTTCGCTGGTGTGCCTGATAGGCGGGTTGCTGGGACTAGCGGCGATGTTTGGCCTCGAGACGTGGGTTGCGGTGTGGGCTTATCCGCTGAACATAGCGGGGCGGCCGTATTTTTCGTGGCCTGCGTTTCTGGTTCCGGCGTATGAATGGACGATTTTGTGGGCGGGACTTTCGGCGGCGTTTGGGATGCTGGCGCTGTGCGGGTTGCCCAAGCCATATCATCCGGTGTTTAACGCGCCGAATTTCCGCAACGGCGCAACCAGCGATAAGTTCTTTTTGTGTCTCGAGTCGACGGATCCGAAGTTTGAAGCCGCGGAGACACGGAGTTTTCTGGAAGCGCAGTCGCCGTTATCGGTGGTGGAGGTGGAGTATTAGCACCACAGGGAACGGCGTTCAGCGTACAGCGTTCAGAAAGGGCGTTCCTTCCCGTGCTCTCCTGTGGCGTGGTTTGGTTACCACGTGTGCACTTGGCGTGCTGATGCTCGAGGCGGGGTGCCGGCAGGATATGCAGGACCAGCCGAGGATGTTTCCGCAGCGTGGGACGACGATGTTCGCGGACGGGCGGTCGGTGCGTCCGCAGGTGGAACATACGGTGGCGCGCGGGCAGCTGTACGAGAACGAGTACTTCTACACGGGGCTGGTAAATGGCAAGGAAGCAGACATGATGCCGTTTCCGGTGACGATGCAGGTTCTGGCGCGCGGACAGGAGCGGTTCAACGTGTACTGCACGCCGTGTCATTCGCGCGTGGGCAACGGGGCGGGGATGATTGTGGATCGTGGGTACAAGCCGGCGGGGAATTTCCACGATGCGAAGCGGCTGAGTGAGCCACTAAGCCACTATTTCTATGTTATGACCAACGGTTATGGCGCGATGCCGGATTACAAGGCGCAGGTAGCGCCAGAGGATCGGTGGGCGATTGCGGCTTATATTCGCGCGCTGCAATTAAGCCAGAATGCGAAGACATCGGATGTGCCGGCGGGGGCGCAGGTGGAGAATCTGAGCGATATTGCGGACGCGATGGGCCACAAGGAATATGCGGGACCGTGGCCGATGCCGTCGACGGCTGTTACGGCGAGGCCCCAGACCGGGATTGTCGCAGGAGCACCAGCGCAGGTGGGGAATCCGCAGTCGTCGACGCCACCGGCGATGAAGACCACGACGGGCGAGACCAGCAAGCCGCCAGCCAGGCCCTCGGGAGAGCAGCCATAATGGCGAACGAACAGTTCAGCAAGGGATTGCCATCGACGCCGGGAGCGCCGGCCTTTGTGGATCTGTGGCGCAAGAGGGCGCTGATCGTCGGCGTGATTTTCGCGGTCATCGCGGTGATTCTGGCGTTTCTGGGACAGGCGCAGGATCAGCTGGGGTGGGAGCATTTGCTGCGCGGCTGGCTGGCGGGTTATATGACCTGCTTCAATTTCTGTTTTGGCGCGATGGCGCTGCTGATGGTGCAGTATCTCTCAGGCGGAAAGTGGGGGCTGATTATCCGCCGGCCGCTGGAGGCGATGACGCGCACATGGCCTATCGTGATTCTGTTTTTCATGCCGATTGCGGTGCTGGGCGCGTGGTATGGCCGGCTCTACCCATGGTCGAGGTACGCCAACTGGTCGGCGGCGCTCAAGAATGGCGCGATCTCAATCGATATGGCGCATGCGATCCGCTGGAAGGCGCCGATGCTGAATGCGAAGGATTTCTTCTGGGTGTCGTTTGCGTGCTTCGCGATTTTCGCACTGTATATCATCAGGTTGAACCGTTGGTCGGTGAAGCGGGACGCCGATCCGGAGCCGCATGTGGCCTACTGGCGGGTGAAGTTCGAGAACCTGAGCGGATTTGGCATAGTTCTGTATTCGGCGCTGTTATTTATTCTGGTTATTTACTGGGTCATGTCGCTGGACCCGACATGGTATTCGACGGTTTATGGATTTCAGTTTCTGGTTGCGCAGGCCTATGGAGTACTAGCTCTGACGATTCTGACCCTGGTGGGTCTATCGAAGGCGGAGCCGATCCAGAGCACGTTCCGGATTATCGAGCAGCATGATCTGGGTAAGCTGTGCTTCGCATTCGTGATGCTGAATATCTATCTGGCATTCGCATCGTTTCTGATTATATGGTCGGGTAACTCGCCGGAGGAGATTCCGTGGTATCTGGATCGCATACGGGGGCACTGGGGTGTGATCGCGACGCTGGACGTTATCTTCCACTGGCTGATCCCATTCAGTCTGTTGTTGTCGCGGGACCTGAAGCGGATCAAGAGCAGGCTGGTGATTGTGTGCTGCGTGATGATCTTCGCGCGCATTTTCGATATTTTCTGGTTGATCGAGCCGAATTTTAGGGATGCAGCGCGCAATCTGCACCTGAGCTGGGGGATTTTCGAGTACGCCGCAATGCCGGGCGCGCTGATCAGCTTCTGGCTGGTTTATTACTTCACAGAGTTAAAGCGGCGACCGCTGGTGGCAACCAACGATCCGCACCTGGCTGAGATACTGGAGCATGACTATGCCCACGCCTGACGCGCACGATAAGAAACTCGACCCGAAAGCTCATTTCGATGAGGCGTCGGTAAGGGAAGGCTACGAAGTTACGGATGCGAACACCGAGGGCATCCTGGTATTTCTGGTTGCGCTGTTCATTTCGGTGGGCGTGTTCTTCGTGTTTTGTTTCGGTCTGGGCAAGGTGATCAACAACGGCCTGGACCGCGCGGACGGGCCAGTGAACAAGTGGAATGCGCCGAATCAGATTGCGCCACGGAAGGCGATTCAGTCGAACCCGGCGCTGGAGCAGGGGCAACTGGCGAAGCTGACGCAGCAGTTTCCCACGCCGCGGCTGGAGCTGGACGATGGGAATCAGGATCTGGCTGACCTACACGCGCGTGAGGATTTGTTGTTGAACTATTACAGCTGGGTGGATAAGCCGGGCGGGGCAGTTAGGATCCCGATTGCGCAGGCGATGGAATTGATCGCGCAGCGCGGGCTGCCGGTGGCTCCTCAGGCGCAGCATCAGGCGCTGATGACGGGGGACAAGGGGCCCTATGTGCAGATGCCGCTGACGGATGGATTTGCGCGGACGGCGTATGAGCAGGAGTTACATGGCGGGCCGATGCAGGCGGGAGAGCAGACTTCGAGTAAGGCGAATAATAAGTAAGAGCAGGGAATAGGGAATAGCAAAGCAACGATTTAGCGAACGAGTAGGTCAGCGGGAGCCGGTAGCTGGTGGCAAGCAGGAGCGAGTTAGAACATATGCAGGACGGCGGCAAGACGGGTTGGGCGAAGGTGGTGGGGATGGTGCTCGCCTGCGCGTTTGTCTGTTTCGGCTTCGTGACGACAGCACGTGCGCAGGGGCAGTTTTTCGGTTATGAGAAGCCTGGAACTCCTGCCGATCAGCAGCCTTTGCTGCTGAAGCGGATCAGCATCCAGCAGCGGCTGAATACGCAGCTTCCGCTGAGCCTTGCATTTCGCGATGAGACGGGAAAGGCAGTGCGGCTGGGCGATTATTTCGGGCAGCGTCCGGTGATTTTGTCGCTGGTGTACTACCAGTGCAAGATTCTTTGTCCGGAAGAAATCGATGGGTTAGTGGGCGCTCTGGAGATGTCGAAGTTTAATCCAGGGCGGGATTTCAATGTAGCGCTGGTAAGCATCGATCCGACGGAGACGCCGGCGATTGCGGCGCGGGAGAAGGCGTTCTACATGAAGCGCTACGGGCGGCCGCAGGATGTGAACGGGTGGCATTTTCTGACCGGTGAAGAGCCGGCGATTCGGGCGCTGTCGACCGCGGTGGGGTTTGGCTACGTGCCGATGCAGGGGCCGGACGGAAAGATGACGCAGTTTGCGCATGCCAGCGCGGTGGAGTTAGTGACGCCGGAGGGGCGGCTGGCGCAGTACTACCTGGGGGTGGAGTTCTCGCCCAAAGATATTCAGCTGGGGCTGGTGGAGGCCTCTCACGGGACGATCGGATCGCCGGTGGATAACCTGCTGACTTATTGCTATCAGTACGATCCGACTCAAAACCGGCACACGCTGGTCTACATTCGGATTTTGCAGGCAGGGTGGGTGTTGACGGTGTTGGCGTTGGGGACTTTCATGATTGTTAACTTCCGGCGCGATGCACGGCTGGCCCGGAATCAAAAGGCTCATCTGGTGAACGGATAAAAAGGCGACGATGCATTTCATCAGTCCGGTACTTTGGCAGTTTTTAATTAAGTGGCTTACCTACTTCGCGATCTTCCCGCCGGAGGCGTCGAGTATCGCGCCGTATGCGGATGCGCTTTATTTTTTCCTGGTGGCTATCTCGGTCGTGGGTCTTGGGGCAGTTGCGGTTTTGGTCGTGACATTCTCGATCCGGTACCGGAAGGAAATGAACCCCGTAGCCACGCCGATTGAGGGTTCGACACTGCTGGAGGCAACGTGGACGATTATTCCGCTGATCCTGTTCATGATTTGCTTTGTCTGGGGCGCGCTGCTGTATTTCCGTATTTACAGCCCGCCGCCGAACGCGATGAACATCTATGTGGTGGGCAAGCAGTGGATGTGGAAGGTGGAGCACCCGGGCGGGCAGCATGAGATTAACGCGCTGCATATTCCGATCAATCGGCCGATTCAGGTCACGCTGATCTCGCAGGATGTGTTCCACAGCTTTTCGATTCCGGCATTTCGCGTGAAGCGCGAGGCGATTCCGGGGCGGTACAACACGGAGTGGTTTGAGGCCACGCAGGTGGGAACGTATCACCTGTTCTGCACGCAGTATTGCGGCACGCTGCATTCGCAGATGATTGGGGAAGTGGTGGCGATGACGCCAGAGGATTATGAGGCGTGGGCCGCGGCATCGATTAGCGGAAATTCGCTGGCGCAAAACGGAGAGCGGTTGTTCGCGAGCCTTGGATGTAACTCGTGCCACAACAGCGGGCCGAATGCGCACGGCCCGAATCTCGCTAACGTGTACGGATCGCACCTGCAGATGAAGAACGGATCATTTGTAACAGTGGATGACGCATTTCTGCGGGACACGATTCTGAACCCGACGATGCATGAAGTTGCCGGGTTCGCGCCGATTATGCCGACTTATCAGGGGCAGGTAAGCGAAGAGGGCCTGATCGACCTGGTGGAATATATCCGGCGACTGGATTCGCAATACCGGATCGAACAGACGATCGACAACAGCGCAGCGCAGCCTATACAGACGGGTGCGACGCCGCCGGGGACGTCGTCTCCGTCGCTTGCGCCAGGGGCGGTGAAGCCATGAGCACAATCGTTATTCTGCCGGATCAGACGACGGCCACATTGCCGAAGGTCTCGTATCTCAACAAGGAGTACGGGCTGAAGAGTTGGCTGCTGACCGGGGACCACAAGCGGATCGCGGTGCTGTACATGATCTCGATCACGTTCTTCTTCTTCATTGGTGGGGCAATGGCGGGGTTGATCAGGCTCGAGCTGCTGACGCCGCCAAGCGACCTGCTGGCGGCGGACACCTATAACAAGGTGTTCACGGCGCACGGCATCATCATGGTCTTTCTGTTTCTGGTGCCTTCGGTTCCGGCGACGATCGGTAACTTTTTGATCCCGATCATGGTGGGGGCGAAGGACTTGGCGTTTCCGAAGATCAACCTGCTGAGCTGGTATCTGTACGTAGTCGCGGGGATCATGATCCTGTGTGTGCTGAGCTTTGGCGGCGTCGATACAGGATGGACGTTTACAACGCCGCTGAGCACCCATTATCTGAATACGCATGTGGTAGCGGCGGGATTAGCGGTATTTGTCGCGGGGTTCAGCTCGATCTTTACCGGGCTGAATTTCATCGTAACGATTCACCGGATGCGGGCGCCGGGCATGACGTGGTTCCGGCTTCCTCTGTTTGTGTGGTCGCACTATGCGGCGTCGATCCTGATGGTGCTGGGCACGCCGGTGTTGGCGATCACGCTGGTGTTGGTGGTTCTGGAGCGGACGATCGGGATTGGGGTGTTCGATCCGACGAAGGGCGGGGACCCGTTGCTGTTCCAGCATTTGTTCTGGTTCTATTCGCACCCCGCTGTGTACATCATGATTTTGCCGGGGATGGGTGTGATCTCGGAAGTGATCAGCACGTTCTCGCGGAAGCGGGTGTTTGGTTACACGGCAGTCGCGTTCTCGTCGGTGGCGATTGCGGTGTTTGGGTTCTTTGTGTGGGCGCACCACATGTTTGTGATGGGAATTTCGAGTTACTCTGCGCTGGTGTTTTCGCTGCTGACGATGCTGGTGGCGGTGCCTTCGGCGATTAAGATATTTAACTGGTCGGCGACGTTATACAAAGGGTCGATCACGTTCGAGACACCGATGCTGTATGCGTTCGGGTTTCTCGGCCTGTTTACCATCGGTGGACTAACGGGCGTCTTTCTCGGGTCGATGGGGATGGATATCCACCTGACGGAGACTTACTTCATCGTGGCGCATTTTCACTTTGTGATGGTTGGCGGGATGCTGATGGCGTATCTGTCGGGCGTGCATTTCTGGTGGCCGAAGATTACGGGACGGATGTATCCGGAAGGGGTATCGAAGCTGGCCGCGGTGATTACGTTTGTCGGATTTATTCTGACGTTCTTCCCGCAGTTCCTCCTAGGGTATCTGGGCATGCCGCGGCGGTATGCGGCGTATCCGCCGGAGTTCCAGGTTCTGAACGTATTTTCGAGCGCGGGGGCAAGCGTGCTGGGCGTGGGCTACTTGTTACCGCTGCTGTATCTTACCTGGTCGCTGAAATATGGGAAGATAGCGGGGCCGAATCCGTGGCAGGCAACGGGGCTGGAGTGGCAGATTCAATCACCGCCGCTGACGGAGAATTTTGTCGAGACGCCGATTGTGACGCACGAGGCTTACGACTACGAGTGGCTGGAAAGTAAGAAGGGGAGCGAGGTGCCTACAGTTGGATAGCCACACAGTTGCGGCTCAGACGGCGGAGGCGGCGCACACCGAGCACGAGCACCCGGCGTTTCTGCGCCACCATTTCGCGAGCGTGGAGCAGCAGCGGGAGACCGCTACGTTTGGCATGTGGCTGTTTCTGCTGACGGAAATTATGTTCTTCGGCGGCTTGTTCTGCGCCTATCTGATTTTCCGCAACTGGTATTACCCGGCGTTCGTTGACGGCAGCCACTCGCTGCACATCTGGGCAGGAACGCTGAATACGACGCTGCTGATTGTCTCGAGCTTCACGATGGCCATGGGGGTGCACGCGTCGGAGACGCGCATGCGTAAGGCTCTGGTGGGCTGGTGCATTGCGACGATCATTCTCGGATGCGGCTTTTTGTGCGTCAAGGCGTATGAGTGGCACGACGAATGGGTGGAGCACCATGTGCCAGGATTGAACTTCAGCCCGGAAGGATTCATGAAGGTGAATCCGGATTATCCGGCCGATAAGCCGTTGCAACTGGATATGGCGGAGAAGACGCAGGTTTATTTCTCGCTGTACTTCGCGATGACGGGAATGCACGCGCTGCACATGATCATCGGGGTTTCGCTGCTGACGATTCTTACGATTCGGGCGTGGGGCGGGGCGTATACGAGCGGGCATGTTGCGCCTGTCGAGAATTTTGGATTGTATTGGCACTTTGTCGATATTGTGTGGATTTTTTTGTTTCCACTGCTGTATCTGATCAGTCGACACCAATAATGCAGGCAACAGGGAACAGGCAATAGGGAATTGAAAGGCAGCTATGGCTGAAGCGAAACATCACGACGAACCTACGCATCACGAGGAGCACATCGTCAGCCCGAAGGTATACCTGTTGATCGGGGCGGCACTGCTGGTCCTGACTGCGACTACCACGGCGGTTTCCTATGTGGAGCTGGGCGACTTTAACGCAGTGGTGGCGCTGGCGATTGCGTGCATCAAGATGACGCTGGTGGTTCTGTTCTTCATGCATGTGAAGTACAGCTCGAAACTGACGAAGCTGACGGTGGGAGCGGGGTTCCTGACGTTTATTGTGCTGATCACGATGACAATGACGGATTACATCAGCCGGGCATGGGGACGCTGGTAGGACTAGCCGTCCAGGCGGACGCGCTTCGCGCAAAAGCAAAAACAATCCATGAGGGAAGCGGCTGGGGTTGCTCCCTTTTGCTTTTGGGCTTTGGGGCATAATGGTGCGAAGCGGGCTGCGCATGAAGATTCGCGTCCCGGCTTTCCCCAGGTTCCTGACCGTCGATTGAGATCATCGTTACAGGTATTCGGGCACAGCGCTGAATGAGGTCGTCATCATGTTGAAAACTGTTCTGCTGGCGGGGCGGATTTTGAGGAAGAATCCGGGGTTCACTTTGATTGCGGTATTGACGATTGCGTTGGGTGTGGGCGCGAGCACGGCGATTTTCAGCGTCACGAATGCGGTGTTACTGCGGCCGCTTCCTTATAAGGATCCGGGGCAGCTTGTGGTCGGGGGGAATGATCTGACGAAGCGGCATGTGAAAGGGCTGCCTTTTTCGAATGCCGATTACATCGATCTGCGGGATGGAACGAAGTCCGTGTTCTCGGATATGGCCGGAGTATTCACGTTCCGCAATGTTGTGGTGCGCGCGGATGGGACGCCGGAACAACTGCGTTTCGGAATTGCGACAACCAACTTTTTTCAGGTGATGGGGGCGAAGATTCCGTACGGCCGGGATTTCACGGCGGAAGATGGAACGCCGGCAGCGCAGCCTCCGGCTGGGGGCGCTGCTGGCGCGGGGCCGTTGCCGGCGCCGCCGCCCGCAATCGGCATCCTCAGCTATGAGTACTTCATGCGGCGCTACGGCGGCGACCCAAAGGTGGTTGGGCGCAGCATGCAGGCGCAGGGACGGCCGGGGCCGCTGATTGTGGGCGTGCTGGCGCCGGGATTCAGGCTGTACCTGCCGCCGGAGGCCAACCAGGAAGAGGCACCGGATGTGTGGATCGCGAATCGGTTGGCGTACGATGCGGCGAACCGCAATGGATTTTCCATCGTTCCGGTCGCCCGGTTGAAGGAGGGCGTGACGGCGCGACAGGCGCAGACCGCGGCGGATGCGGTGGCTGCGGAGGGCCGCAGGACGATTCCGATGGACGCGTCGATTGGTTATGAGATCACGCTAGAGCCGATGGCGCAGCATCTGGTGGCGGAGGTGCGGCCGGCGATTCTGGCGCTGATGGGGTCGGTGATCTTTCTGCTGCTGATTGCGTGCGCGAATGTCGCGAATCTGCTGCTGGTGCGCGCGTCGCTGCGGGAGCACGAGTTTGCAGTGCGTGCGGCGCTGGGCGCGAGCCGCTGGCGGCTGATTGCCCCGCTTCTGGCCGAGGCTGCGCTGCTGGGGTTGATGGGCACAGCGGTGGGACTGGTGCTGGCGTGGGCGGGAATTCGCGAGCTTCGAGACCTGGCCCCAGCAAATTTGCCGCGCCTCGACAGCATCCGCATCGACGGGACGGTGCTGGGGTTCACGGTGCTGGCGGGATCACTGGCCGCAGTAGTGTTCGGTCTGGCTCCGGCGTGGCGGGCGACGCTGCCGGCGCTGATGAACGTGTTGCGCGGGAGCAGCCGCACGTCGGGGCTGGCGAGCGGAGCTTCGGTGCGGAATCTGGTGGTGATGGCGGAGGTAGCGCTGTCGTTTGTGCTGCTGGTAGGGTCGGGACTGATGTTCAGGAGTTTTCTGGATCTCGAGCGAATCGACCCGGGATTCGATGCGCACAACCTGCTTACATTTCAGCTGCAATTTCCAGGGAATCCGACGCATCGGCCGACGCCGGAGGAGCGAGCGGCGACGGTGCGACAGGTCGAGGATCGGCTGCGGGAGATCTCCGGCGTGCAAAGTGTAACAGCTTCATTTCCATTTCCGCTGACGGGGGATTTCAGCCCGATCCGGTGGGGAACGGAAGATGCGGGTAGGGATCCGAGCCGGTATCAGGCGACGGATTTTGAAGTTGTGCTGCCTGGATATTTCGAGACAACGCGCACACCGCTGCTGGCGGGGCGCACGTTTACGGAGGACGACAATTTACCGGACAGGAATCACGTGATTGTCGATCAGATGCTGGCGGACAAGGCGTTTCCGGGACAGTCGGCAGTGGGGAAGCGAATCCTGACGAGGATTCGGACGAAAGAGGCGGAATTTGTGGAGATTGTCGGAGTGGTTGCGCATCAGCGGGAGAACTCGCTGGCCGAACCAGGGCGGGAGCAGATTTACTTCACCGATGGATTTTTGGGGAACGGCAGCGTTCGGTCCTGGGCACTGCGCACGGGAAGCGATCCGGCAACTTACGAGAACCAGGTACGCCAGGCGCTGCATGAGCTTAATCCTCAGTTTCTGATGACCGAGATCGGGACGGGCGATGAGATTGTTCATACGGCGCAGGCGAGCACGCGGTTTTCGCTGTTGCTGATATCGGTGTTCGCTGTGATTGCGGGAGCGCTGGCGGGCGTGGGTCTGTATGGGGTGCTGTCGACAGCGGTGCGGCAGCGGACGGCGGAGATCGGCGTGCGGATGGCGATGGGTGCGCGGCGCGGCGATATTGTGAAGCTGGTGGTTCTGGAGGGACTACGGTTGAGCGGGATCGGGATTGGGATCGGGCTGGTCGCGGCGGTCGTCCTGGGGCGGGTGATGATGGCGATGTTAGTGGGGGTGAAGGCGACCGATCCGGCGACGTTTGCGAGCATGACGGTTGTTTTCCTAGGGATTTCGGTTTTCGCTTCGTGGCTTCCGGCGAGACGGGCTGCGGGGCTGGATCCGAAGACGGCGCTGCACGAGAACTGAGGGCATGTTTACAGGGTGCAGGGTTCAGGTGCGAGGCAGATGCTGCGTTTCGTTGTCTGGCCAGGAGAATTCGTGTCGCGGTTAGTATGTCTCTAAGCTGATCAAGATCTGAAGAGCAATGGAGGTTTGGATGAGGTCCTTCGCTTTGGCGGGAGTGTCTCTGTTTTTGACAGGCGCAGCTGCCGCGCAGGGAACGCCCATTGTGCTGAACGCTACGCCGTCGACGGTGGCGTGGGGGTATTACTGGTCAAAGGCGAAGCCGGTGCTGACGGTGCATTCAGGTGACACGGTGCGGATGCAGACGCTGTCGACGTGCGGGCCGAATGACCGGCTGCAGGAAGAGGGCGTGAATGCGGCGGATATTCCTGCCTACAACCAGCCGATCTTCGATCAAGTGAAGGACAAGGGACCGGGTTGGCACATTTTGACAGGGCCCATGGCTATTGAGGAGGCGGAGCCAGGCGATGTGCTGGAGGTGCAGATTCTGAAGATCGATATTGATGCGCCGTTTGCGTGCAATGGGTTCGGCGCGGGGCGTGGATTTCTGCCCAATGATTTTCCTTATGGGCGTCGGAAGATTATTCCTTTGGATCGGGAGAAGATGATCGGGCATTTCGGGCCGGGGATCGACATTCCGCTGCATCCGTTTTTCGGGAGCATGGGTGTTGCTCCGCCGGAGTCAGCGGGGCGTTACGACTGCGCTCCGCCGTGGACGCACGCGGGGAACATCGATAACAAGGAGATGGTGGCGGGGACGACGCTGTTTATTCCGGTGCACGCGAAGGGCGCGCTGTTTGAAGCGGGCGACGGGCACGCGGGGCAGGGCAACGGCGAGGTGGACATCACGGCGATGGAGACGTTCCTGACGGGGACGTTTCGGTTTGTGGTGCACAAGGACGAGCATCTGCTGTGGCCGCGGGCGGAGACGCCGACCAGCTACATCAGCATGGGGTTCAGTCCCGACCTGAAGACGGCGACGGAGATGGCTGTACGGAACATGATCGACTTTCTGGTGACAGAGAAGCATCTTTCGCGCGATGAGGCGTACATGCTGACCAGCGTGGCGGTGGATGTGGACATCACGCAACTGGTGGACGGGAATGTGGGGGTCCACGCGATTTGCCCCCAGGGGATCTTCAAGGAGTAAGGAAGCTAGGCGCGGGGCGCATTGGAGGCGCGGAGCTCGGGCCGGGATTCAGATTCGCGCAGTGCAATGGGCTGCGGGATCGGTGGCGCCGATGCAGACGGCTGTACAACGTGCTGGATCTCGACGACGGGCGCGAGATGGCGGGTCTGCTGGTAGGTGTAGAGGATGCGGTGGACGACGGTGACGGTGGAGATGACGGCGAGGACCCAGAGGACGGGCGCCATGACTCCCCAGCGTTCGAAGAGTGCGCCGAGGATGATCAGGACGACGCGCTCGGGGCGTTCCATGAAGCCGACTTTGCACTTGCCGATGAGGGCCTCGGCGCGGGCGCGGGTATAGCTGACCATCAGCGAGGTGATCATGACAAACGCGGCGAGGAAGACGTAGAAGAGGCGATTGCCACGCGCGTAGAAGACCAGGAGTCCGAAGAAGAGGACGACGTCGGAGTAGCGGTCGATGACGGAATCGAAGAAGGCTCCGAAGACGGTGACCTGGTGGGTTTGGCGGGCAACGCGGCCGTCGACCATGTCAAAGATGCCTGCGCCGATGATGACGAGGCCGGCGAAGAGAAACATGCGGACGTAGTTTTGCTGATTGCCGAAGCCGAACAGGATTGCCGCGCCGGTGTTGATGACGAGGCCGAGAAACGTGAGGACGTTAGGCGAGATGCGGGTGAGCGAAAGGCCGTCAACGATGGCCTGGAGGATTACGCCACAGCCGGTGCCGAACGCACGGGTCCACGTGATTTGGGGGTCTTTGCTCACTACTTACCGGCTTCGGCTTCCGCCTGCGTCTCGTCGTGAATGGTGGCCAGTTTCAAGACTTCGAGCTCGCGCTTGCCATTGGGAGTAACCACGGTGGCCATATCGCCGACCTGCTTACCCACGAGCGCCTTGCCGATGGGCGAGGTGGTGGAGATGAGGCCCTTGCTTACGTCCGACTCTTCGCTGGTCACGAGCTTGTACTCGATTTTCTCATCTTTTGAGGTGTCGTAGACGAGGACGGTGGAGCCGAAAGCGGCGCGGTCGCGGGGGATGTTGGAGAGATTGACGAGGGCGAGTTCGGCCATGCGCTTTTTGAGCTGGCCGAGGCGCGCGTTGACGAAGTCCTGGCGCTGTTTGGCCATGTGATACTCGGCGTTTTCACTGAGATCGCCCATAGCCACTGCCTTTTTGATTTCAGCGGGCAGTTCATGGGTGAGCTCGTGTTCGAGCTGTTTGATTTCTCCCAGCAGCTTTTGCTTGATGTGTTCAGGCATGAATCAATTCCCCTCAGGGGCCGTTCCGGAATACGCCGCACCGTGAGCAAAAGAAGTGCAATGCGGAACGGAAGCTGGCCTCCGCGCCGCGACAGAGGAACAAAAAACCCTTGGCAGGGAATATGGGTCCGAAGGCTGGTGTACGGCCTCATTCAGGATTATACGACGGCTGGGGGGAGCGGTGGGCATCGAGAAAGCTCTGCAAAATCAACACGGCGGCGACCTGGTCGACGACCTCGCGGTGACCGGAGAGGGGACGTCCCGCGGCGTGAAGATGGCGGTGGGCTTCGGCCGAGGTAAGGCGCTCGTCCCAGAGGTGGACGGGTAGGGAGAACGCGGCGCGGAGGGCTTCGGCGAAGGCGTGGGTCTTCGTTGCCTGCGGGCTTATGTCGCCGGACATATAGAGGGGATTGCCGAGGACGATGGCGGTGCAGCCGAATTTGCGGAGGAGGCGGCCGAGGGATTTCAGGTCCAACTTCGCGTTTTTGCGGATCAGCGTGAGGACGGGCTGGGCGGTGAGGCCGAGCTCATCGGAGACAGCGACGCCGATGCGGCGGGAGCCGAAATCGAGGCCCAGGAGGCGGGGTTGCACAGTACCGATAGTAGCGGAGAGCAGTAGCGGGGAGCGAAGAGAAAGCCGCATCTTACAATGGGTTAGGGAATCAAAGAGACATCATTAAAGGAACAGGTCTTTCCCCTTCGTGCGACGCTTTTTTCTCCTTATTTTTCTCGCGGCTTTGGTGGTGGCTGGCGTGGCCGGATACGCGCTGCTGGTCCCGGCAGGTCCGCGGACGGAGACATTCGCGGACATTGCGCCGGGGATGTCGAGCATGCAGATTGCGACCGAACTGAAACAACAGGGAATCATCCGGAGCGCATATGTGTTTCGCGGGCTGCATGAGGTGAAGGGCGGAACGCTGAAGGCGGGAGAGTATCGCTTCGATCATCCGGTGCGGATGGAGGAAGTTTGGGACCGGATTCGGCGCGGCGATGTGTATACGGTGGCGCTGACGATTCCTGAGGGGTCGAATCTGTTCGATATAGCGGCGCGGGTGGAGGAGGAAGGACTGGGGCCGAAAGCGGCGTTTATTGCCGCGGCGAAGCAGGGTGCTTCGTTGGTCAGCGATCTTGATCCGGCGGCGCCGAGTCTTGAGGGGTATCTGTTTCCGGACACGTATCGGTTTGCGCGGCACACGGAGCCGGAGGAGATGATGGCGGCGATGGTGAGGCGCTTCCGCGAGGTGGCGCAGGGGATTGGGTTGACGGCCGACTTTCATCGCACGGTCACGCTGGCGTCGCTGGTGGAGAAGGAGACGCCGATGGATGCGGAGCGGCCGCTGGTGGCAAGTGTCTTTGCGAATCGGATGGCGAAGAAGATGCCGCTGATGACGGATCCGTCGGTTATTTATGCGGCGCTGCTGGATGGGCGGTACCGGGGAACGATTTATCAGTCCGATCTGCAGGCCGATTCGGCCTACAACACCTATCGTCATGCGGGGCTGCCGCCGGGACCGATCTGCAATCCGGGGTTGAAGTCGCTGGAGGCGGCGATGCATCCGGCGCAGACGAATTATTTGTATTTTGTGGCGGCGGGGGCCGATCCGTCGGGGCAGTCGCGCTTCTCGGCGACGCTGGAACAACACGCGAAAGATGTGGAAACCTACCGGCGCGCGGTGCGTAATGCGAGCCAGCCGCAATGAATGCGATGGGCGGGCGGTTGTGCGGGAGGAAGGCCAGCCGAGTTGACGGAACATACTCGCGGCTTGCTGCTTTGAGCGGAACGCGACGCGTTCGGGGTGGAGTTTCTGTTGCGCTGATGCTGGCGCTGCCTGCGCTGAATGGGTGCCTGTGGCATACACGCAAGGTGCCGCAGGCGATTATGCCGGCGAATGTGCTGACGGCGCTGCCCGAGCAGCTGGTCGATGGAATTAACAAGCAGTACGACGCGATCGACACCATCAAGGCCACGGTCACGTTTACGGCGACGCAGGGCGGATCGCTGAAGGGCAGCGAGACGACCTACACGTCGTTCAGCGGGTACATTCTGTTGCGGAAGCCGGAGTCGCTGCGGGTCATCGGGTTCCTGCCGGTCGTGCACACTGTCGCGTTCGATATGGCCAGCGATGGGCAGACGTTCGAACTGTTGATTCCGCCGAAGAGCAAGGTCGTCGAAGGGACGAATGCCGCGCCGAAGAAGCCGTCGACGAACGCTTTCGAGAACATGCGGCCGTACATCTTTGTCGATTCGCTGTTGATCCGGAGGATTGGGCCGGAAGACGAGCTGCTGCCGACAGCCGACAGCAAGACGGAAGTGAATCCGAAGACAAAGAAACTGGAGCTGGTGCCGGAATACCTGCTGACGATTCTGAATCGGCAGGGGACCAGCAACATTCTGCATGCGAAGCGTGTGATCTACTTCAGCCGGATCGATCTGCGGCCTATCGAGGAAGATATTTACGACCAGAATGGTCAAATCCAGACGCAGGCGACTTATGGGCGGCCGCAGAAGTTTGGGGACGAGATTTTTCCTGGGACGATCACGATCAAGCGGCCGCTGGATCAATATCAGATCCTGATCAGCTTTCAGAAGGTGACGGTGAACCAGCCTCTCACGGACGATCAGTTTCAGCTGACGATTCCGGAGGGGACGGCGGTGCAGAAGCTGCCTTAAAGCAGGGAACCGGGAACAGAACTACAGAGGGCGATCGGTGTAGAGGGTTTTGTCGGAGAGGTCCAGGACGGGGTAGAGGCGGGATCCGAGGAGCGTCTCTACGTGGCTGTGGAAGTCGCCGGGGACGAAGAGGAATTTGCGCGGGCCGGCGCCCCACATGCTGAGCAGATCTGCATCGCTTAGGAAAATATGCGGCGCGTCGGGATAGTCGGAACCCCAGATCATGGAGGAGCCGAAGAGCTGGCCGTACGTTTCCGGATCGGGAGAGAAATACTGCGTGGATCCGTGAACGAGCAGGGCCTGGTGGTGCGTGTAGAAGACGATCGACGAGCCGTCGGACTGGTCGCCGTAGAGCATGAGCTGGGCCTTGGCGTTGGCCGGTTGCGCAGTGAGGTGGTTGATGGTCTCGGCCATGGTCTTCGATGACAGCATGGGCTGGAAGCGCACCAGGGCGATGTGCGCTGCGATGAGGATGACCGCGGTGGTAAAGGCGACGGTGGCGGTCGATTCGAAGGAGTGTCCCTGACGGCGGAGACGCCAGGCGGCGAGCGGGCCGAGGAAGAACGCGAGGGCGGCGAGGATCGCTGGCATGCGGAGCGCGGCGAAGGACGGGCCAGTGAGGTCGAAGAAGTGTGACATGGAGAGGGTGTAGCCGCCGACTCCGCGATGGGCCATCAGGGTGCCGATGTCGGCGATGTGCGGGAGATGGCGCGACTGCCATAGTCCCCAGGCGAGCAGGGAGGCCGCGACTAGACCGATGACCACGAAGAAGACTTGCGCGCCGATGAGCCAGCGGGACTTTCGGCCGCCGGTTGGGGATTCTTCGATGACGGAGAGGGCTCCGGCGATGAGCATGAGCAGCGCCGGGTACATGGGCCAGGTGTAGTACTCCTGATTGGTAGACAGGGCGAAGAAGATCAGGATGAAGCCGGCGTAGAGGGTGAGCAGGAGGCTGGTGCGGGCGCGAAAGCGCAGGCGCGCGGCGAGGGCGGAGGATTCGTACGCGGTGAGTTTAGGATCGAGAAACTGGATGGTGTTGGTGACCTCGTAGCGGAGGTCGGAGTAGAAGATGTGGCGATTGCGCCAGGCGCGGCGGATGGCGACGGGGAGGTAGAGGCTCCACGGAAAGAGCCAGATGAGCTGGCCGAGCCAGAAGACGTACCAGGGCTGGCGGTTGTAGTCGTGCGGGTAGCGGAGTCCGAGGAAGCGGAGGAAGTGCTCATTGATGAAGTAGAAGTAGAAGAATCCGTGGACGCGGCCGGGGGTGGGGATGTTGCCGGTGGGGTTGCCGTGGTCTGGGTTGCGCAGGGCGGCGAGGATATGCCACGGAGCGCCGATGGCAAGGAAGAGCAGGAGTCCGGTGAAGAGATGAAACTGACGCCAGCGGCGCCACTCTCCAGTGATGACGAGGTAGGGAACGACGGCGGCGACGAAGAAGACGGGGGCGATGAGTCCTTTGGCGAGCAGGGCCAGGGCAAGGGCAGCGTAGGCGAGATAGAAGCGCGCGGGTTTGCGATCCTCCATGCCGGTGAGGAAGCTGTATAGGGCGAGGATGAGAAAGAAGGTGAGGATCGATTCCGGGATGAGGGTGCGGGTGAAGAGAAAAACGCCGACCGAAGTGAGCATGGCGAGGGCAGAGTAGAATGCGGCTCTGTCCCCCCAGGCGCGGCGAGCCCAGAGCCAGACGATGACGGCGCAGCCGAGCAGAGCGAGCGCCATGGGGAGGTGGGTAGCGAAAACGTTGTAGCCGAAGAGGTGATAGTCGACGGCGACCATCCAATAAGGAAGGGGCGGCTTTTCGAGGTACCGGATGCCGTTAACGTAGAGCGTGACCCAGTCGCCGGTGGTGGCGATGTGCTGAGCGGCCTGGGCGTGGGTGGCGTCGGCGTCGTCGAGGAGCGCAGGCGAGAAGAGTGCGGTGAAGTAGACGGCGATGAAGATGGGGAGCAGAATAGTCCACGCACGCGCCGGCGTAGAGTAGAGCGAAGGCTGCGGTGCTGTGGGCTGGGGTGCGGACAGAGGGGGAAATGTCATTGGGTCGTGACCTTGCGCGTGACCTTGAATGGGATCGGGAATATGATTCGGCACAAAACTCAGAATAGCAGTGAGAAGGCGCGGGGGACGGGTGTGCGGCGATGACAGACGATCTCCAGAACGTGCGTCGGCTGGCAGCAACGTTGCGCGAGAATCTGGTGAAATGCGCTGATGATCCGAATGTAGACGCGGTTCATGACACGCGCACGGGAACGCGCCGCCTGCAGGCGACGCTCGAAGATTTGGTGCGGGAGACTCCCGACGGGGAGCCGTTACAGAGTGCGGCGACGGCTGCAATGCGGCTGCTGAAGAAGATTCGTCACGAGGCGGGACCGGTGCGGGATTTGGATGTGCATCGGAAACTGGTGGAGAAGCTGATCAGGCAGGCGCTCGATCCTGCAGGTGCGCAGACGGAGAAGCAAGACGGAGAGGCGGCCGCAGTGACGCTCGATGCGCTTGAGACACACGAGGCTGGATTGCGGATGACGGGCGTCGGCCAGCAGGCCAGCGATCTGGATGCGTGGCTGAAACACCGGCGCAACGAACTGGCGGATGGGTTGCGCGGGCACGCGAACGACCTGGCGGAGAAACTCGATAAGCGGCTGGAGGAGCTGGAGGCTGCATTCAAAACGAAGGGTGTGCGACGGGCGCGGAAGAAGCCGCCGGGAGTGGTGGCGCTGGACAGCTTTGCGCGGCTGGCGACGGAGATGCAGGTGCTGGATGCGGGGAATCTGCACGATTTTCGGAAGGGCGCGAAGAAGGCGCGGTATGTGGCGGAACTGGCGGCGCATGGAGATGAGCAGGCGAAGCAAGTGGGAGAGGCGCTGAAGAAGCTGCAGGATGAGATCGGCGACTGGCACGACTGGCTGGTGCTTGCGGAAGAAGCGCACACGGCGCTGGGCCATGATGCGAAGGAGCTGACTGAGTTGATCGAGGAACAACGCGAGCGGCATTTTGTAGCAGCGATGAAGACGGCGTCGAAGCTGCGCGGGCGATTGATGGGGGAGTGGCTCGCGGTTTCGCGTCGTCCGGTCGGGCGGTCGGTGCGGCCGGCGAGTGCGGTCCGGCGACGTGTGGCGGGTCAGACCGGCAAGGCTGTTTCGTAACGCGGCTTGTGTTCGGCTCGTGTATGGTGCTGAGTAAATCTCTCTTTCGCTAAGACTCTCTGAAATTTTCGTCCATCATGCAGACTTTTGCAGCTATCGACATCGGTTCGAACTCCTGCCGGCTAAAGATTGCCCGCGTGGTGCAGCATCGGCTGCGGACGGTACACGAGGATCGCGAGGTCACACGGCTCGGCGGGAGCGTCTTCGAGACCGGGATCGTCTCGCCGGAGGCGATGGCGCTAACGCTGCGGACGCTGAAGCGCTTTTACAAGGCGGTGCAATTTCACGGTACGAACAAGGTGCGCGCGGTGGCGACTTCCGCGATGCGCGATGCGCGCAATTCGCGGGCATTTCAGGCGTGGGTGCGGGACGAGACGGGCTGGGATGTGGAGATCATCTCCGGGCTCGAAGAGGGGCGGCTGATTCATCGCGGCGTGGTGGAGAACGAGCCGGGCGCGGGCGGACGCTGCGTGCTGGTCGACGTCGGCGGCGGCAGTTGCGAGATCACGCTCTCAGAGCACAAGAGGATTCACGAGACGATCAGTTTGCCGCTGGGGGCGGTGCGGCTGACGCAGGAATTTGTGCGCAGCGATGTTCCGGGCAAGGATGAGGTGCGCCGGCTGCGGCAGTTCATCGATCGCGAGCTGCGGCGGGCGAAGCGGCGGATTCATCCCGATGGAGCGCGTTTGGTGATTGGGACGTCGGGAACGGCGGCGGCTCTTTATGACGCGGGACGGGCGCTAAGCAAAAAGCGAACGGTCAAGGGCGGGGCGGCCAAGTCAGGGGCGGCGAAAGAGCTGGTCCCGACGCCAACAGTGCGGCGGCTGACTTCAAAGCTGACGAAGATGAAGATGGGCGAGCGGTCGGCGGTCCCGGGAATTGGGCCGAAGCGTTCGGAGATTATTGTCGCGGGCGCGCAGGTGTTTGCGGAGATCCTCGAGGGGTTCGGGCTGCCGGGGTTTCGCTATTCGCCGATGGGGTTGCGGGATGGCATTCTCGCGCAGATGCTGGCGGAGCAGGATCCGCGGGCATCGGTGCATCAGGAGTTCGAGCGGGAGCGCTGGCAGGCGGTCGAGGAGGCGTGCCGGCGGTACGGGACCGATCCGCGGCAGGCGGAGCCGGTGCGGCAGCATGCGGCGCAGATGTTTCGCGATTTGGCAGCGGTGCATGGGCTGCCACCGGAATATCAAACCTGGGTGGAAGCGGCGGCGATGCTGCGGGACATCGGGAAATTTCTGAATCACCAGGGCTATCACCGGCATGCGCAGTACATCATCGCCAACTCGGAGCTCTATGGATTCACGCCGCAGCAGCGCGTGGTCACGTCGGCAATTGCGCGTTATCTGGGGAAAAGCCGGCCGGCGCCGGAAGGCCGCACCATGCGGCAGGTGCCTCCGGAGGAGTACGAGCACGTACGGCGAGCGGTGGTGTTGCTGCGGCTGGCTGTGGCGCTGAATCAGGACCGCGCCAGCGATGTGCTGAAGGTGCGGGTGAGGGTGTATCCGAAGCGCGTGCTGCTGGAGCTTTTGCCAGGGCGCACCGGCGCGGAGCTCGAGCTGTGGTCGCTGCGAAAAGAGGCGGGCTACTTTCGCGAGGTCTTCGGGCGCGATCTTTTTGTGGCTTTGGAGTAGATGCCGCGAAGAATCCTGGGATCGACAAGCCAGTGGAGGGTGCCGGGAAGGCGTGTGCAGTCGATGCGGGCGACTGCGCCCTTGCGGAGGCGCGTGCTGATGCGGCTGGAGGGCGCGAGGAGCGATCCGAAGAAAGTCGTGAGATTGGGATTGTGGCCGACGACGAGGACGTTGTCGTATTTGTCGAGACTGCGGACGAGGTCGTGAAACTTCTGCACGGTGGCTTCGGGCGCGAGGGCATCGGAGATGTCGATTTTGCTTTCGTAGCCGGTTTCAGTGCCGACCAGCGAGGCAGTCTGCAGGGCGCGCTTGAGGGGGCTGGAGACGACGCGGTCGAACTGGACATTCAAAGCGCTGAGGAATCTGCCGACGAGGAGGCATTGTTGCTTGCCTTCCTTATCGAGGGGGCGTTTGACATCGACGACGGGGTTGGCGCGGCGAGTGCCCGCGCTGGCATGACGAAGAATGTAGAGATTCATGGGTGAAAGCCGGGAGTGTGCTCCAGTCCTCTTTGGGAGAGCTTTTAACCTGATTGTAACAATCGAACGGGGCGGCGAATGTTAATTTCGCGGGGCTTTCGATGGGCGGATGCAGTGAGAATTCTCTAATTTTCGGGATTTCTCTTGACCGGCGCGCGGACTACGGGTTGCAGGGAAGTCTGCGATGGGGGGACGGGAGCCGATCAGCGTGGCGTCGTTGCCGTCTGCCGTGCGGGACGGGCTGAGGCATCATGCGGCCGGTCGTTTGCTCGAGGCGGGACGCTGTTATCAACAGGCTTTTGAGGTGGACCCCTCCGACGCGGAGGTGCTGGTCTTGCTGGGGCTTCTGGCGCGCCAGAGTGGTCAGCATGATTCGGCGATCCGGCTGGCGGCACGGGCTGTGGAACTGCGGCCTGCGAATGCGGGGTTCGAGGTCAGCCTGGCGCAGGCGTATCTGGCGGCTGGGGACCTCCAGAATGCGGAGGCCAGTTGCCGGAGGTCGCTGGAATTGCAGCCTGGGTTCGGGGTTGCGTGGTGCTGCATCGGGGATATTGAAGGGGCCCGTGGGCGAGTGGCGGAGGCGCGTCTGGCGTGGGAAAAGGCGGTGGGCCTCACGAGCAAGTCGGGCCGGGCGGAGAAATCGCTGGGACATCTGCTGTGCCGGCAAGGCCGATGGGATGAAGCTATTGAGATGTATCGGGCGGGGCTATGTAAGTCACCTCGGGATGCTGTGCTGCACTATGCGCTGGGAGCGGCTCTGGCAGTGGCTGGCAAGAAGCCCGAGGCGAGGGCAGCTTATCGGGAGGCATTGCATTTACGTCCCAGGTTTCCTGAAGTCCTGCTGAGCCTTGGGAATCTGGATTATGACGAAGGGGCATTTGTGCAGGCGGCGATTTGTTGCCGCAAGGCGCTGGTGCTGCGTCCTGGGTATGCGAAGGCATGGTGCAACCTGGGCAATGCATTGCAGATGCTGGGTCAGGCTCGCATCGCGACCGCGTGCTACGAGCGAACGCTGGCGATCGATCCGAAGACGGTGGCGGCGCAGCACAATCTGGGAAACGCCTGGCTGGGGCTGAGGGAGTATCGGCGCGCAGAAGATTGTTTTCGTCGCGCGCTGGCAACGGAGGGGCAGGCGCGGCATTACAGCAGTTTGGGCAACGCGCTCTTCCACCAGCGGCGTGATGAGGAGGCGGCAGCGTGCTATCGGCGGGCCCTTGAGCTCGAACCTGAATTTGCGGCGGCCCATACGAATCTTGGCAACGTACTGATGCGGCTTGGCGACGGAGCGGCGATGATCCTGCACTATGAACGGGCGCTGGAACTCGATCCGGGAAGCGCGGGCGGGCATTACAATCTGGCGCTCGCTTATCTGCGCCAGGGGCGGTATGAGGAGGGCTGGCGGGAGCACGAATGGCGGTGGGATTTTCGCGAGCTGCGGCTGCAGAGGAGGCGATTCGCTGCCCCGCAATGGAGAGGCGAGGAACTGGGCGGGGAGACGATTCTGCTGCACGCGGAGCAGGGGCTGGGGGACACGCTGCAGTTTGTCCGCTATGCGCCGCCGGTGGCTGAGCGGGGCGGACGAGTGGTGCTGGAGGTGCAGCCGGGGCTGAAGCGGCTGCTCGAGAATCTGCCGGGGTGTGAGAAGGTGATTGGGCACGGAGAGCCGCTGCCGGAGTTTCGGTGGCATTGCCCGCTGATGAGCTTGCCGCTGGCGTTCGGGGGGTCTCTGGAGACGATTCCGGCTCGGATTCCCTATGTGTATGCCGATGATGCGGAGGCCGAAGCTGCAGGGCGGCGATGGCCTGGCAAGGGGCTGCGGGTGGGGATCGCGTGGGCGGGCAATCCCAAACACAAGAGCGACGATCAGCGATCGATGCCGCTGCGGGCGCTGGTGGCCCTGGCGGAGGTTCCGGGGATTTCATGGTTCTCGCTGCAGAAGGGGGCGGCGGCCGAACAGATGCGCGGGGTGGCGGCGGAGTTTCCGCTGGTGGCTGCGTGCTCCGCGAGCCTCGATTTCGCGGAAACTGCGGCGCTTGTGGCAACGCTCGATGTGGTGATCAGCGTGGACACTGCGATTGCGCATCTTGCGGGGGCTATGGGGAAACCGGCGTGGGTGATTCTGCCACATCTGGCTGACTGGCGCTGGATGGACGAGCGCGAGGACTCGGATTGGTATCCCACGGCGCGGCTCTTTCGACAGAAAGTGGCAGGCGATTGGCGAACGCCGGTGGCGCGGATGCGCGATGAGCTGCGGAGACTGGTTGCGGTGCGGGGCGCTTTACGAGGAAACGAAGCGGTCGAGGTCGGTGCGGAGATTCGACGGGAACGGGTAGGTGCAGGTGCTTCGCCTCGGGGGGCTATGTGACTGGCTGCGGGGCGGGAATGGGGCCTGGGTAAGGCTCGGGATCTGGTTCCGGTGCGGGACCTGGAGCGGGGTCGGAAGTGGGCGGCGTTGGCGGGTCGGGGAAGGGCTGCGGGCCGGGGTCGATGCCGGGGATGGAGCTGAGACCGATGTTGGTTTCAGTGGCGAGGGGCATCGATTGATGGGAGCGCGGATGGTTGAAGGCGGTTGCCTGGGGGAGTTGCCATAGCTCGGAGACGAGGAGGCCGCGGAGCCAGGAACGAGAGGCTTTGCGCTGGAAGCCGTGGCGCGCGAGCAGAGTGGGCCAGGGTGGAACTTGGCGGACGGCCAGGCCGGTGAGGATGTGGAAGGCCGTATAAAGAGCGGAGATAATGCGGCGGGCGAGCCATGCTTCGAGCGGGGCCCCAGCTGGTACTTGAAAATCTGAGACGAGCCATTGTGCGTCGGGAGCCAAGTGCGGGCGCAGGCGGGCGATGAGGTGGTCGGCTTCGCTTTCAGTAAGGCAATCGAGAAAAAAGTGGGTTGCGACGAGGTCGTACTTTGCGACGAGAGGTTCGAAGGTGCGGGCGTCTGTGCGAATTGCGGTGAGACGGTGTTGCGCGCCGATGCGGGCCACGCGAGTTTTGAGGAGACGCAGCATTGCTGGGCTCAGGTCGATGGCTTCGGCGCAGATCTGCGGGTTGGTGGTGAGGAGCTTTGCGAGGAAACGGCCATCGCCGTCTCCGATGATGAGTGCCTGGCGGGAATTTCTGAGGGCGGGCAGATGGTGGAAGCGGCAGCGCTCGAGCATTGGGCCGAAGGAGAGATACTCCATCGCGCGGTAGAGGTGTGCTATGCGGTCAAAGCGAAGCGCGCTCTTGGAGTTTGCGGTGCTCTCGATCATCCGTGCCATGGAAGGACGAAGAGGAGTGGGGTTAGGAGAGCGGCATCGGCGGCGATGCGCATTGCAAGGAGAAAGCTGGTGGCTTCTTCCAGGTTGGGCTCTCGTTGCGCGAAACGGCCGTGGATTCGGTCGAGAGCGAGGATGAGCAGAGCGGAAACGAGAGCGGCGGCGGTCAGGCGGATTTCTCCGGAGTTGCGAAGGGTGAGCATGACTACGGCAGAGGCGGCTACAACGCAGAGGACGATGGCAGGGATGGTGAGTTGGCGGATTGGGGCGATGGGACGTTCCCAGATCTCGATTGCGAGGCAATTGAGGCAGCAGAGTCCGGCGAAGAGCAGGATGGACGGGAGCAGCGCTGCGTGGGGTGACTGTGGCTGGGACCAGGCCGGAACTGCTGTGGCGCATGCGAAGAGGATGCCGACGGCTAGTTCGCGAGGGAATGATTTGCGAATGCGGATGAAGGGTAGATGCACGATGGCGAAGTAGAGCATGGATACGGCGAAGAGGAGGGTGTCCTCGAAGCGAGCATCGGGCGTCATGATGCTGATCAGCCAGAGAAGGACGATTGTCGCGATGGCCGCGGCAACGAGGAACGGGCGGCGATGACCGGCGTGGAAGAAGTGGCGTTCGCGGAGGTCGTGATTCAGCGGTGAGTGGCGGGCGGAGTGGGCATCGAGCAGGCGATCGGCTACGTAGATGAGCCAGGTTCCGATGCCCAGGACGGCGATCGCTGAGGCGGATGCGGGAAGCTGGGCTGTACGCGCGAAGCTACAGGCCCAGAGGACGGCGATGCTGGGCGCGTCGAGGCTGAAGAAGTGCCAGTAAACGGGGACGCTGAGCATTTTCGCCCGGCGTCGTTCGTTTGCAGTGAGGACTGGAGCGGCTACACCCACACTTCCATTCTAAAAGTGAAAGCGGTAGCGAACCTCGCCGTAAATCTGGCGCGGGTCATTTTCGTGAAAACCGCCGAAGGTGAGGCTGTTGTCGAGCAGGACCCTGGTGTTGGCTACGTTGGTGGCGTTGGCGCTGACCGACCAGTTTTCTCCCACTTCTTTGCCGGCCGCGAGGTCGAAGGTGGTGTGAGCGGGGAGGTACGCCCCGGTATAGGGCGATGGCGGAGCGGTGTAGCCGTTGGAGAAGCCTGAGCCGTAGTAGACGTTGAACGATACATAGGCTCTCATCGGCAAATGCCCGTCGAAGCCCAAGTTCAGCGTATTGCGCTGATCGTGATCGAGCGCTGAGTATCCAAGAACGACCGTGCTTGGGCAATAGCCCGGGTTTGAGGGGTCGTAGCAGATGAGGCCTCCGGTGATGGGGCCGATCTGCCGGGCGATCTGGTTGGAGTAGGCGAGGTGCGCCTGCCCATAGTGCCACAGACGCGGGGATCGCAGGGTCAGTTCCCACGCCTGAATGAGCGCGCCCTGCACCGTGATCGGGATGAAGATGTCCGATTCGCCTATGTTGCTGTGGTCGAGAAAATTGTTGGCGCGGGTCTGGAAGGTATCGGCATCAAGGAGCCAGCCATGCCAGGGAATCTGCAGGCCGAACTGGTGCTCTTCGTCGCGTTCGCCGCGCAGAGGGAGAAAACTGGTGTTAGTGTCCTGGGCGTAAGCCAGCGCGGGGCCGTTAAGGCTGGTGAGCGGCGGGGGCTGATAGAAGTGGCCGTAGAAACCGCGGAAGACCCAGCCGAGTTTGGGAACCTGCACGGCCATGCCGATGCGCGGGTAGATGGCGTTTTCGGAAATGGAGGCCTGGAAGTGGCTTTGGCGTTCGCCGCCGATCAGGGTGAGCCAGGAGGTCGGGCGGTAGTTGTCTTCGACGAATAGTTCTTCGACGCCTCCGTTGACTAGGGAGGTTTCAGAGAAGCTGGTCGCGCTGCCGTCGTTGAAGATTACGCCGAAGAGGTCGTTTTCATGCTGGTCGTAGCCATAGAGGCCAGCTTTGAGGGAATTGCGTGCAACGCTGGTGGAGTAATACGCCTGCGCTCCGGTATACTGGCCGGTTTGCTTCGCGTTCGTTGCGGTGGGCAGATCATTCGCCGAGGGCTGATAGTTGGCGTCGTTGTAGTGGTAAAAGGGTGAGACTTCGACGAGAGTCGACGGGCTGAAGGTGTGAATCCAGGAGAATATCGAAAACCCGTCTGCCTCGTGCTCGCCGTCGCGCAGGCCGGACGAGTTGTATAGCTGGTTCTCCCAATCGTTGGGATTGGGGTCGTCCGGGATCTGGTAGTAGTCGGAGCGTAGCTGGGCGTCAAACCGAAACTGGTCGCGCGGATCGCGGTTGAGGATGAGCGAAGTGGAACCACCGTAGCCGTTTTCGGTGTCGTGAATCGGTGTCTCGATGGGGGCCATAAGGCCGTAGTTGGAACGGTTGCCGTTGAGGGCAGCGAACCAGGAAAAGCGCTCGGAGTGATCCCCGAGGCTGAGCTGGCTGTCAGTCTGATAAAAACTACCAAGCGTTGTTACGAATTCGCCTTCGCGGTCCATCTCGAAGCCGCTGCGGGGGATGACGTTGAACATGCCATAGGTGCGGTCGCCAAGGTCGGCGCCATAGCTGCCGCGGTCGATCTCGACGGTATCGATGTCGCGCGGGTCGACCTGGGGGCCGACGTTGCTGGCGATGTTGGTGTTGGGGATGGGGACGCCGTCGACCATCCAGTTGAGCTCGTGGCCGCCGCGCATGTGCAGCATGTCATGACTCATGTAAGCGCCGGGAGTGTAGTCGGTGATCATGGCGAGCGAGTTGGTGCGGTCGGCGCCGGGAGTCTCCATGATCTCGGCGCGGCTGACCATGGTGGCCGGCGTTACTGAGTCGGGGTTCGCGACTTCGGGTTCGGCGTGGACCACGGCGGTTTGGCGCACGGACGCGAGTTCCATCGGGAAGTGGAGAATCTCGGCACCGTTCGAGGTAACAGTGAGGGTCTGCTCGACTTCGGCGAAGCCTTTACTGGAGACGGTGATGGTGAAGACGCCAGGTGGAACTGCGGGGATGAAGAAGGCGCCGTCGAGGTTGGTATCGGCGGTGAAGGAGAGGTCGGAGTGGGCGGCGCGCAATACGATGTGCGCTCCGGCGATGGGGCGATGACCGGGATCGTGCACGATGCCCTGCACCTGGCCGAGCAGAGAAGCATAGGCGAGAGGGACTGCCGGCAGAGACACGAGCGCGGACCCCAGCACGGAAACCAGGGGTTGCAAAATCTTTCGCAGCATCGGAGGCTCCTCAAGGAGGCCCGCAAAATGTAACGGTGATGGTTGCAAATGGGAGCGCCACGGCGTGGAGCCGCGGGTTGCTTTCGATTGCAGGGTTACAGGGCGAGGTTTTGAGGAGGGCCGCGCTTGTGGCGGGCGCGATCCGTGGAGATGCGGTAGCCGGCTTCGGCTTCGCGGACGATGGCGGCGGTGCCGACGGTCTGAAGAGGCGCTGGGGAGTTATTCAGCGAGAAAGCGTGGGGCGCCATCAGCGGTGTATGGGCGAAGGGCGAGTACGGGCACTTCTCAGAAACGACGTGATAGCGGGAGGGGACGTTTCCCATCTCCATGCTCATCGCGCAGTGGTGGTTGCCATTGCGGCGGCAGCAGGCGGGAAGCTTCGAGTCATCGGGAGCAGACACAAAGGCGGGCGCGATCAGCGGAAGGCTGAACGCGAGCAATAAGAGCGCCGACCAGACGCGTCGCATAGGGTCATGGTAGCAGAGGTCCGCGGGCGGAGGCGCGCCAGCTACTGGGTGGAGTAGTCCTGCTGGACGACGGCCCACACGTCGTTCTTCTTTGAGGTGAGGGTCAGGTGGTGGGAGACGGAATCCGCTGCATCCTTATCGGGCGTGTAGGAGAGCGTGTACTGAGTCTTGAGCAGAGCAGAGATTTTGTTATAGGAATCGTCGGCCTTGTCCTTTTTGCCTTCGACCATGTAGCCGCCGGTAGCCGAGCAGATGTGCTCGAGGATCTCTTTGCCGTCGACGTGTGGCTCCGATGAGGGAGTCTGGCCGCCGCGGCGACCACCGCCTCCTCCACCAGGATAGCCACCTCCGCCACCGGGGTATCCACCGCCGCCGCCGGGATAGCCGCCCCCGCCCATGCCACCGCGACGGCCGGTGTTCTGGTTGGGATTGCTGGTCTTTTCCTCCTCGCCCTTGTAATAGATGGCAAAGATGGCGGTGTGGGAGGCCTGTGCGGCGTCGATGGCGTCGTTGACGGTCTCTTTGCTGTCGCGATCGATGCCGTCGCTGATCAGTACGATGACGTGATGGCCCGGCGCCTTCTTCAGGATTTCATTCGCAGAGAGATAGATGGCGTCGTAGAGAGTTCCGCCGCTCGAGCCGGAATGCTGGGTGGTTTGGTCGCTGCCGCTGTCGGTGCTTTGACTGCCGGACTGGCTGCCGAATTGAGGCGATCCCAGCTGGTTGAGGGCGTCGTGCAGTTTATTGACGGTGGCGGTGGGGTCTTCGAGAAGATCGACCTCGTGGGCGAACTGCACGACAAAAGCTTTGTCGTCGGTGCCGGGAAGGGTGTGGTCGATGAAGTGGACGCTGGCCAGGCGCTCATCGCCGAGCTCGGTGCGGAGGTTGGTGGTGGTTTGCCCGAGGACGCCTAAAGTGATGGGCGCAGGCTGGGCGAGTGCGAACGACGCAATGGTCTGCAGGTGACCGTTGTCGGTAAGCGTGACGTCAGCGGGGCTGAGGTTCTTCACCGGGTCGCCCTTTTTATCGACCACGGTAACGGGAAGGCTGATGGGCAGGCCCGCGGATGGAGTGGCCGATGTGGGCGCGGGGGCTGGAGCAGCCGGGGCGGTGGTTTGGGCCGGCGCGTGGCTTACGAAAAGTGTTAGAGCGGCCAGCACGGCCGCCGGGAGCGAAGGTAGAGTACAGGTGCGAATCTTCATGGCGTGTCAGGGTGTCGTCAGACCACCCATTAGACGTTAGCACCGCGAGAGTGGTTTCGCGGAGCTGGGAGGATTGGTCGCAGATTAACAGCCCTGGCGGCGCCAGATGAGGTAGTCCACGGAATAACGGCCGGCTCCAAAAACGAGCGCGATCAGCGAAGCAAACAGGAACGTATACGCCGCGTCGTTGTAGAGATTGCTGGGATCGCTGAGGATTGTCTTCAGCGCCGTCAGATCCGTCGTCAGATAAGCCACGATCATGTCGATCGCCAGCAGCAGCCCGATCAATCGCGTAGCCAGCCCCGCAATCAGGAGAATTCCGCCGACGAACTCAAGCAGTGAAATGCAGATGACGGTGAAGTGTGGCGCTGGAATGTTGATGCTCGCGAAGAAGCGCGTGGCGCGGTCGAGATTGTGAAGGCGACCCCAGCCGGATTGGGAGAATTGCCATCCCCAGTAGACGCGGACGAGCAGGAGGAAGGGCGCGTCGAGTTTGGCGGACAGGAACTGAAAACGGCGATAGAGCCTGGGGATGAGGTTGGAGGGCTTGTCTTTTGGCGTGGTGGTCGCAGGGGTGCTCATTGGTGGTTGCCCTTTCTTGCGGGGAACGTTGGAGTCACGATAGCGCGGGCGGGGAAGAACCTCACGGGTGCGGCTCTCCGAGTAGATAGACGTCCATGGACTGGCGCTCCAGACGGATGTGGAAGTTGCCATAGCAGAGTCTGCGAAGAATCGAGTCCGGGCGGTTGTGCCAGCTGCCCCAGGAGAGGGGCGAATCACCGTTGACGTCCTTGGCTTCGCGGTTGGCTCCAGCGTCGAGGAGGAACTGAACGGTGGCTTCGGAGGCGAAGGCGGCGGCGCGGTGCAGCGGGGTCTCGCCGTAGGTTCGGCAATCGCGCATGAAGGCTCCCGTCTCCGCGCCAGGTATCGTGACGGCGTTGGGGTTGGCTCCGGCTGCGAACAGCACGCGGACGACACGATCGTGGGCAGGGCTGCCTTTGGAGGTTGCGGCGTGGAGAGCGGTTTCGCCGGTTTCAGTTTCGGACTCGTTGCCCTTGGCGCCGGTTTCGAGGAGGAACTGACAGAGTCGCCAGTGTCCGTGAAAGGCTGCCGCGTTGAGTTCGTGATCGAGGGAGGAGCGGGATTCTCCATTGGCGAGGAGATAACGAATGGCGCTGACATCGCCATAGTAGGCGCACCACCGAATCAGCGAGACTCCTTTGGCGTCCTGGGAGCTGGCGGCGTGACCCTGGGCTAGGTATTCGAAGACGAGGTCGGTGCGTCCGTCGGTGATCTGGTCGAGCATGAGTAGCTTCTATTGGAGGGACTTTGGCGTCAGCTTGTGAACCACCCCAGCATAGCCCAGTTAGCGAATGCTTCCTGGAGAAACGCGGGACGCTGGTCTTCGGGGAGGGGGCTTGTGCTGAGGGCGAGATCGATGGAGTCGCCCAGAGGTTTCCCGTCAAGAAGCGCCGAGAGCAGGTGGAACTCTTCAGGGGAAAGGGGCTTGTACCAGACCGAGTTTTCGAGGCGATGTACGGCGATGTGGATCGCTTTCGGGGCGAGCGCGGCGACGTGGCGGACATGATGGCGCTTGCGAGTGGAGCTGGCATTGTTCGTCGATGAGGTCGCGCTGCCATCTTCATTGCGGACCTGCAGGAGCAGGTCATCGACGGGGTACGAGAGCGCAAGCACGCGCAGGTACGGCTGCAGGTGCAGCCTGGAATGTTCGTCGATGGCGGCTAGCTTCTGAGCGCTGAGGCGGGCGCGTTCTTCGGAGTCAAAGGCTTCGATGTGCGCCCATTCGAGGCGGGCCATGTCGCGGGCCAGCACGGGATGCGGCCCGAGGTGTTCAGGGTGCTGGTCAAACCATGCGTCGAGGCGTGAACCAAGATTGCGGAGGCTGAATGACTCCGAAGGGCAATCGGTGAGATAAGCGCGCATGAGGCGATCGAATTTGGCGCGGCCGAGGATGGCCTGGAGGCCGGGAAAATCCTCTTCGAAGCAGGAAAAGAGACGGTACCAGTACTGGCGGTTGTAGATTTCGAGGCGCTCAAAGGACGAGAGGCGGTCGTTGGGGCGGATGATGGCTTCGGCTTCCGCGATGTTGGAGGCGCCGTCGCGGCGGCGTCGCGGCATGTTCTCCTGGCGGGTGAGCGGGTGCATGACAGCCGCGGCCATGCGGCGCTGAACTTCGAGAAGACTGGTCGGGGAACTGGAGGGTTCGGTCACCGGGCGGATCCTGACTCCAAGAGGGCTGAGTCACTGAGGGTGGGTTCGAGCATGGACTTCGGGGCGGACTGGATCGCGGCGAGGCTGTTCCTGGTGGGAGCAGCCTCAGCAGCGGCCTTCAGGAATTTGTTGGCCTTGAGCGCTTCGGCGTGGACTTCTTCGAAGCTGGGGATGTTATCGTCCCATTCGAGCAGCGTCGCCGTGGGTCCGCAGCGTTCGATGGCGCGGGCGTAGAGTCGCCAGACGGCGGGCAAGACGGGGTGGTCGTGCGTATCGAGGATGTACTTCTCGAATTTGCTGTGGCCGGCGATGTGAATCTGCGCGACGCGATGGGCGGGGACGAAATTGACGTATTCGAAGGGGTCGAAGCTGTGGTTCTTCGAGGACACGTAAATGTTGTTGACGTCGAGCAGAATGCCGCAGTCGGCTCGCTCGACCACTTCGGTGAGGAACTCCCACTCGGTCATTTCGGAGGCGTGAAACTCGGCGTAACTGGAGACGTTTTCGACGACGACAGGAACTTCGGTAAAATCCTGGACCTGGCGGATTTTTTGTGCGGTGACCTCGACGGCTTCCCAGGTATAGGGCATGGGTAGGAGGTCATGGGTGTAGCGGCCATCGACGGATCCCCAGCAGAGATGATCGCTGAGCCAGGGCGTGTGGGTGCGGCGGACGAGCTGCTTGAGTCTCTTCAGATGTTCGCGGCTGAGAGGATCGACTGAGCCGAAGTACATGGAGACGCCGTGCTGGACGATCTTGTATTGCTCGATGATCTGATCGAGGACTTCGAGCGGGCGGCCGCCATCGACCATGTAGTTTTCCGAAATGATCTCGAACCAGTCAACAACCGGTTTGCGCGAGAGGATGTGCTGGTAGTGGGGAATGCGCAGACCGATGCCGACGCCGTAATCGGTAAAGCCATTGAAGCGGTTTGCGGGCACTAAAAAAACCTCGAGTGAAAAAAGCAGAAGGGCCGCGGGTTGCGCGGCCCCGCACGCTGGAGTGGAACTAGTCAGGCATCTTGGAGCCATCGGTTGCGCAGCCGCCCTTGCCCTTGCAGCTGTTCTTCTGTTTGCAGCCGTTGTCGCTGCTCTTGCAGCCGCCCTGGCCCTTACAATCGTTTTTCCCTTTACAGGAGTGTTTGGGCGCTTTGTCGAGGGTCGAGCCGCTGAACGACAGCTTGCCCGCCTTCAGAATGGGCGTTGCGGACGAGTTGACTGCTGCCGACGCGTGCATTGCTGTCGCGCCGCTCAGCAGGCCGGAGACGGCCGCTGCGACCATCATGGTCTTCATAGATTGCTTCATTTGTCATTCCTCCATCGGATTGAGAGGACCGAGACCAGGCGCGCATTGGGGACCGGAACACCCCTTCGAGTTCAGGAGCAACTCGCTGGGGACCCTTTGGGGAGCGCCGGGGCGGGGGACCTCACGGTGCGGATTAGACTACATAATCTACTACGCGGTGTGCCACCTTCCCGGATTGTTTATTTTGGCCGCGCTTGCGGGGTTTTCACCGAAGGGCTGGGGATGTAGTGAAACGATCGCCTGGGAGTGTGGCGCATCTCTAATGGAAGCAGGGGTTCAGGGACGAATGGCGGCTTTTGAAGGATCAAAGCGTACCGAGGCGGGGAAGGTCGCCCTGCGCTTTGTGCTGATGATCGGCGTGGTCAGCTTTTTCGCGGATTTTACCTATGAAGGGTCGCGCAGCATCACCGGACCGTTCCTGGAGACGCTGGGGGCGAGCGGCGCCATAGTCGGGGTTGTGGCTGGGCTGGGTGAGTTGCTGGGCTATGGGCTGCGGTTCTTTTCCGGACGGGTGAGCGAACGGACGCGGCAGTTCTGGCCGATGACGCTGTTTGGTTATTTCGTGCAGATGGCCGCGGTGCCGGCGCTGGCGCTGGCGGGGAGCTGGCAGGTGGCCTCGGTGCTGATTGTGCTGGAGCGGGTGGGGAAGGCGATTCGGAACCCACCGCGGGACGTGATGCTTTCGCACGCCGGACAGGAGATGGGGATTGGCTGGGCGTTCGGTTTGCACGAGGGACTGGACCAGGCGGGGGCGCTTGTGGGGCCGCTGGTGCTGGCGCTGATTTTGGCGCATGAGGGCGAATATCGGGTTGCGTTTGCGACCCTGCTGATTCCGGCGGTGATCACGGCGGTGCTGATTGTAGTGACGAAGTTTCTGTATCCGCGGCCGCAGGATTTGGAGCCGCATTCGGCGGCGATTCATGCGGAGGGACTGGGGCGTTCGTTCTGGATTTATCTCGTTGGGGCGGGGCTGGTGGCGGCGGGGTTCGCGGATTATCAGCTCATTGCGTTTCATCTGCAGAAGCATGGGGTGGCTTCGGCGATCTGGATTCCGATTTTCTATTCGGTGGCGATGGCAACGAGCGGGGCGGGATCGCTGCTGTTTGGGAAGCTGTTCGACCGATTTGGCGTAACGGTGCTCATCCCGCTGACCGTTATTTCGATTGCGTCTGCGCCGCTGGTGTTTTTGGGAGGGTTCGATCTCGCGTTGGTGGGAGCAGCGGTGTGGGGGCTGGGCATGGGCGTGCACGAATCGATCATTCCGGCGGCGGTGGCGGCGATGGTTCCGGTGGAACGACGACCTTCGGCCTATGGGTTGTTCACCGCGGCGTATGGAATTTTCTGGTTCCTGGGCAGCGCTGCCATTGGGTTTCTGTATGACGTGTCGGTGCAGGCTGCTGTGATTTTCTGCGTGATCACCGGTGTGGCTTCGTTGCCGTTCTTCGTCGTTGTTCGGAGAAGGGTTGAAACGTAAACCCGCATCTGCCAACTGCAGGCAGATACGGGCCAGCCAGGTCATGGCCGATTTCAGGGAGTGATGATTGGCGTCGGTTGCGGGCGATGGTGGGCGTGGTATTCGAGGTAGCCGAGGCCTACGCGCATGTGGTGGTTGATGTGGTTGGGCACCGTGACGGCGAGGGTCATGCCGAGGATTCCGTGCGCCAGGGCCAACGTGTAGAGGTTGCGATAGCGAAGGAAGAGTAGGCACGAGACCGCTCCCCAGGCGAGGGTGAGCGCGACGAGGACCGGGTTCGGGATGTGGGCTGCGGCGAAGAGGACCGCTGCGAGGGCGATGGCGGGCGTGCGATTCATGCCGAGGCGCAGGAGTCGGAGCAGGACGTAAATCTGCAGGATGAACTGCTGCATCAGCGCCCAGAGCGCGTATCCCAGGACGTGGGTGAGTACGGGCACGGGGCCATAGAGCTTGTGCAGTGTATGCAGATGCTTCGCCAGCGCGATTCCGGCGAGCGCGAAGAAGATCGCGGCGGCGACGATCCAGAGTGAGGGCAGCAGGCCGCGGAAGCCGAGGCCGTGGGTTTCGTGCTCTTTGCGGCGGAGGATCGCGGTGATGGCGATCCACGCGAAGGCTGTCCAGTAGAGGATGCGCTGCGCGGGGTTCGGCGTCCAGATAACGACGAGGATCAGGCCGTAGCCGATGGTGAGTTCGGCGATGTCGCGGGCGCGCGGTGACAACTGCAGGTGCACAAGTTCAGGTTAAGGGAAACCAGCTATTCGCTGAGTGTGTGCAATGCGAAGCAACGCATACAGCGACAGACTCGCAGTGAGGGAAGTGACCGGAGCAACTTCGAAGATGAAAGTGAGCCAGTTGTATTCCGAAAAGAAAGTGGAAGGGAAAACAAGATCGGTCGACCCACGCCAACCGCCAATAGTGAAGTCGCCTCCCAGGACGCCGCCGCATCCTGCTATTCCGTAAAGCGTAAGCGAAATCTGGGTTGCAAGCCCTGTCCAGAGCGCAACGATTGCGGACCTATTTCCTCTCCTCGCACCAAACCAGATTGCCCACGAAGAGAGGATTGTCGCCGTCAAAGAAGTTCTCAATACGGCAGCGACTTGCTCAAAGTGACTTTTGAAGGGATACATTCTTCCCGCGCCGAACACGCCATAGAAATAGACAATGGCCCAAGAGCAACCTACGCAGACAGCAATCCATGTGATTGCTGCAAACTTTCGCGGCACGGTCATCGTGATGCTCTTCACCCCGCCTACTGCAGCAGCGTTCCGGTTTCTGGTTCGGCTTTGAGTTCTTCCGGCGGAATCACGACGGCCGCGGCGACCTTGTCGCCTTCTTCGAGGTTCAGCAGCTTGACGCCCTGCGTGGAGCGCCCCGCTGCGCGGACCGTGGTCGTATCGATGCGGATGATTTTGCCGTACTGGCTAATGACGATGATCTCCGACGTTTCATCGACGAGCTGGATGCCGACCACTTTGCCGTTGCGGGCCGTGGTTTTGACGTTGATCACGCCTTTGCCGCCGCGGGTCTGGAGGCGGTACTCCTCAACGTCGGTGCGCTTGCCGAATCCGGCTTCGGTGACGGAGAGGATGCGGGCAACGTGGCCATTGGCTTTTGCGGTGATCGCTAGGCCGACGACATAGTCGTTCTTGCCGATGTCGATGCCGCGGACACCGTATGCGGGACGGCCCATGGAGCGAACGCCCTCCTCACCGAAACGGATCGCCATGCCGTCGTGTGTGGCGAGGAAGACGATCTGGTTGCCGTCGGTGACGCGAACACCGATTAACTCGTCGTCCTCATCGATGCCGATGGCGATGATGCCGCGCGCCATGACGTTGCTGAAGTCCTTCAGCGGCGTCTTCTTGACGGTGCCTTTGCGCGTTGCGAAGAAGATGTACTTGCCTTCCTCTTCGAGATTGCGGACGGGCAGGATGTTGCGGACAGTTTCGCCGGGCTGCAGGCTGAGCAGGCTGGCGATGGATTTGCCCTTGCCCGCTGCGCCCACGTCGGGAATTTCGTAGACCTTGAGCCAGTAGACGCGGCCCTTATTGGTAAAGCAGAGCAGGTAGGCATGGGTCGAGTCGACGATGAGCTGCGAGACGAAGTCCTCTTCGCGCGTCTTCATGCCGAGACGGCCGGTGCCACCGCGGCGCTGCTGGCGGTAGGTGGAGATGGGCGTGCGCTTGAGGTAGCCGGAATGCGAGACGGTGACTGCGACCTGTTCGTCGGCGATGAGGTCCTCGAGTTGCAACTCGGCAGTCTCGTCGATGATTTGCGTGCGGCGCTCGTCGCCGTATTCCTTGCGGACGGCTTCGAGTTCCTTGACGATGACGGCGCGCAGCTTTTTCTCCGACGCAAGAATTGACTCGTACTCGGCAATGTTGTCGCGAACTCCACGCAGCTCGTTCAGAAGCTCGTCGATCGAGAGCTGCGTGAGGCGATAGAGTTGCAGGTCGAGAATCGCGTCGATCTGGCGGTAGCTGAGGGTCAGCGTTGCGTCGATCAACACGGTTGGATCGACGGTGTACTTGGCGGGATCGAGCTTGACGCCGGGCAGCGCCTGATCGCGCACCTTGATCGTGCGTCCGGAGAAGAACTGGAACAGGTTTTCACGGGCGTCGGCGCGGGATGACGATCCGCGAATGATTTTGATGACGTTGTCGAGGTGGTCGAGCGCGATTTGGTAGCCGAGCAGAATGTGCTCGCGCTCGCGCGCCTTGCGAAGCAGGAAGGCGGTGCGGCGGCGGACGACGTCCTGGCGATGCTCGATGAAGATGCGAATCGCTTCGGGCAGCGGAAGCTCGCGCGGCTGACCGTTGATGACGGCCAGGAAGATCATCGAGAAGCTCTCCTGCATCTGCGTGTGCTTGTAGAGCTGGTTCAGGACGATCTGCGCTTCGGCTCCGCGCTTGAGCTCAATGACGATGCGCATGCCGTCGCGATCGCTCTCGTCGCGCACGTCGCTGATTTCGTCGATGATCTTTTCGTTGACCAGTTCAGCGATGCGCTTGATGAGGACGTTTTTGTTGACCTGATAGGGAATCTCATTGACGATGATCGACTGGCGTCCCTGGCTCATGTTCTCTGTGGCGCATTTGGCGCGCACGAGGAAGCGGCCGCGGCCGGTTTGGTAGGCCTGTGCAATGCCGCTCTTGCCGTAGATGAATCCGCCGGTGGGGAAGTCGGGCCCCTGGACGCTGCGCAGCACCATAGCGAGCGCGGTCTCAGAATTGGCCGCCTCATGCGGATTGTTCACCATCTCGATGGCGGCGTTGATGACTTCGGTGAGATTGTGCGGGGGGATGTTGGTCGCCATGCCGACGGCGATACCATTGGAGCCGTTCACGATGAGATTGGGAATGCGCGTGGGCAGAACATAGGGCTCGTAGGTGGACTCGTCGTAGTTGGGGACGAAGTCCACGGTTTCCATTTCGATGTCAGCGAGCAGCTCACCGCTGATCTTCTCGAGGCGGCACTCGGTGTATCGCATGGCCGCGGGCGGATCGCCATCGACGGAGCCGAAGTTTCCCTGACCGTCGACGAGGGGATAGCGCATGCTGAAGGGCTGCGCCATGCGGACGAGCGAATCGTAGATGGCGGAGTCGCCGTGGGGATGGTACACGCCCATGGCCTGGCCGACGACCTTCGCGCACTTCGTGTACTTCTTGTTCGACTGCAGGCCCATCTCGTGCATGGTGTAAAGAATGCGGCGATGCACGGGCTTAAGGCCGTCGCGCGCGTCGGGGAGGGCGCGCCCGATAATGACGGACATTGAATAGTCGAGATACGAGCGGCGCATCTCGTCTTCAATATTGATGGGAACGAGATTCGCGGCGCCGGGCCCGGTGGGACCGTCGGGATTGCCGCCAAGGGGAAGCTGTGGGTTCTGATCGTCTGCCATAGGATTTTTCGCGGGCCGGAGGTCACGGTGAGGCCGGAGTTATTGCGGGGTAACCAAAGGCTTATCTTCATGATACGGGAAGAGTTAGATGCGCACAAGGCGGGTTAGGCGTTTGGATTCAGGGGGTTGCGGGAGCGTTCCCTGGACCTCGAAATCCTGTGGGAGATTTGGGCTCGATTTGAGAGCCAAACTGCGGAATTTTGAGGCCTTCATTTCGACTTGAAAGCGAGCGGTATAGTGGGACTTGCTATGGCAACTGCTTCGGTCGCTGGACCGCCGGCGACGCTTCTTTATAACGACTGGTATCCAGCGATGCGCAGCGAGGCATTGCGCGGAAAGAGCTTGGCGACCTCACTACTGATGGGCATCCCCATGGTGCTGGGGCGGCGCGAGGATGGGCGGTTGTTTGCGATGCGCGACCTGTGCCCGCATCGCGGGATTCCGCTTTCGTGCGGATGGTTCGATGGCAAGGCGCTCACCTGCAAATACCATGGCTGGGTTTTTGAGCCGGTGAGCGGGCAGTGCATGGAGATTCCTTCGCTGACGAAGGACGATCCGTTTCCTCGGAATTTGCATGGGATGGCGTATCCGTGCGAGGAGCGCGATGGCTACGCGTGGGTGTATGTGCCGGAGGCGGGACGCGGGCGGGTGAAGGCGGAGGATGCGGCGATTACGCCGGTGCCGGAGGTGCCGAAGTTCAGCGAGCGATTCCGCAACGAGCATTTGACGGCGGACCTGCCTTGCAATGTGGATCACGGGATCATCGGACTGATGGATCCGGCGCACGGACCGTTTGTGCATCAGGCGTGGTGGTGGCGGAAGCAGGCCAGCATTCACGAGAAAGAGAAGCGCTTCGAGCCGATCGCGCAGGGGTTTCGCATGGCGACACATGCGCCCTCGGCGAACAGCGCACCTTACAAGCTGCTGGGAGTGTATGGCGAGCCGATTACGACGACCATCGATTTTGTCCTGCCGAATCGGCGGTATGAGACGATTCGCGCCGGGGACAAGTGGTTTTCTAGCCTGACGACGGTGACGCCGACGACGGCAACTGCTTGCCGGATCGATGTGTATGGGGCGTGGAACGTGCTGTACCACCTGCCGTTCATGAGGTCGATACTAACCTTTTTCGGCAACATGTTTGTGCGCCAGGATCAGGTGACAATGATCCAGCAGGCGGAGGGTCTGAAGTACGATCCTGCGCTGATGCTGATTGACGACGCGGACAAGCCGGCGAAGTGGTACTTCGCGCTGAAGCAGGCGCGGCTGGACGCGGAACGGACGGGGCAGCCGATGAAGCATCCGATGGAGGGGCCGGTTACGCTGCGGTGGAGAAGCTGATCGGGGCAGCGAGAAAGCGGTCAGCTGGAAAGCGGGCAAGCTAAGAACCGGTCAGCAAAAGGGGCTCGCTTTTCACATCTTGCGTTTAGCAATCTTGCGCAGCGCTTCCGTCAGCCTCTGCTCAATCGTAACTTCGTTTTCCGCTTCTTTTTGTCCGATGCGAAGGATAACCTCATCAGTCAACCCGTGTCCTTCATCGATGCGGCGAGCGATTACTTCTATCGGCTCAGCCGCTAAGTCACGCTTCTTGTGGATATCGGATCTGGCCTTGATGATTGTCGTGACAAGGCTGATGACCTCCTTGGCCAGGCTGACTGCCACGACGGTCACAGCCAAATGGGCCATGATTTCGGGTCCGCTCTCGTACTTCTCAAACTCGAAGTCGTTACGGGTAGACCCCAGGTTTTCGAGGTATCGGTCGATAATTGCATGCTCAGGCATAGTGGGGTCGATCCGAATCTTCAACCAGACCGGAATCTCGCCCGGGTGCTCGGCGCGGTGTGTTTTGAGGCGATACAGCATGCTGAATGAGTTTCGCTGCCAATCGTCCATCATTGCCTTCGATTGTGGCTTTGTGTTGTGGCACTTCCTTGGAAAAAGTCTAGGCCTCTGACGTTCAGCTTTCCGAGACTTTCCCCGTCGGTCTAATGTCGGAGGCTTTATTGCGGTTCGCTAACCGGACTTGAGCTGACCGCTTCTTTGCTGACCGCTTTTCGACTGGCCGCTCATGCGCTCTTACGAGCAGCTTCTTCGGCGATTTGGGCGGCGTCGTGAAGAAGGCCGCTGCTGCTGCCATTGCCGTTGGCTTCTTCGACGACGATGGAGTCGACGGCGATGGAGAGCTGGGTGCCGAGTTCGTTCATTTTTTCGAGCCACTCGGCAGAGGGCGGCTTGTCACGGTGAAAGCGGTAGGTGTCGTACCAGAGGTTCTGCGCCTGCCAGAGGTTTACATCGAAGGGCAGTTCGCGGAGAGTGCGGGCGACCAGCAATGCGTCTTCCACGCAATGGAGGCTCTCAGGAAACTCGTGGAGGGCGAGCATGGCGCGCTTCATTCTCTGGTCTACGATGTAGCCGAGGAGCTGCTTGTCGAGAGTGATCTGGTCGGATTTTGCTAAGCCGAGCCAGGAACGTGCCTGGATGGCGTCGATGGGCTCGCTCTCGAGGGCGCGGCGCAAGCCGGCATTGATGGCGAAGGTCGCGGCGACGGTGAGGGCTTCCGGCCGGGGCAGCTTGCTCTGGCTGAGGAAATGGAGGAGCGACGCCTGGTTTTCGTAGATCGCCGAGAGGCTCGACTCGACTTCGGCGAGGGTGCTGGAGAGAAGAATTTCGAGGATGCGCTTTTGCTCGTCGCGGAAGAGGGAGCGGAGCGAGTAGTTCTGACTGCCGAAGAAGCGGTCGAAGCAGCGCACGACTTCAGGAAAATCGGCGAGGTTCACAGCGGCGTAAGCCTGCTCAACAAAGTGGTCATACTCGGCCGACTGCAACGGGTCCCAGCGTTTGACGGCGGCGGTGATGTTCTGGTCGCCGAAGTGAAGGACGGCGAAGGCGACGGTCTCCGCAGCTTCGGTGATCTTCGAGCAGATCAGCGCCTGGCCCACAGCAAGACGCACGCGGCCGGAGATCACCGAGTCATAAGCGAGGCGGCGAACGGAATAGCAGAAGAGGTCGGCTTCGTCAGGATAGCTGGTGAAGATGGAGCTGATGGCGTAGTGGGCTGCGACCTGTTCGAGACCCACCTGCATGGAGCGGATGTAGCGGTTATAGACCGAGGCGCCATCCTGCTGCTCAGGGAGGTTGCTCTTTGCGGCTGCGAGGCGGTCGACGAATTTCTTTTCGAGTGTGGCGGCGCGCTTGCCGAAGAGCTCCTGGGCCAGCTGCAGCACTCGGCCGGCGTAGGCGATGATCTGTACCGTCTCGATGCCGGAGATGTCGTCGAAGAACCAGCCGCAGCTGGTGTACATCAGCATGGCGTGGCGCTCGAGCTCCATGAGCATGAGGGCGCGGGTGCGTTCTTCTTCGTTGAAATCGTAGAGGGCGTGCTCGCGGAAGAAGGCTTCGCGGGATTCTTTGGAGCGATCGAGCACGACGCCGATGTAGTCGTTGCGGGCGGCGTCAGGATCTTTGAAGAGGCGAATGGCGGCTTCGTGGAACAGCGGAGCGATGGCGTCGCGCAGGGAGTCGAGGGCCTCGCGCAGGGGTGCGCGCCATCTCTGGTTCCAGCCAGGACGGCCGCTGGAGCAGCCACAGTCGGAGCGCCAGCGCTCAATGCCATGAACGCAGCTCCAGGAGGTGTCTTCGACAATCTGGGCCTCGAAACGCGGAGGGTTCTTCTCGAGGAACTCGCCGTAGTTGGTGAGGCGAACGCCAGGGGGTGAGGCCTGGCTGTGATTCTCCTGCAGGGAGTGGAGGACCCAGGCGAGAGCCATCTCGCCGTAGCGATGGTGGTGGCCGTAGCTTTCGCCGTCGGTGGCGACGTGGACGAGCTGGGCTTCGTCGCTCTCGGGTTTGAAGCCGCTGACGAGGCGCTGCGCGAAGCCTTCACCGCTGTTGAGCAGTCCTTCAAAGGCGATGGCGCGGGAGCGTGGTCCGTCATAGAAGAAGACAGCGATGGTGCGCCCTTCTTTGAGGCGCACGAGAAAGGGGCGCGTGGTGTCGACGGAGGCGTTGGGAGTTTCGATCCAAACGGGCTCGGTCGGCTTCGCGTCTTTCTGCTCCTTCTGGGCTGTCTGATCTTTCTGGTCTTTCGCTGAAGTTGTGGCATTCGCGACCGGCGCGGGAGCGGACGCGGTGAGGGGGCGGACGCGGGCGCACTGGTGGGGCGCGAGCAGGACAAAGCGGATGCCGTGCTGGGCGAGCAGATCGAGCGATTCGGAATCGACAGCGGTCTCCGGGAGCCACATGCCCTCGGGCATACGGCGAAAACGGGAGCGGAAGTCGGCGATGCCCCAGCGAATCTGGGTGATGCGATCGCGGGTGCCGGCCAGCGGCATGATGAGGTGGTTGTAAACCTGCGCCATGGCCGATCCGTGGCCGGAGAAGCGCTTTTGGCTTCGCTGGTCGGCGTGGACGATGGCGTCGTGGACGCGCGGGGCGTTTTGCTCGAGCCAGGAGAGCAGGGACGGCCCGAAATTGAAGCTCATGCGCGCGTAGTTATTAAGGATGCGGATGATCTGATTGTGCTGGTCGACGATACGAGCTGCGCCATTGGGGGCGTAACACTCCGCGGTGATGCGGTCGTTCCAGTCATGCCAGGGGGCGGCGGATTCCTGAGACTCGACGGTTTCGAGCCACGGGTTTTCGCGGGGCGGCTGGTAGAAGTGGCCGTGGATGCAGATGGCGCGGTCGGTGCTGCTCATGGGTCCTTCTCTTAGGGTACACGGGCTCTTAAGGTACACGCGACGCTGGGGCGGAACGATCCGATCGGCCCGTCTACGTATTCTTTATCGGCTCATATCTTCATGTGCGACAATGAAGGGGTACGGAGGTGTGCCGGTTCGCTTGGCGCGCTCCGGGAGACCTCAATGTTTGACAACCTGTTTAAACCCGAACACCTACTGATTATTCTGGCGATCGCTCTTCTCATTTTTGGACCCAGCAAGCTGCCTGGGCTGGGGAAGGGACTGGGCGAGGCATTCCGTGGATTCAAGGACGGAATCAAGGGCTCGCCGGATAACGACGCCACTAAACAGCAGGAAAATACCGCCGCGAAGTCGGAGACCGCTACTCCACAGGTGAAGTAACGAGATTATTTCGGCCCGCGTAATCGGGCCGGATGGAAGCCGCACTTTCGGGTGCGGCTTTTGTGCGTCTTCGACGGCCTATTTGTGGACCTGCGCAGCGGCCGCATCGGCATCGAACGCATCCCCCGCAAGCGGGACGTTATACGCCGCTTTGAAGATGAAGCGCTGGCTGGTCATGTCGCCGTTATGCAGCCGGGTAATGGTGAAAGGCGTCTGGATCCCCTCGATGTTGTGATAGTCGTCGTATTCTTCGGTTTCTTCGTTCTTGTCCTTATAAACCGGGTCGCGCCAGTAGTAGGTGCGGCGCAAGGGCAGGTGCGTCATGGCATCGATCTGGATAGTGATCGAGTCGTTGTCGGAATTGAGCAGCGTAACCTGCTGGGCAAGGTGGCGCTCGGCGAGCGATTGACCTTCGTACATGAGGATCGTCGAGGGGTCCTTCATCCACACATGCACTGCGGCTTCGATCGAGTGGTCGTGGCGGCGGATAGCCTCGGCGCACTGATCTCTTGGCATGGGATTTTTTCCGCGGAACGTGACCTCCCAGCAGTTCTTGCCTGAGAAGATCTGGCTCCAGTTATGCTTGTCGGATTTTCCCTCGTTGAGGTCGATGCGTTCGGCGTCAAGCGTGCGCCAGTCCCAGTAGCGGACGGTGGCGCCGGTAGGCTTGCCCTGGAAGAAGCCCGCGATCCGGCCATCAACATAGCTGTTCTGAAAGTTGAGCCATGGGTCGCCACCCAGAGCCTGAACCATATCGTCGAGAGCGGCGCGGGCTTTTTTGCTGCTGGCGTCTTCGGCTGAACTTGTCGGCGCGGTCACAGTTGAGGTGGGCGGCGCGTCGGGGGATGGAGTTTGGGCACGGAGAGCGAGAACGCAGCAAAACAGAAGTAAAGCGGGGATGATCTTTCTCATGGGTTAACCGACCAGGACAGCTCCTCCATTTACATTGACGATCTCTCCGGTCATAAAGCCAGCAAGCGGAGTGCACAAAAAGAGGACAGGGCCGGCGATTTCGAGCGGATTGGCAATGCGGCCGAGGGGGATGGTGGCCAGGGCGCGGGCACGGGTTTGCGGGTCGGCCATAGCAGGGGCGGACATTTCGGTGTCGACCCAGCCAGGCGCAACACAATTGACCCGGATGCCGTGGGGAGCGAGTTCCGTTGCCAGGCCTTTGGTCATGCTGATGACGGCCCCTTTGGTTGCGGCGTAGTCGGCGTGGAAGGCTTCGCCACGCTGGCCAGCGGTTGAGCTGATGAGGACGATGTGGCCTGCGGCGCCGAGACCGGCTGTCGGAATTTTGGCTGAGTTCTGTTGCTGCATCGCGGCCGCGGCAGCCTGTATCAGGCCGAAGACGCTGTCGAGATTGATAGCGAGGGTGGTGCGCCACTGCGTGTCGGACATGGTGGAGATCGGAACGTCAGCGGATTCCCAGATGCCGTGGTTGGCGATAAGGATGTCGATGCGGCCGAAGTGATCGACCGTGCGGCGGACGAGCGCTCGGCCGTCTTCTGGGGTCGAGAGATCCTGGGCGAAGGCGATGCGGTGATCGGCGCCACATTCGGCGACAAGAGCATCGGCGGCGGATTGAGCAGCGCGGTAATTAAAGGCAACGCGGGCTCCGGCCTTTTGAAAGAGGCGGACGGTGGCTGCGCCGATGCCGCGGGATCCTCCGGTGATGAGCGCGACTTTGCCTTCAAGCGAAAGAGACACGCCGGACATGCCAACAGCGTATCAATCAGTGGCGAATACGTGTCGGCACTATTCGTATTGCCGCGCGAGGAGGATCACGAGGACAAGACCGCCGAGCATGACGGCTTGTTCCAGATGCTCGGAGGCGCGATGCAGGCGGTCGAAGTCGGCGTGACGCGGATCGGTGCGGGGGACGCTGTCGATGGCTCCGCCAGCGGCGATACGGTCTTTCTCCATGTGCGGAATGATCGAGTACTGGGACCAGGCGGTGAGGCCGAGCATGGCGAGGGTGACGACAATGGCTACCACGATGCTGCGGCGGAAGACGCGCGTGGCCAGCCCGATTGCGAGGAGGAGCACGATGAGGCACCCGGCGAAGAGGCCTTCGTGATGGAGCACGCCGAGCGACTTCGCAACGATGGTGCCCGCAGCGTGGGTATCGGCGATGGTGCTGAAAGCCGCCCAGGCGGTAATGGGGAAGAAGAGCAGTCCACCAAACCAGAGGACGACGGCCAGCCAGACGAGGGTGCGGAGCAGAGTTCTCATAGCGCAAACAGAGTACAGGGGAAAAGGTACAGCCTGCAGATCGATCAATCAGAAAGTCGACGAGTCATCAGGTATAGTGGCGGGGCGATGAAAACCTATTCTGCTTTGTCCGTTCTGCTTGTGTTGGCTGCCGCCGGCCTCAGCGCGCAAACGCTGCTGGTAGCGAATCAGGGAGATCGGACGGTGAGCCTGATCGACACGGTTTCGGGCAATGAAGTGGGGCCGATTTCAGAGGGCGTTGTGGGGCAATGGGGCCATGAGATCACCGCTTCTGCCGATGGGCGAACGGCGTATTTGCCGATTTACGGCAATTCCGGAGTGGGGAAGCCGGGGATCGACGGACAGAAGTTGCTGGTGATCGACCTGGGGTTGCGCAAGGTGACGGCGACGATTGATTTTGGGCACGGCGTGCGGCCGCACCTTCCCGTGCTCGATGCGGCAAGCGGAATGCTGTACGTAACGACGGAGTTGGACGATGCTATCACGGTGATCGATCCGCGGACGCTGAAGATTGTGGGGAAGGTGCCCACGGGGCAGATGGAATCGCACATGCTGGCGCTTTCGAGCGACGGCAGGCTGGGCTATACGGCGAACGTTGGACCGGGCACCGTTTCGGTGCTGGATATGGTTGGACGGAAGACGATCGCGGTGATTCCGGTAGCCGGGGATGTGCAGCGGATCGCGATCTCGCGCGACGACCGGTTCGTGTTCACCTCGGATCAGGCCAAGCCGCGGCTGGCAGTGATCGATACGGTGGCGAAGCGCGTTCAGACGTGGATCGATCTGCCGGACACGGGATATGGGGCAGCTGCGACGCTGGATGGAAAGTGGCTGCTGGTGGCGATTCCCGCGAAGAACGAAGTGGCCGTGGTGGATCTTAGCTCGATGCGTGTGGCGCGCACGGTGGCTGTTGCGGCGGATCCGCAGGAGATTCTGGTGCGGCCGGATGGGCGGGTCGCTTATGTGTCGTGCTCAATGGCGGGGCAGGTAGCGGCGATCGATCTGACGCAGTGGAAAGTGGAGAAGCTGATCGACGCAGGCAAGGGAGCGGACGGGTTGGGCTGGGCGCCGTGAGGCAGCGACAAAAGCGGTCAGCCAGGAAGCGGTCAGCGAAGAAGCCGTTAGCGAAAGACCGGCCGGCGGAGTTGAGCAGGACACTGACCTGACGGCGACCTTATCGCTGCGGCGCTCCATAGACGCTGGGCCGGCCGATGAGGCGCTCGATGCGCTTCTTAATCGGCGGGTGGGTGGAGAAGAGGTTCGCGAAGTCGCCGCGGGTGAGCAGAGGCTGCACGATGAAGAGGTGCGCGTACGATGGGGAACCCGGCATTGGCATGCGCTTTGAGTATGCGTCGAGCTTCTCGAGGGCGCTGGCGAGAGCGTAGGGATTGCCGGTAATGTGCGCGCCGGTGGCGTCGGCTTCATATTCGCGAGAGCGCGAGACGGCGAGCTGAATAAGGGTGGCAGCTATCGGCGCGAGAATCAGCATGAAGAGCGCGCTGATGCCGCCTCCGCGGCGGTCGCGTCCGCCACCGCCGAAGCCGCCGAAGATTTCGGCCCACCAGGTCATACGCGCGAGCAGGACGATAGCGCCCGCCAGCGTGGCGGCGACGGAGCTGGTGAGGATGTCGCGGTTTTTGACGTGGCCCAGTTCGTGAGCCAGGACACCCTCAAGCTCATCGTCGTTCAGAAGCTGGAGGATGCCATGGGTGACGGCGACTGAGGCGTGCTTCGGATTGCGTCCTGTGGCGAAAGCATTAGGCGCGTCGGTGGGGATGACGTAGATCTTCGGCATGGGAAGGCCGAGACGGCCGGTCATGCGCTCGACGACGGCATAGGCGCGGGGCAACTGTTCACGGCTGACGGGCTGGGCGTTGTACATCCGTAGGGCCAGCTTGTCGGAATAGAAGTAGCTGAAGAAGTTCATAGCGGCGGCGATCACGAAGGCGAAAATCGCGCCATTTTCGCCCCAGCGGCTGCCAATGAGGACCAGAAGCAGAGTGAGAGCGGTCAGGAGAAAGGTGGTCTTGAGGGTGTTCATGGTTTGCGTCTCTGAGGCTATGAACCCATCTTTTCACAACGGGGCGAAGAGCGGTGGATCAGACGGAAGTAACCACAAAGAGTGATCTGCAATACAGAATTTGTGGGACAGCAGAAATATGAATTTTTGAATTTTATTTGATTTAAAGGCGGTTAAGTGCCTGATTTCAGGTGTCCGAAAATGGACTCCTGATTGCAGTAAGCAAGACAAAGCCTTCCCCGTCGAATCATCTACTCGCCCTGTAGCGATCTGGTTTTGTAGAAGTCAATACCTGCTTTTGGTTGAGAGCTAGTGGCAGTGGGACAGATACTCCTCTCCGGCTGGAGCGGACGATTTGTTCATTCCGGGGTCCCCGCAGTGCTTCACCCGGTAGTCGTGAATGATGGGAAACGAGAAAACCCTATTTTGGAGGAGCTGTAAATGAAGCAACTCAGACTACGTTGGGTCATGGTGATGGTCGTGGCCGTCCTGTGCGCATTTGCGGGCGTCAACCGCGGGTTTGGCCAGGCAACGAATACAGGCACGGTGGTCGGGGAAGTAACCGACTCGAGCGGTGCGGTGGTTCCGGGCGCGACAGTCACGCTGACCGACGCGTCGGAGGGTGTGAAACTGACGGACGTCACGAATGCGGACGGAAAGTACGCCTTTACGACGGTGCCGGTCGGAACCTACAGCGTGACAGCGTCCAAATCGGGATTCTCGATTACGAAGACCGAGGGACAGGAAGTCAACCTCGGGACTCAGTTGACCATCAACCTGAAGTTGAAGGTGGGTGGCAGCACGGAGACCGTGGAAGTGCAGGTCGTCGGCACTGAGCTGCAGACTCTGAACTCGACTGTCGGTCAGACCCTCGGAGAGGAGCAGCTCAGCTCACTGCCCAGCCTGAACCACGACGCGAACACGTTCACAGTATTGCAGCCCGGCGTCAGCGTTGAGGGCAGCGTGGCGGGCGCGGTGAATGACCAGAGCACCTTCATTCTGGACGGCGGCAATGCCACCAACGATATGGATGGCGGCAACAACGTCTACATGGGCACTTTCGCCGGCGACCCGACGGAGGGAGAGGCGGGAGCGAAGACGGGCGTTTCTGTGCCAACCGGTGCCATGCCGACCCCGACCGACAGCGTCCAGGAGGCGACGGTCAACACCGCTAACCAGACGGCAGACTTCAACAACTCATCGGGCGCGCAGGTGGAATTTGTGACCCCGCGTGGCACCAACCACTGGCATGGCGGCGCCTACGAGTACTACCTGGATAGCGGCCTGGGGGCAAATAGCTGGCAGAATAATCAGACGGCAACGCCGCTCGCCAATTACCATTACAGCCGCTTTGGCGCGAAGGCGGGCGGCTTCATTCTGCCTAACAAATGGGGCGGAAGAACCTATCTGTTTGCCTGGTTCGAGGGTCTCCGCTACCCGAACGCGCAGACCATCGAAGCCACAGTTCCCTCCGCGAATATGGAGGCGGGGATTCTTAACTACAACGGCACGAACTACAACATGAAGGCTCTCGATCCGCGCGGCATCGGCATCAATCCCGACGTTCAGGCGATGTGGACCAAGTACGAGCCTGTCGGCAACGATCCCACATGCGCTTCCAGCCCGAATCAGTACTGCGATGGCGTAAACACCATCGGATATAAGGCCAATATATCCCTGCCGCAGACGAGCAACAACGCGGCCGTTCGCATCGACCACGATTTCGGCAGCAAGTGGCACTGGTTCGCGAGCTATCGGTATTACCGCCTCACACTGGCCACGGACGCTCAATACGACATCGGCGGCTTCTTTTCGGGCGATACCAAGGGTACTCCCGCCGCTCTTTCGAGCCGGCCGCAAATCCCGTCGTATTACGTCACCGGCCTCACCACCAGCATTACGCCGAATACGACGAACGATCTTCACTACAGCTTTTTGCGCGACTACTGGCAATGGGGCGATAGCAACGCGCCGCCGCAGGTTGCCGGCTTGGGCGGGGCCCTGGAGCCGGGCGGTGAGAACAGTGAATTTACCGTTCTTGCCCCGTTTAACGTGAACGCACAGGATATCCGCACCCGCTTCTGGGATGGCCAGGATAACTTCTTGAGCGACAATGTCTCCAGCCTGCGCGGCAACCACCTGATCCAGTTCGGAGGCCAGTATCAGCATAACTACGACTACCACCAGCGCAGCGACAATGGCGGCGGTATCAACTTTACGCCCACCTATCAGTTAGGCGACCAGATCGGCAGCGGAAACGTCGACTTCTCGTCCCTGGGTGGACCGTGGGCCGCATCCTCTACATCGGAGCAGGCGTCGCGGAACGCGGCCGAAGTCTATGGCGTCGTCACTGATTCCCAGACCCTGTATACAAGGGCCGGCCCCACCCTGGCGTTACAGCCGCCTCTGACGCACGCCTTCGACCAGCAGAGCATCGATTACTACAATGCGTACGTCAGCGACACCTGGAAATTGAAACCCAGCCTTACCCTGAACTACGGCATGGGCTACACGCTCGAAATGCCTCCCGTGGAAAAGAACGGGAAATCGACGGTGCTGGTGAACGATGCTGACGAGCCGGTGAAGTCTGCCGATTACCTCGCTGAGCGCAAAGCCCAGGCGGAACAAGGAAATGTCTTTAACCCCGAGCTCGGTTTTGCTCTGGTTGGAAACGTCGGTAAGGGACTCAAGTATCCCTTCAACCCCTTCTACGGTTCTTTTAGCCCGCGCGTCGGTCTTGCGTGGAATCCAGGCTTCTCCAAGGCGACGGTCATCCGCGGCGGATACGGCCGCATCTACGGTCGTCTCAATGGCGTGGACCTCGTGCTGGTCCCACTGCTCGGTATCGGCCTGATGCAGCCGGTGCAGTGCAAACAGGCGTTCATGTCCGGCGCCTGCGGACCCACCAACCCCACGGTCAAGAACGGCTTCCGTATCGGAGTGGACGGCAACGGCGCTCCACTGGCGGCGGCCGCGCCAACCGCTCCTCAGCCCATCTATCCCGGGGTAAACTTCGCCGAGGGGTCGGCCAACGAAGGTATGGATCCTGCGTTCCGTCCCAACTCGGTTGACTCGTTCGATCTGACCATTCAGCGCCAGATCGGCCAGAAGATGCTTTTACAGGTCGGGTACATCGGCCGAATAATTCATCACGAATACCAGCCCGTAAACCTGAATGCTGTTCCCTACATGATGTCGAAGGGAGGCCAGCAATTCCAACAAGCCTACGCCAGTATCGAGAAATCACTGGGTTGCGCGACGTCGGCTGCCGCCTGCGGTGCGAATGTTCCAGCCCCAACGCTGACCAACCCTAACGGCACCACATCTCCCAACCCGGCCTACGCCAGCTACATCAACTCGGTAGCCGCTCAGCCGTTCTTCGAAGCGGCGATGAAGGCTGCACCAGCCAATATCTGCACGGGGACGATGTCCAATGGATCGGGCACTCCCTATGCCAGTTGCACTGCTGCAGTGCTGGATACACAACTCTCCGCCTTTGAGCAGCAGGCGGTCTGGAGCATGTGGTCGACTCTGGACAATGGGGAATTCAACTTTAATCCCACCATGCTGAACAACACCGGGGAGTACAGCAGCGGCGTGGCACTGAATGCCGCTACCGGTTACGGCAACTACAACGGTGGATTTATCAGCTTCGGCACGCACGACTGGCACGGGCTGACGATGCAGAACAACTTTACCTGGAGCAAGGCGCTCGGTACCGGCGCCGTGGTGCAGGCTTCCAGCGAATACACACAGAACGATGCCTATAACCTGGGCGCGATGTACGGCGAACAGAACTTCGATCGGCGCCTCGTTTACAACACAGCTCTCATTGCCGCGGATCCGTGGTTCCGGTCGCAGCAAGGCCTTGTGGGACGCGTGGCGGGCGGTTGGACCTTCTCACCCATCTTCACCGCCGGCAGCGGAGGGCCCGTCTACTGCAACACGTTTACCGACGGCCAGTCGTTTGGGGGCGGCGACGCTGCCAACTACTACAACAACGAGCAGTGCGTCTTCACCTCAAAGTACAACGGGGGTCACACCGCGCACTACGGGGTTACGGGCGATTCGACGACGGGCGTGGGTACTGCCACCTCCGTTACTCCGGTCAACTTGTTCTCGAACCCGCTGTCCGTGTTCAACCAGGTCCGCGCTCCGATCCTGGGCATCGACACCAAAAACCCCGGACAGGGTCCCATCATCGGGTTGCCATACTGGAACATGGATGCGCAGGTCAAGAAGAACTTCAGGATCGCCGAGTCGACGAGCTTCGAGTTCTCTTATACCGTGGCCAACGTGTTCAACCACTCCACCTTCAGCGACCCGTACCTGAGCCTTGGTTACAGCCCCGCGTGGGGCGTACTCAATTCTCAGCAAAGCAGCTCGCGGGAGATGGAGTTCGGCGGCCGTATCAGCTTCTGAGCTGACCATTCATCAACCTGTGGCCGGGAGCCTTGCTTCCGGCCATTTCTTTTTTGGCGAGAGGAAACCCCTTGCCGGGTCACTCTTAAAAACGAAAGCGGGAGAGAGATTACCTGGCCTGGTCTTGCCTTTTCGGATACCTCCCGGTAAAACGGTTTCCTGAGCTGTTTGCAATAAATCTTTGATCGAAATTATTTGGGCCACGCAAGGCAACCCTTTTCACGCCAAAGGAATCACCCATTGCAATGCTTGCCGACATTTTGCTGGTGGACGACAACTGCATTCAGGGGACCACCAGAAAGGCGATCCTCGTGCGCTCCGGTGGAGACGTTGCGCTTGCGTGCGACGGCAGGCAGGCTTTGGCCATGCTCGATCAGGACGGGACGCTGCGGCCGGTGGGACTGGTTGTGACGGACCATCTGATGCCGGGTATGAATGGGCCGGAATTTGTTGCGAAGTTGCGCCTGCGCTATCCGGATCTGCCGGTGCTGGTGCTGAGCGGCCTGGCGGACGCCGAGGACGAATACCAGGATCTCGATGTGATGTTCCGCGTGAAGCCCTTTCCTCCGGATGATCTGCTGGCGCTGGTGCGTTCGCTGCTGACGCAGCCGATGGGGCGGACGGCCTAGAGCAGCCCGTAGCCGGTAGCCCGTAGCCCGGAGCAGGTAACTCCCTCCCTCGCTCGCTTTTCCCCGCTAACCTTCTCTCATCTCCAAGCTTCCGGTTTCAGGCGACCGGCTACCGCCTACCGGCTGCCTCTGTGAGATTTGTCACAGCGCTGGCGCGCCGGTGACGCGAAGATCAGGGTGTTCCCTGGTTGCCGCCGCAGTCACTTAACCCCCAGAAGTGCGACAATCAGAAAGTTACCCCTATGCCCGCATTTGGCAGTTTTTCGCTCCTGATCGCGCTCGTACTGAGCGGCTACAACCTGCTGGCAGGGGCAGTGGCGCTGCGCCAGCTGGCGACAGGCAGACGAGGCTGGATTTCACCGGAGAAGCTGGCGGAGACAGCTCGGAGGGCAGGCATCGCAAGCTTCTTTACGACGGCATGCGCGGCCTTTGCGCTGGTGTGGGCTGCGTTCACCAACGATTTCTCCGTTGCTTACATCACCGAACACTCGAATCGAGCGCTGCCGGCGGCGTATAAGTTTGCCGCGCTGTGGTCGGGGCAGGAAGGATCGCTGCTCCTGTGGGCGTTCCTGCTGTCGGCCTATGGATTTGTGCTGCGCGTGCGGCACAAGGTCGATGTCAAACTCACCGCCTATGCCTCGACGATTCTGGCGGGGATTCAGGTCTTCTTCCTGCTGCTGGTGAATGTGGCCGCGACGCCGTTTTCGCTGGTGACGGGGGCGATTCCCGCGGATGGCAATGGGCTGAACCCGCTGCTGCAGTATCCGGAGATGGTGATTCATCCGCCGATGCTCTACCTGGGCTACGTGGGATTCAGCGTGCCGTTTGCGTTTGCGCTGGGCGCGTTGATGATGCGGTATCCGGGCGAGAAGTGGATTCATATTACCCGCCGCTGGACGATGGTGACATGGCTGTTCCTGACGGTGGGAATCTTCCTGGGCATGCACTGGGCGTATTCGGTGCTCGGGTGGGGCGGCTACTGGGGATGGGATCCGGTGGAGAACGCTTCGGTGATGCCTTGGCTGACGGGCACAGCGTTTCTGCATTCGGTGATGATGCAGGAAAAGCGCGGGATGATGAAGAGCTGGAATGTCTGGCTGATCTTCTCGACGTTCATGTTGGCGATTCTGGGGACTCTGCTGACGCGATCGGGGCTGGTGAGCTCTGTGCATGCCTTTGCGCAGTCGGCGATCGGGACGTGGTTCTGGGTGTTTCTGGTGATCGTGCTGGCGGTGTGCTTGTTCACCTACGTGCTGAACCGGGATCATCTGAAGACGGAGCACAAGCTTGAGTCGCTGGTTTCGCGCGAGTCGAGCTTCCTGTTCAACAACCTCGTGCTGCTGGCCGCTTGCTTCACGGTGCTGTGGGGGACCTTGTTTCCGGTGCTGTCGGAATATGTGCAGGGCAATCGGGTGACGGTGAGCGCGCCGTTTTATAACCGCGTGGCCGTGCCGATTGGGGTGTTTTTACTGTTTCTCACCGGCATCGGTCCGCTGTTGGCGTGGCGCTCGACGTCGATGCGGAGCATCCGCAAGAACTTCGTCCTGCCGGGGATTGTCGGGCTGCTGGTGGCGATTGCGATCATTCCGCTTGGCGTGCATCCGTGGACGATTTTCACGACGGATGAGCAGGGCGGATTCTATGCGTGGATCACATTTGCGATGGCGGCGGCGGTGATCACGGCGATCTTTGCGGAGTTCTGGCGTGGCGGCAAGGTGATCCAGCAGAAGTCCGGACAGAATCTGCTGACATCGATGGTGCAGCTGACGCGGAGGAATACGCGGCGGTACGGTGGGTACATCGTTCACTTCGGGATTGTCCTGATCTTCATCGGGATCAGCGGGCAGGCATTCAATCAGAGCCACGAACAGACGATGAATTACAAGCAGAGCTTCATGCTGGGGCCGTACACGATCGAGTGCCTGGATTATTCGCAGGATTCGAATCCAAACTACGACACAGAGTTTGCACTGCTGAATGTGTATCGCGGCGGTCATTTAGTAACACAGCTGTCGCCGGAGTTGCGGGTCTATGCGGCCAGCCAGCAGCCTTCGACGATTGTGGCGAATCACTCGACGCTGGCGTGGGATCTTTATGTGATTTATGCGGGCAAGGATCCAGGGACAGGACAGCCGGTGATCAAGGCGTTTCTGAATCCGCTGGTGGCGTGGATCTGGATCGGGCTGATCGTCACCATTATCGGCACAGGCATTGCTCTCGCGCCCAACCTGAGCGCGGCGATTGCGGCGCAGCGGCACCGGGCGGTGGTTGCGCCTGAAGTGGTAGCGGCGGGGAAGGCGGTCGACTGATGCGGCGGCTGAGCCGATTAGCGCTGTTGCCGCTGCTGGTGGTGCTGGGCGTGGTCACGCTGGGTTCGGCGGACACCGAGGCGCGCTACAACGATCTCGGGCACAAGATGATGTGCGTGTGTGGATGCAGCGAGATTCTGATCGAGTGCAATCACGTGGGGTGTCCGGATTCGGATCGGATGCTGGGCGAATTGAAGGCCGCGATTGCAAGCGGCGACACCAACGATGCGGTGCTTGAGGCGTTTCAGGAAAAGTATGGCCCAACGGTTCTGGCTGCGCCGCTGCTGACGAGGTTCAATATTGTTGCCTGGGTTGTACCGCCGACGGTGCTGGTGCTGGGGCTGGCCGGGACGTTCATGCTGGTGAAGAAATGGCGCCTGCGTACGGTGGCTATGCCGGCGGTGGCGGATGATCCGGCGTCGGTGGAGTTGCGGGCGCGGATACGGAAGGAAACAGAGCTATGACGACGCTGGCCTGCGGGCTGCTGATGATCGGCGCGTTTTTCTATGTCTTCTGGCCGGAGCGGAACGTGGAAGCACAGCACTCGAAGACGCGGCTTGAATATCTGCGCGAACGGAGAGAAGTGCTGTACGACAACCTGCGGGATCTGAATTTCGAGTACCGTTCGGGGAAATATCCGGAAGAGGATTATGCCGCGCAGCGGGCCACGCTGGAAAATGAGGCGGCCGAGACGGTGGCCGAGATCGAACTGCTCGAGTCGGATGCTTTTGCGCCGCAGCATAGCTGAATTCTGAAGAAGACTGGAACAACATGAAGCTGCTCTCTCGATTGTTTATTTTTGCCATTGCTCTGCCGCTGTCGCTGGGCGCGGCTACGATTTCCGGCACGGTGACGGATCGTACGACGGGCAAATCCGCGGCCGGCGATACGGCTGTCCTCCTCGACCTGCAGCAGGGCATGACGGAATCGGCGCGGACGACGATCGATGCGAAGGGACACTACTCCTTTGACGTGCCTGATAACGCCGGAATGCACCTGGTGCAGGTGGAGCACCAGAAGGCGTCGTACTACGGGCCGGTCCCGCCCAATACGGCGGTGGTGAACATCGACGTGTTCGATGTGGCGCCGAAGGTCGATGCCATCCATATGTATGCCGATGTGTCGCGCCTCGAGACGGACCAGCGCGGCCTGAGCGTGACGGAGAGCTACTTTATCCGGAATGAGTCGAAGCCGCCGAAGACGCAGCTGAGCGGGCACAGCTTCGAGTTTTATCTGCCGACGGACGCGGTTCTGGAAGGTTCGACGGCGACGGGACCGGGCGGAATGGCGGTGTCCAACTCGCCTGTGCCGCTTGCAGAGAGGGGACACTACGCGTTCATTTTTCCGCTGCGGCCAGGTGAGACGCGCTTCCAGATTGGTTATCGAATGCCCTACAACGGCAGCGTGGTGCTGCACCCGCAGGTGACGCTGCCCGCTGAGAACGTTGCGGTGATGTTGCCGAAGAGCATGAGCTTCGACGGCGGGAAAGATTTCCAGGCTCTGGGCGCCGACGCCAGCGGGCCTGGAGTCCAGACTTACCTGGCCACCAATGTGACGCCGGATTCGTCGCTGGCCTTCACGGTTTCCGGGACGGGTTCGATGCCGCGGGAGCAGCAGAACGGGCAGGGCGGCGAAAATGGCCAGGGTCAGGGCGGCGCGATGGGCCTTGCAGCGGGCGAGGGTGCGCAGGGTGGTCCCGACCAGCCCGCGGCACAGACCAACGGGCCGGGTGGTGGCGTGGCCGGAGCGGTGCCGATCGGCACGCCGGATCCGCTGCAGAAATACAAGTGGTACATCCTGAGCGGAGCGGGTCTGGCGATGGTGATAGCGGCGGCGTTCCTGCTGCGCGCAAAGCCGGGACAGATAACTGCGACGGCGGCGGAAGAACCTTCGCCGTTGACCTCGACTCTGCCAGCCGGGGTGAAGGCGACGGCGTATCGGGCGGGATTGGTCGCGGCAGCTACGAACGGAGCGCCCAGCGAACATCCACAAATGGGGGGAGCGACGTCAGGAACACTCGCAGCTTTGAAGGAAGAGCTGTTCCAAATCGAGGTAGAGCGGCTGGAAGGGAAGATCAACGATCCCGAATACGGCGAGCAAAAATCGGCGCTGGAAGTGATGATGAAGCGGGCGCTGGCTCGCGAGGCCGCCGCAAAACAACCGGTCGATCCGGACCCCGCGAACTGATCGCTCGGGGCTAGTCGACCGGGCCCTATGAAATCAAGGCTTGCTCACGCGGTGAGCCAGGTCAGCAACAAAAAGAGGGCTGCTGCGGCAGCTGCGATAGGGTAGGCGTAATCCTGTTTGCGACTCGAGCTCTGGAGCTCTTTACACGGCGTTTGAGGGACGGAGTTCATGCTCGGCCTCGCGGGGGAAATCAACTGTCTGCTTAGACTCATTCTTCGGCAAGCATGACTCGGAACATGAGGAAATTATTTATATTCCGGCATGGGTGTGCCCTCGTGGTTACCTTCTGGGAATAGTACGCACGAAGATGCGCCTCGGATTGCGTTAATGGCGGAGTTACAATCGGCTCGATGAGCGCACCTGGTTCTGAGCCCGGACTGTTTCGACCCGATGGGCCGGAGGCTCCTGAACCGCGGTCTCCGCTGCCGTGGATCGTCGCTGGCGGAGTCGTTCTGATCGTAATCTTGTTGTTGGTTACCCTGGGGCGTCACCGGGAGCCCTCCAATCCAGGGGGAGCGGGACTGGCGCCTGCCGACCCCTACGCGGCAAGCCTGCCGATTACGAATCTGCAAATGAGCCAGGCAGGCAGCATGGTCGGATCGCAGAGTACGTATATCGATGGACAGATCACGAATCAGGGCGCGAAGACGGTCAGCGGGATCACGGTGCAAGTAGCGTTTCGGGACATTGGAAACCAACTGGTGCAGAAGGAGACCATGCCGCTGAACCTGATCCGGACGCGCCAGCCCTATGTGGATACGCAGCCAGTGAGCGCCGCGCCGATCCGGCCCGGAGAGAGGCGGGAGTTTCGGCTGATCTTCGATCATGTGGCGCAGGACTGGAATCAGAATTACCCGGAAATCCGGATCATTGAGGTGGTCGGTCGGTAGACGTTGCTGGACAGCCCCTGTGTACGTAATTTCTTCCCTATCCCAGCGGAATGTGCGTTTTTTACAGGGCCAGCGCCGATCTGGCCTGGCTTGGCCTCTCTGTGAAACGTTGATTTAATTGGGCTTAATGGCCTGCCTGGATCGGTGAGCGGTTTGGCATGGTGTGTGCTCTTTATCTCGGTGCAACAGGGGGCGCTGCAGCCTTCGAAGTTCCTGTACACAGAGAAAAAAACTATGAAAACGAGATTGAATTCCGGTTCCATTACTGTACTGCTGGTTGCGGCGAGTCTCGGGTTGCCAGCGGTCGCGCAGTCCACCTCCTCGGGGCAACAGCCGCAAGTTCAAACCGGTGCCTCCACGAATGCCAATGCTCAGGACCAGACCCAGAACACCAACCCCCAGACCGGTACAGGCAAGGCTCCGCTGCCCGAGAAGTCCAATGAGGGCTTCTGGGGGCACGTGAATCCGTTCGCCCGCAAGAAGTGGGTTGACCGGCAGCTGGATCCGGTGAAGGATCGGCTGAACGAACTGGATCAGTTGCAGGCGAAGAACGCCAACGACATTAAGGACGTCGATCAGCGCGCGCAGAACGGCATTCACGCCGCGCAGTCCACGGCCGATCAGGCGAACCAGATAGCTTCCGCGGCGACCCAGACAGCTGGCCAGGCGCAGCAGACCGCGCAGCAGGCGAGCGACAAGACGGCGCAGCTGGGCCAGACGGTTGCGAATCTGGATCAGTATCACCCGATCACGAACACCGACATCCACTTCCGTCCGGGTCAGACGGTCCTGAACGATAAGGCGAAGGAAGCGCTGGATCAGGTTGTTAGCCAGCTGCAGGGACAGAAGGGTTACGTAGTGGAGGTGGAAGGGTATTCGCGCTCACGCGGTACGGTGGGCATGGCAAATTCACAGCACATGGCTGAAGCTGTCGTGCGGTATCTGGCAGAACACCAGATTCCAGTATGGCGGATCCATGAAGTGGCCATGGGCAACGCGCCGATCAGCTCGGATGACAACTCCGAAGCGAAGCCGGGCAGCATCGTTCGCGTGAGCCTTATGGCAAACAGTTTAGCGGCCTTGAACTCGCCGAATGGCAGTTCACCGATTGGTGCGACGCAGCAGAATTCCGCGCAGCCCTCCCCTCAGGGTGCTGCGTCGCAGCCAACGGCCCAGCCTCAGTAAGAAGGCAGGCGCAATCAAGCTCTCACACAACGAGAGAACCAAGGCAGATTGGCCCCTCACCCCGAGGGGCCCTTTTTTTGGCCGGTTGTTCTAACGTGGCAGGTCGGCGTTGGGATTCATCGCCCTTAGCATGTCAAGCTCGTCCAGTTCTTCCATGAGGCGCTTCACCATTTCAGGCGTCACCGGACCACCGGTCCGGTCTAACTGGCAGCAGCCGAATGCCATTGCGGTAGCGCGGCGCGGGATTCTTCTCGGAAGTCATAACGCTCGTGGTGTTTTCCCTATGATTTTACCGCCGAAGGTGTGACAGCAGCCAAAACACTAACGACAGCACGACGCTGAGCAGGATCGACGTCCCCAGCGGGAAATAAACGGTCGTGTGTTTGCCGCGCCACGTCAGATCGCCGGGGAGTCGACCCAGGGGCAAGCCGGTTTTTCCCAGCAGCAGAACCACAGCGCCGACTGCGGCGATGAGCAGGCCGATGCCTATGAGGGCGCGACCGAGGCCGTTCATAGATTCAGTTTAGAAGCAGGCTGGAGAATCAACCGGCTTGACACCTTTCACCGGCCATTCTGGTAGGCTTGGTGCCGCGGTCGAGAGCCGCTCAGAGGAGAGTCCTTATGCAAGCACGCCGAAGCGTGATTCTGGCAGTGTGTACCGTGCTGGCTTCCCCAGCATTTCTCTTTGCCCAAAATGGGCAGGCAACCGCCCCAGCCGCCGGCGCTCCCGCCGCCGCCCCGTCATCCTACTCGCCTGCCGATTCCATGGGCGCGCTCCTGAGCCTGACCGAAATGGAAGTAGTCAGCGCTGCCGAAGCCATGCCCGCTGACAAATACGACTTCGTCCCCACCACCGGCGAGTTCAAGACCGTTCGCACCTTTGGCCAGCAGGTCAAACACCTCGCCCAGGCAAACTACTCGCTGCTTAAGGCCAGCGGCGTTCCCAGCGCAGTCGATCCCAAAACCCTCGAAGGCCTCAAATCCAAGGAAGAACTCGTCCAGGCCCTCAAGGACTCCTATACCTATGCCCACACCGTCGCCAACTCGCTCACTACCGACAACGCCTTCAGCAGCGTGCCCAATCTGCCTCCGAACTGGAAGATCACGCGGACTTCGGATGTCGCCTTTATGATCATGCACACCATGGATCACTACGGCCAGATGTGCGTCTACCTCCGCATGAACGGCATTATCCCGCCCGCGAGCCGCCCGCAGCAGGGATCGATGTAAAGGCAGCCAGTAGCCCGTAGCTAGTAGTAGCAACTAGCGCGCAGCAATGCCCAGCTCCTGGCCACTGCCCGTTCTGCGACAATAATCCCGGATGGCTCTCGGGAGAAGTGTCGAGTTCGAAGAGTGGCAGGAGCGCCGGCATCCGGTGCTGCGCGTGCTCCTGCTTCTGCTGCTGCTTTTCCTGCTGGCAGTGGCCGGCGCCGTGGTGACGGGCGGCGTGTGGCTGAAGCACAAGATGCAGTCGTCGCTGCCGGAGCTGGATGGCAGCGTTGTGACGCCCGGACTGAGCGCGCCGGTGACGGTGCGCCGGGATCAGCACGGTGTTTCCCACATCGAAGCGGCAAATCTGGACGACCTGCTGTTTGCGCAGGGATACGTGACGGCGCAGGACCGGCTATGGCAAATGGACATGGCGCGGCGTATGGCGGCGGGCGAAGCCGCGGAGATTCTGGGTTCAAAGCTGGTGGAGCACGACCGGGAGCAGCGGGTGCTGGCCATGCGTGCGACTGCGGAACGCCTGACGGCGACCCTCGACGATCAACAGCGGAGGCTGTTCGACGATTACGCGCGCGGAGTGAATGCGTTCATCGGTTCGCATCAGGATCGGCTGTCAGCGGAATTTCGTCTCCTGCACTATCAGCCTAAGCCGTGGCAGCCGGTGGATTCCATGCTGGTGGTGATGAGCATGGTGCAGATGCTGGACGAGCACTGGACGGAGAAGCTGGAGCGGGAACGAATAACGGCGCGGCTGGGGCCCACGCTGGCGGCGGATCTGTATCCGACGGGATCGTGGCGTGACCGGCCGCCGATTACGAACGAAGCGCCGATTACCGCGCCGCAGCAGAATATTCCGGATGTGCCGCTGGATGAAAGTCAGGATGGATTACTCGATCTCCTTCGTGTTCGCGAAGCATCATCCGCCGCAGGCTGTCTGGGATGTACGCCGGGATCGAATGAGTGGGTGGTGGCGGGATCGAGGACAGCGAGCGGGCACGCGATGCTGTCGAACGATATGCATCTCGACCAGCAGATTCCGAATATCTGGTACGAGAACGATCTGAAGGCGCCGGGACTGCACGTGACGGGCGTTACGGTGCCGGGGCTTCCGCTGGTGGTAGCAGGACACAACGATCATGTGGCATGGGGATTCACGGCGCTCTACGGCGATACCCAGGACATTTATGTGGAGCGGGTGAACGGACAGGATCAGTACCAGGGCGCGGACGGGGCGTGGCACTCGATCGAGCACGATCAGGAGTCCATCCACGTAAGAGGTGGCCGCGATGTCACGGCAGACGTGGCGCGCACGGCCCATGGGGTGGTGATTACACCACTCATACCTGGCGAGAAACGCGTGCTGACTCTGAAATGGGGGGTCTACGATCCGAAGGCAAGCGGGTATCCGCTGCTGGCTATGAATACGGCAGCGAACTGGACGGATTTTCGCAACGCGCTGCGGCAATGGTGGGGTCCGACGCAGAATGTGGTGTACGCGGATGACCAGGGACACATCGGATATCAGGCCGCGGGGTACATTCCGTATCGGCCGGGTGGATTGTCGGGCTTACCGATTGCGGATGAGCAGCATGAGTGGCAGGGATATGTCGCGCTTGATCAGATGCCTTCGGCTTTCGATCCGCCGGGGGGGATTCTGGCTACGGCGAATGCGCGGGTGACGCCGAACCCCAACGCGCCTGCTCCGGCCGCTGCGGGCGCGTCTGCGGCGGCGGGTTCATCAACCGCAACCCCGGCCCCGGCAACGCCGACTGCGGCGCTGCCGGAAATCACGCTCGAGTGGGCCGATCCCTACCGCAACGAGCGCATCTGGAAATGGTTGGGGCCGAAGAGCAAGCTGACCCAGCAGGACATGTTGACGTTGCAGACGGACATCTATTCGGAGCTGGACCAGGAGATTGCGCAGCGGCTGGCGTACGGGATCGATCATGCGAGCCGCACCGATGCGCGGCTGCGCCAGGCGGCGGACCTGCTGCGCTCGTGGGATGGCGCGGTGACGGTGGACTCGGCGCCGGCGGCAATTGTCGCGTCGGCGAAGGCGGCGTTTTATCCGATGTTGCTGAAGCCAAAGCTGGGCGATGATTGGAGGCTGTATCACTGGGCGGAGAGCCTTTTCGCGGGCGAACAGATTCTGATGAACGAACCCTCGGCGTGGCTGCCAGCTCAGTACGCAAGCTGGGACGATTTTTTGGCGGATATGGTGCGGCAGGGCCTGGCGCAAGGTGGCGCACCGAGCGATCTGCGCCAATGGCGGTATGGGTATGTGCATCCGGTCGATGTGGAGCACCCGCTGTTCGGCTTGCTGCCCTGGTTTAAGAACTGGACGGGAACCGGAGTGCAGCCGCAGTCCGGCGACACATCGACGGTGAAGCAGGTGGGCCGGGCTTTTGGGCCGTCGCAGCGCTTCACGATCGATTGGTCGAATGTGGATGGGGCGACAGAGGACATCACGATGGGAGAGTCGGGCGATCCGCTGAGCCCGTACTATCGTGACCAGTGGGCTTACTGGTACAACGGCAAAACGTTCGCGTTGCCCTTCAGCGAACTGGCGGTCACAGCGGCAACAGCGCACACGCTGCGGCTGGAGCCCTGAGAGGGTGAGATTCTGGTTCCGGTTTCCGGCGAGTCCAGCAAGCGACGCAACCCGCGCGACGCCCAGGCGATCGCTGCTCCTCGCAGTGGTCGGAATCGCCGTTCTGCCGCTGGCTTGGCACGGGACGTCCTGCGGGCAGGATTTCGACTTTCATCTGCAGAACTGGCTGGATGTGGTCGCACACTGGCGACAGGGTGTGATCTATCCGCACTGGGCCGGGTCGGGAAATTATCTTGCGGGTGAGCCGCGCTTCGTTTTTTATCCACCGCTGAGCTGGGCTTTGGGTGGTTTGCTGGGCGCTTTGCTGCCCTGGACGTGGACGCCCGTTGCGTTCACGATGATCGCGCTGCTGGGCGCGGGATTCAGCTTCCGCGTCATGGCGCGCGAATGGATGGCTGAAGATAACGCGGCGCTGGCGGCTTGCCTCTACGTTGTGAATCCATACATGATGTTCGTGGTTTATGAGCGCGGAGCGCTGGCCGAGCTGCTGGCGGCGACGTGGATACCTCTCCTGGTGTTGTACGTGCTGCGCGAGAAGCGGGCGTTCATTCCCTTGTCGCTGACGGTAGCGGCGATCTGGCTTACGAATGCTCCGGCGGCAGTGATGGGATGCTACATGCTCGCCGTTCTGGTGGCCGTGGCTGCTGTGCCGGAGAAGAGCTGGCAGCTGGTAGGTCGTGCTACTGGCGCGATCGCGCTGGGATTGGGTCTGGCGGGATTCTGGCTGGTTCCGGCGTTCTATGAGCAGCGATGGGTGGAAATTGGGCGGGCGATTGGGCCGCTGATGCGGGTGGAGGACAGTTTTCCATTTTGCTTTGTGAGCCTGCTCGGCGTGCCTGCGGACGAACACTTCGATGTGATTTATCACAATCAGGTGCTGCGGACTGTTTCGTGGATTGTGGTGGCGCTGACGATTGGTGCGCTGGCGGCGGCGTGGCTGGCGCGCAACAAGCGGAAAGCGATCTGGATGCCGCTGGTGGTGGTGGGCGCGGGCGTTTGCGGACTGCAACTTCGATGGAGCGACGTCTTATGGCGGCTCACTCCCGAGCTGAAGTACCTGCAGTTTCCCTGGCGATGGATGCTGGTGAGTGGGATGGTTTTTGCGGCGCTGGCGGGACTCGCATTGCGGAGGGAAGCGGCGACGCGGCGGGCTATTGCGGTGCGGGCGGCCTTGATGCTGTTGCTCGCGGGCGGTATGTCAGTTTTGTCTTCGATGTTGTTCTGGCAGCCTTGCGACGAAGAAGACAATGTCGATGCGCAGATTGCGACGTTTCATGAGAACGGTTTTGAAGGCACGGACGAATACACTCCGCAAGGCGCCGATAACAGTGAAATGCAACAGAGTCTTCCGGCGGTTTCGGTTTTGAGCGCGGCGGATGCGGGGCTGACAGGTCCTGGCGGGGGAGGGGGTCCTCCGCCAGAGATGGCTGCCGACGTGAAGATTGAGCGCTGGGATTCGGAGCGAAGATCCGTGATGGTGACCAGTCCGGGTCCGGCTTTTGCGGTGCTGCGTCTGATGAATTATCCGGCGTGGCAGGTGACGCGCAATGGGGTGGAGATACGAGATCGGGCGCAGCGGGGCGATGGGCTGATGTCGATTCCATTGGAGGCCGGTGCGAATCAAATCGATGTGCGCTGGCGGAGGACGACCGATCAATGGGCTGGAGACGGAGTTTCGCTGGGTGCGTTGGCGATTACACTGACATTGGGATGGCTGGAAAGGCGAAAGGCGACCGGCGAAAGGCGAAAGAAGTTCCGGCACGATGATCGAGATGCAGGTTGACGTACAGGAAATTTTGCGTGAGGGTGTGGAGCGCACGGATCGCGCGCTGGAACGGCTGCTGCCCGCGGTGACTGTGACGCCGGCGTCCATTCACGGAGCCATGCGGCACAGCGTGTTTGCGGGGGGAAAGCGGCTGCGTCCTGTGCTGGCGATGGAGGCGGCGCGGACGATCAGCTTCGTGCATGGAGCTTCCGGACTGCCGCGCGGGGTTGAGGACCTGGGTGCCGCGATCGAGATGCTCCATACCTATTCGCTGATCCACGACGATCTTCCGGCGCTGGACAATGACGATCTGCGGCGAGGCAAGCCGACTTGCCACGTTGCCTTCGGAGAGGCGATTGCGATTCTCGCGGGAGACGCGCTGCAGACCCTGGCCTACCAGACGCTGGCACGCATGAAGTGCGCCCCGGACAGGGTAGTAAGGATTGTCGGTCTGATCGCCGAGGCGACCGGCACAGTGGAAGGGATGATTGGCGGGCAAGTGCTGGATCTTGAGGGCGAGCACACGAAGCCGACTGCGGAAAGTGTGGCGGCGATTCATCGGGCCAAGACAGGAGCGCTGATCCGAGTGAGCATTGTGACTGGCGGGATTTACGGGGGAGCGGGTGCCGAGGACGCCGCCCGTCTGACAGAGTTCGGCACGAAGGCGGGTCTGGCGTTCCAGATTGTAGACGATGTCCTCGACATGACCCAGGATTCGGAGCATCTGGGCAAGACGGCGGGCAAGGATGTGGCGAGCGACAAGGCTACGTGGCCAGCGGTGTTTGGGGTCGAAGCTTCGCGCAGGGACGCGAACCGATTGATCAACGAAGCGTTTGCGGCATTGGAACCGTACGGCGAGTCAGCAGAAGGATTGAAGGCTGTGGCGCGGTACCTCGTGGAGAGAACGCACTGACCGCTGGCTACTGGCTACTGGCTACTGGCTACTGGCTACTGGCTACTGGCTAGCCCTTAGATGCCCACGCCGAATTCGGCGCCGATTTCTTCACCGGCGTGGGAGAAGAAGTCCGAGGGAGTGCGG